>Ga0272441_10008697_pt1 | contig 15994 bp, 15 predicted proteins | sample SSMProp6N_FD_193582 | JGI IMG/M metagenome (GOLD analysis project Ga0272441, IMG submission 193582) | Marine sediment archaeal communities from Little Sippewissett salt marsh, Falmouth, MA, United States - SSM-Prop-6N | ecosystem: Environmental > Aquatic > Marine > Wetlands > Sediment ... | reverse complement strand
AAAATCTCACCTCCTAAAAATGTTTGTTCGGTAACACTCCGCCTGGGGCGGGCCAACCATCTGTTTATATTACCTATAGATTATATCAAACTACATAGTGTATGCGCAACCTTTTTATTTTAAAGCATCAACAGCTGACAGCTTTCAGTTTTCAGCCATCAGCATAAGGCCTTGTCAATGCTTTACTGTACCCTGAACCCTGTACCCTGTACCCTGAACCCTGAACCCTGTACCCTGAACCCTGAACCCTGTACCCTGTACCCTGAACCCTGAACCCTGTACCCTGTACCCTGAACCCTGAACCCTGTACCCTGAACCCTGAACCCTGTACCCTGAACCCTGAACCCTGAACCCTGAACCCTGAACCCTGTACCCTGAACCCTGTACCCTGAACCCTGAACCCTGAACCCTGTACCCTGTCAAACAAGCTTCTGCTCCTCTATCATCCTCTTAAACTCGCCTTTTCTGGCGTATAATTCGTCGTACGGGCCTTCTTCTATCACCCTGCCCCTGTCCAGGACATACACATAATCGGCGTTTTTAACCGTCGAAAGTCGGTGCGCTATTACTACTATCGTCTTTTTACCCCTGAACTCTTTCAGGTTCTCGTAAATCCGTTTTTCCAATTTGCTGTCCAGGGAACTCGTGGCCTCGTCAAGTATCAGAAGCTTCGTATCTTTATAAAGTTCCCGCGCTATCGTGATCCTCTGCCTCTGGCCGCCTGAAATATCGAGGCCGCTATCCCCAACTACAGAGCCTATCTTTTCAGGAAGGTTGTCTATAAATTCTTTTATCTGTGACATCTGTATAACGTTAGCAAGGTTATTTTCATCTACATTTTCACCCCACAATGCAATGTTATCCCTAATGCTTGCGTTAAATATCACATCCTCCTGAGTAATATATCCAATGTTCTCGCGTAACGTCTTTAAATTAAGGTTACGATAACTCACATTGCCAAGCAAGATCTCTCCTTCTGTGGGCCTCAATATTCCCGTTATGACGTTAGCGACTGTCGATTTTCCGGAACCCGATTGTCCGACAAAAGCTACCACAGATTTTGACTTGATATTTACATTAATCTTATCCAGTGCCTTTTTGCCGTTCGGAAATATTAACGTAACATCCCTAATTACGATGTTCTCGTTAAAATTCGCTCTTACCCCCTGTAAATTAAGGTCCTCTTTGTGGTCATCTAACTCTTTTTCGAACTTGTTAAATGTTTCTATGCTACCTCTCGAAGACAAAAATTTTCGGTAAGCATTTTGGGCGCTCAAAAATTGCCTGGCCGCTTGTAAAAATAAAAAAATTAAAAATATTATTTCACTTACGCCCTTACCCAGCATTGACACATAATAAAATAAAACACCCAAAACCAAAAACACAATTAAGGTCTCAAACGTATCTTTTGAAAATGACTGAAAGAAAAATAATTTAAACCTTATATTTCCCAAATTTTTATTTTCTTTATCAATAAGCTCTGATAGCTTTCTGTTGGATAAGGTTGCCTTCAAATATTTGAACTTACCTAATGCCTGAAAAAGAAGAGAATGAAACTTTCCATGCAAGAAACTATAATCACGCGAAGCGCGAGCTACCCATGCATTAAGCCTCAGCGTAAGAAAAATAATTGTGGGACAAAACGCTAATACGACTATACTCATCTTAAAATTCAAAATAAGGGAAAGTGCCATATATACAAATGCTAATATCACATATTTTAACACAAGCGAAAATGTACGAAATGCGTCGATCACGCCTGCTATTTCACGAACAATGGCATTGTTTATGTATCCAATCTCTTTTTTAAGTATATATATGTAATCAGCAGCAAATACATAGTGCAAGATTTTATTTCTTAACGTAATCATCAAATTTGACATAATTTTTCCGGCATAACGGGCATAAGAAATCAGCAATATTAATCTTAAAATAAAGAACGCCATAATAAGAAACAGAAAAAGATTAAAGGAGAATTTTATGCGGAAAAAATCGAATGTTACCTTTAATATTTTTGATAATTTCTCATCTCCGAATCCTGTCTGTAAAATAGGCAAAAAAAGCGTAACGCTTATTCCTTCCATAAAACCTGCAATCATCATAAGCGCCAGCAAATAATAAATCTTACGCCCGATAAATTTTTTACAGCGTATAAAATATTCGATAATATACCGCATCGTCCTAATCCTTTTTATCTAACTTTTCTCCACGTCGTCTATAGGATTTCGAAGAAGTAACTTGTGCCAAAATTCATAAAATTCGCGCGGGGTATTTCGAAAACTAGTCTGCATAATACTAGAATCTCGATTTATGTTTGCTTCACCGTTAATTACTTTATCCAGCACTTCCTTTAGTTTATTTTTATCACGCTGGATAAAAAAATCACAAAATCTTCCACCAAGCGACCCTCCTAATTTACTAAGCAATTCAGAATCGTATGCAGCATATTCTATGCTGGGTATACCAAGATAATATGTCATGCACATTATAGTTGAAAAGATGTTGGTAAATATAAACTTTGCGTTGTACGATAAAATAAAAGCGTGGCCATAATCAATTACATAGTTGGAATAGTTAAGCTTTTTGAGAGTTTGCTTAAGTTTATCCATATCCGTAATTGTCTGAGGCTTAAATACCGTTTTAATGTTATAATTTTTCAAAACATCTAATGACTCTTCCATTATTTCAATTATTTCCGGTTCTTTTAGACCAGTTCGACGGATACCCAGGGTTTTGAGTATGTATAAAAAATAATCGCCTTTTACTCTTTTGGCTTCTGCAAATTTTGTCCATTCTGGCATTTTATATACATAACCTACCTCTACCAATTTTTTCGGTTTCTCGCCAAGTTCTTCTAATTCATTTTTGCTTAATGCTGAAATTAAATAATCGTACTCCCCCTTAAGGGGCGAAGATATGGATAATCCTTTTCTTGTTAAATCAAGCGTTCTTTGTATGGTAAGATTTTTGAAAACTTCTGCAATTTGTATACCTAGAAAAAGTTTTATCTCTATTACTTTCGATAATTTCTTTAAAATTCCCATGCTCACATTGTAAAATGGTAATAGATCTTGGTCTTTCATAATGATATTGTACCTAAAGGAGAGCATAGCAATAAATCTTATCAGTCTTATTAAAGTTGCAAATTTATTTTTGCCTTTCATAGCATACGTACGAGCTCCCACAGTCTCTATGCCTTGCCAAAGGTGATAATTCATCTTAATGTCTTTTCGGTGTTTTTCGTTCAAAAACACAATCAGGGGATTAAGTTCGGGTTTGATTTTTTTAATCTCCATTAAAATGGGCAACATTCTATCTATGCCGCCAAGGCGATTCCTGCATAAATAAACTACATTCATCCTTAGGCCACCTTTCTTTTATGGCATGATACGCTATTTTAAATTTCTAAAGTTCTTCTCTAAAGTATAGTTAATATAGAAACAGTTTTTCTTTTTTCTGTATTTTTTATCGATTATCTTCGGAACACTGCACATCCAATTAAACATTTTATTTTGCCTTAAGGTTTTTCAATTTTTTTACGCTGATTAACAAGTTCGGAGAATCCTTTGATTAAGTCATATCGATGCACAAAGCCAAGTATGTCTTTAGCCCTTGAGCAATCCGCCACATTATAAAAGGGGTCACCAGTAATCCCGGGTTTTTCAACAATCTCTATATCTGCTATTTTTCGCCTCAATGTCTCGCATAGGACCCTAATCAAATTATAAATCGTTGTCGGAATACCAGTTCCAACGTTTATTATCTGACCATATGCTTGGGGTGTAAAAATGCTTTTATAAACAGCATGAGCGGCATCCTCTACATAGAGAAGATCCCGAGTCCGTTTAAGTGAACCTTTAATGATAACGCGATTGCTATTCAATAGTTGGGTCAACATAATATTCACAATACCCTGATGTACGCTAGGCCTGTGTCCAACGCCATAGGTAGCAAATAAGCGAAGAACTATCCATTGTAATCCGTATTCCTTGCTTAAAATTTTTAGAAAATTTTCACACGCAGTTTTACATACACCATATATAGTACCAGGATTCACAGCTACTGATTCCGAGATTGGGCGCAATGGCTGATCGCCATATACTATAGAAGAGCTAGTGTAAACAATGGGTGTTTTGGATTTAGCGCACCATTCAAATAATCGCATACTTCCAAGCGCATTTACCTTAACATCTTCAGTCGGTTCTATTAAAGAGCGTCCTCCGGGATGTGCGGCACAATGAACAACTACATCGAAATTATAAGCGTTTAGACGTTCGGTAAACGACGGACTACTAACATCCAATTGTTCCCATATCAAACGCTTATTATCTCCCCGCCATTCGCCTATACTAAAATCATCACAAGCTACTACTTTTATATTTTTCGACAACAGTAATCTGACGACAGCTGAACCAATAAGGCCGGCTGCTCCAGTTACCAATACAGTTTGCACCGAAAAGTTATCTGTTAATCCGCTTTGATCGGACATTATATCTCCTCTGTCTTTAATCTTTCATGCCAATTAGTAAATATAAAATTGTCTTAGAGAAAAAATGAAATTCATCTTTACAACACTTTCTAATAACCAGCACATTTGGCACATAATGAATTCTTTAAGTCTTTACTGAGGTGTTGTTTTCGAAGTTTGACATATTTTGGATGGTGCCAAGCTTCACTAAGTGAGATTTTATTCAAGTCTGCTATGTCAAAACGTCTGTCGCCATCATAATAACACGCGGTTAACCACCCATCCCAAGTAATTTTGCCGGCGTTAAAAAGGGGCCAGCAGGGTATGGCAGGAACCATGTTATTTAACCTACTCGGGTTACCTAACGCCGTATATTCGCCGCGACCTATATGTAAAGGAACATAATAAAACTCACTTACATATGGACTTATCATACTACGCAAGTTTTCAAGTTCCTCTTTATATTTGTCTAGAAAAATTGAGCTCGCATAACTTTTAGGGGTTTTTATATTGTGCTTTTTTTTATATTCATGAAACCATTTAATGTGAGAGATTACCTTATCAAAACAATCTACTCCGTGCATTTCTTTATATCTTTTCCGTGTACCGGCATTGATGGAGAACTTCAGGGAATCCAATCCTGCGTTGGTAACAGATATAAGGCGCTCGGGAGTACAAAGGGAGCCATTGGTAGTAATAAAAACGTAATCTATTCCTACCTCTTTTTTGGCGTATCTTATATATTCCGGCAGATCCTTCACTAAAAAAGATTCTCCGAGCATAAACATACCGATTTCCCTGACCCCCAAAGATTTGGCTTCCCTGAGAATCCTGTAAAGGAAATTCTTATCCATATCCCCCCTGGGTCGTAGAGGATTACTTGCGGCGCAGTAGCTACATTTAAAATTACAACGGCCGGTTACTTCAATTTTTATGGTTTCCGGAAAAGGCGGGTAAGGCACAAGTTTTTCCTTTGAAAGATGCGCATGCTTATCAAGTCTTTGGGTCAATAACAGGTCTTTCATTGTTCCTCCCTTGCTAAATTTCGTTGACTTGTTGAATTTTTATTTTAATTTTTTACTCTTTTCCTATGAAAGGGCAATTACGTCCACGTTTTAGTAATTGTAATTTAAAGTCGTAAGACCAATAAAAATTTTTTAGAGTCGTTTAAAATCTTACATTCCGTTTCGCTTACATCAATATTTATATCGCTAAAAATCTTATGCTGCCGGTAGAATGACTAAAAAAACTTTATTTAAATACAACTTTATTTTTCACTTGATATCTTAAGTCCTATTTTTTACCGGCTTTTGTAATATTTTATGCTTTTCCTCGCGCTTTCTGTGCCAAAGCCAAGTATATATCAAATGATCCATGATAATATGGATATCCTCAACCGGTCCATATTCTCCTTTTGCTGTTTTAACGTGAATAACGATATCGCAAATATTTTTTAATTTGCCGCCGTCAAAACCAACCATGCCGATAACGGTACCGCCCTGTTTTTTAACCCATTTAACAGCAGTAATGACATTGGACGAATTCCCGCTTGCCGAAATAGCAACCAATTTATCTCCAGGCCGATAGTGAATCCCAAGCTGATAAACAAACAGGTTGCGGTAGCCGTGATCGTTGCCTATAGCTGTCATCACAGCCGTATTACTAGTTAGCGCTAACGAGCGGAATGGCAATGTCTTGTCATAAGTACGAGAACCCAAACTCAAATCATTGGCCATGTGCAAAGCAGTAGAAGCGGAACCACCGTTACCGATGAAAAATATTGTATTTTGATGGGTGCGAGCCGCATTTAGTTCGTCAATGAATTTTTCGATTGCGTCAGTATTAAGCCGATTTAACAGGCTATAAAGATAATCAAAATAACCCTTGGAAAATGCGCGTACATTAGTAGGTTTATTAAGCAGGGATTTTATATTTTTCATAATTCTTCCTTTGTTTTTTGGTTTCTTCTCGGTCGGGATTGGAAATACTATGAGCCTTTTGCCATTCAGGATCAGCGTAGTAAATGCGATATACCAGTTTCATGCTGGCAAGCGCATCCGCACTACTTCCATTTTGAACCTCTTTATTGCCCAAAATGGAATCTGTAAATTCACAAATCTCATCACGCCAAGAGTTATCCTCAAGATAATTAATCGTTTTATGCCATTGGGTACCAACATCGGACTCATCTCTTTTTCCTATGACAAGCTTCTCTCCGCCATAGCTTTTAGAACCCGTAATAATACCGTGTAGTTCTAAAAAACCGTTGGTAAGGGCTATATCAAAAGTAAATCGATGCTGCCATTGAGTAGCGCTCGAATGCAACAATGCAATGTGGCCGTGGCTGTTACGCATCACCGCATAGGCATTGTCCTCCACATCGTGTTTCCAATACATATTTGAAACAAAACTCTTGACTTCAGTAAAATCTCCGCAGAACAACCGCATCAAATCCAGCATATGGATACCTTGATCAAGCAAAATACCGCCCCCAGCATATTTTCTTTTGCTACGCCATGCTCCGGAAAAAGGTACAATTTTGCTTTTACCATATATCCCTCGCATATTGATAATTTCTCCTAATTCGCCCGATTTAACAACTCTCAAGGCCTCACGGACAGAATCGTGATAGCGATGATTAAACCCATACTTTAAAACAAGTTCCGGATGTTTCTTTTCAACTTCGATAACATATTCTATATCCTGAATATCACGGCCTGGTGGTTTTTCGCAAAAAACGTGCAACCCTTGTTCTAATCCGGCAACCGTTACCTCAGCGGCCAAATAATTGGGCAAGGACACAAATAATATATCCAACGGTTGCTCCAAAAGTTGACGGTAGGTAGTAAAATACCTCACCCCATCAGACATAATGCCTGATTTTTTAAACTTTTGGTCACAGACGGCCATAGTGCGCAATCTTGGGTGTTTGTCTATAAACTGACGACGTCTTTTGCCAACTACTCCATAACCAGCAATTCCAACGGCCAATTTTTTTTCATGTTTCACACTTTACTCCTTCCTGTTAAAATTTTTTCATTCGTTTTTTTATATTCCGCGAAGTAAATTGATTGTTCCTAATCAGTTTTTTGACGCGTTCCAAATCCTGAGGTGTATCCACGCTATAACTATTTACCGGCGACATAACCATTTTGACCTTATATCCATGCCCCAAAACTCTCAACATATCGATTGACTCGATAGATTCTAAATGTGTCGAAGAAAGTTGATTAAAAGTAATTAAAAAATCGCGTCTGAAAGGAATAATAGGCACTTGCTTATAACGAATAAAAATTTCTTTTGTCTTTTTGCCGGAAGGAATGGGTGCTCGTGAAAAGTAAAGTGCATAACTATTTTCATCTACTACAACTTTAACTATATTAGGGTTATCTTCCTCATCTTTGCTTTTAAGTCTATGCATAAGATTGACAACTAATATATTTTTATCTCTACTCATGGGCTTAACCGACAAATCTATCATTTGCGGAACAACTAGAGGCTCATCACCTTGAATCATAACCACAATATTTATTTTTTGTCTTGTTTTTTTCTCTATCCTTTCCATCGCCTCTGCAGTTCTATCTGATGCCCTCTCATGTATATTCTTAGTCATTACTACATTCATATGATTTTTATGGCAATAATTCTGTATTTCCTCATCGCACGTCGCGATATAAACTTCTCTAAGAACCTTTGCCATTTTGCTCCGTTGGTAGACATGATAAATCATGGCTTTGCCTAATATTTTTGCCAAGGGCTTTCCGGGAAATCTGGTTGAAGCCATTCTCGAAGGAATTATACCTATAATATTCTCATCCATAAAATTGTACCTTCCGAGTGTAATGTCAATAACAAGTCTATTCTTATTAACAAGCTTTCATTTAACAAGTTTTCATCATTCCATTTGTTGTCGCTATATCTAAATCAAAGAAAGTTCTTAAGTTTTAATTTTTTCAAGTTCTGTTTTAATTCTTTCGCCCAGAAAAAGTGTATCCAAGCTAAATGCTATAAATATAAAACCCTCTTTTATCTTATTTTTAACTTTTTCTGTGTCAATTGGAACTATATGAAAACCCGCACATTTATCTTTTCTCCTGCAGATTTCTATATATCTTTTTACTGCCCCTGCAACTTCTGCTCTTTCAAATTCTCCGGGATAACCTAAAGAGGCAGATAAATCATAAGGGCCTATTATACTAGCATCCACACCTTCAACTTCTAATATCTTTTCCAAATTATCTATTGCCTTTATGGTTTCTATCTGAACCACTACGATACTTTCGTCATTTATACGGTTTTTATATTTTTTAAACTCCAAGCCATAACCTTGTGCCCTGGCAAGCCCAACTCCTCTTGTACCAGCTGGGGGATACTTTACGGCGTTCACGGCCTTTAATGCATCGGCCCTACTGTTGACCATAGGCACTATTACACCGTGAGCTCCGGCATCCATAACGCGTTTTATAAGTGAGGGGTTATTTTCATCGACTCTAACCAGCGGAGTAACACCAAATAATTCGATAATCCGTAGTAATTGCTGCGCCTGTGGTAAAGTAATTGCCGAATGCTCCATGTCAACTGTCAGATAATCAAAACCGGCTTTAGCCATAATTTCGGCCACACAAGGATGTCCAATGGTAATCCAGGAACCTATTACAACCTTTTTTTCTTTTAATTGTATTTTTAGTGGCGTTTGCATTTCGCAGTTTCCTTTCTTTTTAATTTACCAATACAAAAATCTTTTATTTTGGATATATTGTGCATTTTATTGAACGCTTTGTTTCCTGCGTATTCCACTCCTACAAAATCTATGCCGTTTTCCGCAGCAACTTCATAATCAGCTTCCGTATCTCCGAAATAAACCGTCTTAGCAGCATCAATAACATATTTTTTCATTAGATATTTAAAATTTCCTCTTTTGCCCATTGGTGAGCCGACAATTTCTTCAAAAAATTTCTCTATCTGCCTTAATTTGGTTATGCGTCTTATTTCCTTCTGTGGCGTTGCCGAAATTATAAAACATTTTTTATGCTTTTTTTTAAGTTTTTTCAAAAAATCTATTACGCCGTCAATAAAAGGGGCCTTTACCACTTTTTTTGTCACTAACTGCGAAAATCTTTTGTCCAATTCATTAATCACATCTCGAGTCATTTTCTTATGGAGTATGTTTTTATAGTAATACTTAAACTTATCATAGCGCGACAATGCCCACCCCTCGTTTAAGTGATAACGCATAATTTCTTTGATAATATCTTCCCCGTAATCTTTAAAGAGTTCGCCAAATGCCCGAGATTTGATATTTACGCTATCGACAATTACGCCGTCAAAATCAAAAAAGAAAATGTCATACTTATCAATTACGGTTTTCATATTATGAGCTGCCATAAACACTTAATCCTTTAATTAAATTCTGTGCTGCTTCAATTTCCATTTTTCTTCTTGTCTCTTTAGTATAAGAGCCAATATGGGGAGTCAATATAACATTATCCAATTTAGTTAAAGGTCCTTGATATGGTTCTTGTTTAAAAACATCAATCGCCGCCCCTGCTATCTTTTTTCTTTTTAACACCTCGACTAATGCTTTTTCATCTAGAATAGAACCGCGAGATGTATTAATCAAAAAGGTATTCGGCCTAATCAGACTTATATTATCCTTATTTATCAGACCCTCTGTTTCTTCGGTAAGCGGCAAATGCAAGCTGATTATATCGGACTGCGATAAGATTGAGTTTAGATCCATATAAGTAATGTCATATTTTTCAGCAAAATCTTTGTCTTTTTCTTTATCGTATGCCAAAAATCGAACCCCGAAAGGACTGACTAATTCAACTAGTCTTTTTCCGATATTACCCAGTCCGATAATTCCTAATGTTTTACCTTTTAATAAAATGCCCGTGGGCTTTTGCCAAGAATCATGTCGCATGTCGCTATACGCATTGATGATATTCCTTAGAAAACACAAAATAAAACCTAACGTTAATTCTGCAACGGCATCAATGGCAGGTTTTGGTGTATTAAAAATCCTTATATTGCATCTTGCCGCCGTTTTCATATCTATATTATCTAGACCAATTCCAACTCGAGAGATCACTTTTAAATTCCTCGCCCTAGCAATTATCTCTCTGGATATATTTTCAACACCAGCCACTACACCATATACATCAGGTGTGTACAACATCAGTGCCTCTTTCTTAGATAGTGTATGACCAAATGGGTTAATGCATATTTCAAAACCTTTAGAGTAAAGCATATCAATGGGTAATTTATCGTATTTTCCAAAAGAACTTGTCGTTATCAAAATTTTCATATCTTCCCCATTTTGATTTTTTCCGGAAACATATATTTTTCGATAAATTCTGTGTTTGGAGGTTCGGGCTTTCGAGATAACGCATCTAAAAGTCCATTTTTATCAAAAATGATACGCTTTCTTTCATCAAATTCTGTATTAACGATTCTGCACCTTTTCTTCATAAGTTCTACGGCTTCGGGAAACGGCTTATATCTTTGGCTTTTGTAGCTTAAATCCAAAGTTATAATAGTTTTATTAGTACACAATGCAATCGAGAACGCAGTAGTGGCCAAGGTAGGAAATAAAAAGGCGTCTGTTTTATCCAAATGCTGCTGCATGTAACCCTTCAAAACTTTAACTTTATCTTCAAAAATCCCTCTCGTTTCGGCTATTCTATTAGGATGTACCTTATAAAGAGTATCATAGCCAGCTTTTTTAAGAAAATCGATAAGTCTCAATTCTAAATCCAAATGAATAAGCGATGATGCGCCTGTTAGAGGTTTACGCCATTGTTGATGGGGATAACCTATGATCATTATACGCCTGTTTTCAACGGGGAAAGATTTTTTATTATATCTCTTCCGCAATTTCAAATATTTACCGCTATTTGCCGAAATTATATTTAAACTGTTACTTTTGCACCGTGAATACCTTGCCTTAATTTTATCATACAATTTTGCGCTTTCAGTGGTATACGTAACGAAATTGTTAACCAGGGGCATATCGAAATAGCTAGCAAGTAGCATAGGCATGTTAAGAAAGCCTGTATCGCCGCCATGAGCAAAATTGGTAACCGTGCCGCCACATTCTTGAACAGCCATACCTACTGTTAAATAAAACTTATTTCCTCTGGCGGGCATTAATAAATGTATTCTTTTTTTATTGCTTATTTTATGTTTCACTAGGTGTAATATTTTAGCGGTATTACTGAGTTCTTCCTCTATTAATCGCTCGAAATGCTCTTTGTGCTTATCAAGCAATTCTATTCCTCTTTTTTCTGCAGCTATGACCAGTCTGTTAACCATTGCTTTTGAACTTTGTTGCAATTTGTTTTTAAGCCTTTCTGATAATATGAAATGGGTGTCTTTTGGCAGCCAATTTCGCCGCGATGTAAAATAAACCCAATTCGGCCGTAGTTTTAAATAATCTTTTATAAGCGGATTAAAAGAACCCAGTAATTTTATATCCTCTTTGTTTTTGCGCGAAAAAAAATATGAAAAAATATTTCTATTGAATATAATCGACTTTATAAAAGATTTCACATTCTCAATAAATCCTACGTTACTATTTATGTCCACATTTATCCTGGACATATTTACATCGATATCTTCCCCTGTTAGTATGTTTTTATACCAACTTGTCTTGTCCGAATATAACACGTCCATTTTAAGTGAGTGTATCTTTTGAATAGTTTTCAGAACGTGTAAAAAATTGATGCATTCAAAAATTAAAAATGGATATTGAATTATCAATAAAATTTTTATTAGTTTTTGTTGCTTTTTTATCTCACAGGTGAAGCCTTGCGTTACATCCTCGTAAAGAGAGGCAAACTCATCATCCGAGACAGGACAGAAGAAACTTTTTTGCCACTTATCTACTCCGTATTCTTTTACTGAGAATATATCAATTGGAACTTTTGTTTTTGTCATAAGCTCCGTTTTTGTGTATTTGACAGTAGTACGGCATCGACATATTTATCTTTATATAAATAATGTTTCTTTCTCACTGCTTCGACTACAAAGCCTGCTTTTTTGAAGGCCTTTATTGACCCAATATTATTGCTATAAACTCCTGCAGTTATCTTATGAAGAGACAATTCGTTAAAGGCGTAATCTGTAATAAGTTTTATAGCTTCGGTTGCAAATCCCTGCCCCCAATATGATTTTTCTCCAATTATTAATCCCATATCGGCAAAATTATGGTTTAGATTAATAGGGCCTATTTTGATATTCCCTATATGTTTTTTGCCATTATTCAATACTATGGCAAGAAACAAATAATCTGGTTTATTTTTTACTTCTTTTACATAAGCTTTTATCTTCTTTATAGACCATTTTTGAAAACGGCTTTCCAAAAATCTAACTACCTGAGCATCATTCATCCAGCTGATGTAATCTTTATTAATATCTTTAAGACTTATCTTTCTCAAATAAATTCTTCTGCCTCTAATAAGTAAGGAGCTTTTGATATTTTTCATATCCCATTAAAACTCAATTAAACTTTTTTGTAAGGGCGTGCCTCTGCCAATATCTTTTTTAGATTTTTTACGTAAGACTAAATCCAAATATTTCGGGGGCAATCCATAAGCGGGCCTTATAGCTCTTACATTTTTTTCCGTAAAGGCCTCCCCTATTTTTATATTCTTTGTCACAAATAGAGACCGTCTGAATATTTTGCTCTTTTGTTCTTCTTTTGTCAATCCATAATGGATTTTCCCTAAAGACCTCTCCGCAATTCTTATATTCTCTACCAATAATTTCAACTCGCTTGGTTCAACGGAGAAAAAACTATCTGGGGTTTTGATTTTTCTGGATAAGGTAAAATGTTTTTCGACCACTCTTGCCCCTAAGGAAACTGCGGCAAGCGATACTCCTATCCCCAAAGTATGGTCAGAAAGCCCTACCGGACATTTAAACCGCTCTTTCATATCAGGGATAGTTTGCAAATTCATATCCTCGGGCCTTGCCGGATAAGCGCTTACACACTTTAATAAGATTATGTCTTTTGCGCCTGCATTTCTTGCTGTGTCAACCGCTTCTTTAATCTCCGATAAAGTTGCCATACCTGTAGAAATTACAAGTGGTTTTTTAGTCTTTGCCGCATATTCGATCAACGGTAAATCGACAAGTTCGAATGACGCAATTTTATATATAGGAACCGCTAATTCTTCGAGAAAATCGACCGCAGTTTTGTCAAAAACGGTGGAGAAGAATACAAGATCTAAATCATCGGATATTTTTTTTAACTTTTTAAACCAACTCCACGGCGTATATGCCTTTTTATATAACTGATATAAGGACTGACCGCTCCATTTTGGGTGTTTTATTTTGAAATATCGACTGTCAGAATTTATTGTTAATGTATCTGCGGTATAAGTCTGAAATTTTACCGCATCTACTCCGCATTCTTTCGCTTTTTTAATAAGAGAAACTGCCCTATTAAAATTTTGCCCGTGATTGGCGGAAATCTCTGCTATTATAAAAGTTGAGCGTCCCCTTCTTATCTCTTTTGTCAGTGCATTAAACCCTGACATGACTAACCTTTCTCATAAGTACTTTTGTCTTGCACCCTTTGATTATTGTATTTTTCGAAAATTTAAAATTGGCCTTTTCAAAAACCTTTATAGAAGATGGATTTGTCTCTTTAACGTATGCTGTTATTGACCTTACATCATTGTGAAGTTTTATTAATTCATATATTGATCTATCCAAAAGAAGCGAGCCTAAACCCAAATTCCTTATACCCTTTTTAAAACTAACGTTTACTATTGCCTCTTTTTTCTCTCGATTTATATCAAACCGTAATTGCCCTAAAAACGTACCTTGCATATTGATAATGAAGAAAACGCAATTATTATCATTCAATTTTTCCTTCATCCATTTTATGTGATTGACCCAGTTTATTTTTTCTGAATTGAACGAATTTCGCCTCACCACATCATCATTAGATAGGTTAAATATATCCGAAGCATCTCGAAAATTTGCATTTCGTAAAGTAATTTTATTTTTAAATAAATCAGATAGTACCGCCTTAACTATTCGCCTGCCGCCTTTTCCGTCTACGTATTTCTTTCCTATCTCAGATTTCTTCTTTCTTAAATGCGGATTTTTTAAGTGTTCTATCGATGTTTTTAAATTTCCCGTCAGATCGGCATCATTATGCCGGCCGGCGTATTCAATAAAACCTTTTTCAAACCATGCTTTTAAATTGCGCTCCTGATTGTCAGAAACACATATTCCGATTGTAGGCACCCTTACTGCCGCAAATTCATATAATGTTTGACCTCCCGCGGAAATAGCAATATCTGATTCAAGCATTATGTTTTTCATTCCTTCTGCGTCAGGATTGTATATAAGTTCTGTTTTTTTATCTTTTAGTTGCTTACTTTCGCGTATGTTGTCGAAACCTTTACCTATAATAATTTTTTTGGTGAAAAAGGGATAATTTTCGCATAATAGCTTTAAAATTTTAGGCGTAATATTCCTAGAATCATCGCCGCCAAAAGTCACCATTATACTTTCAATTTCATCTTTTATCTCTTTTTCTTGGAGATTCCAGAATGCCCTTCTTAAGGGAATGTACCGGCCGCCGAGTAAGTAAGCAGTATCTCCTCTCTTGCGATAATTAAGTTCTTCTGCGTATATGGCCCCGTTTACGACAAATCCTCTTGGATAATCGAGCCTATTGTTGTCATCAATATAAACAGAAATCTCTACCTTCGATGAAATTCTTTTATAAAATCTTACATCAGCCAGGTAAGAATCTATTATTGCTATTGAGGTCTTGTTTATTATCTTAAATAATCTACCCTCTTCCTTTAGCCAATTAAAAACTTGGCATCTCCTTCCATTTAATAAGCCCTTAACGGTATTATCGCCGTTTATTATAAACTCCGGTTTTATCCCCCGTTCCTCAAAAGCTTGACAAAGCGCGATACATCTCGTTATGTGGCCAAAACCGATATTTCTTCCGCCCTCGGTTATAATAAATACTTTCATCATCTGTCTATGCCAATCGTTTAAAGCCTGTATGGCACACAGGGCCTTTTAAGTGCTTTTCCGCGCTTCCTTCTTTTATAATGCCGGAGATGCGGCTGAACGCTTCGTTCAACGCCAAGAGATATTTATCTACATGCCTTTCGCTATGTGCGTATGAGGCGTAAAATGAAGTGGTGGCCAGAAAACCTTTATCCAGCATAAGCTGGCTGAAAAGCGTCTTCAAGATTAATGAGTTTCCGTATTCGAAAGAAAAATGCCCCAACGGATAAATGCCGGATATCTTTACATTGAGGCGGTGCCTTTTTGCTGATTTCGCCCATCCGTTCTGGACGGTTCTGCCTATCTTTGAAAGATACGCCTGAACCTTATTTCTCTCAAGCTTCTTTATGGTGGCCAGAGCAGCCGCGGGCCCGATTCTTTCCGTCCAATACGTGCTGCTTATAAACGTGTCCTGGGCCGCGTTCATTACGTTTTTTGTCCCGATAATCGCCGCCATCGGATAGCCGTTGCTCATGCCCT
>Ga0272441_10008696_pt1 | contig 15999 bp, 30 predicted proteins | sample SSMProp6N_FD_193582 | JGI IMG/M metagenome (GOLD analysis project Ga0272441, IMG submission 193582) | Marine sediment archaeal communities from Little Sippewissett salt marsh, Falmouth, MA, United States - SSM-Prop-6N | ecosystem: Environmental > Aquatic > Marine > Wetlands > Sediment ... | reverse complement strand
GGATTGGTGTGTTAATTCGCAAATTTCAATGCTCATGTAAAGGATGCCTTGTCAGGTGCACATTCAACTGTTAGACTACTTGCAAATGACAAATTACCAATATTAAATGACAAATTTGAACGGAATATGTTTTGTCATTTGACATTTGATATTTATTTGTTATTTGGAATTTGTGATTTGTTATTGACCTTGGTCGCTGACCTGTTTCGAGCGGACAGAAAACTTCTTTCCCTCTGATTACTACAGTCTATAAAGGATGCCCTGACAGGGCATCCTTTATCGCTTACCACTAATATAGACGAATGAAGGCCACAACCCTCTTTATATATAGGCACAAAAAAAGCCCCGTTTATTTACTAAACGGGGCTATTATGATCAAAAATCAACTACATATTGGTTTTTCGTCTGAAGAACTTGCGGAAAAAGCCTTTCTTTTCGATCTTCTTATCCTCTTTCTTGGCCCTGTCCTTCTTCACATCCTCTACGGTCTTTTCTTCCTTTACATCCTGGCTGACCTCAGGAGTAGCTTTTGTTTTCGGGGCTTGAGCCTGGCTGTCGCCTTCTGGGACCGCTTTCTTATTCCTGAATAACTTTTTCTCTTTCTTTTCTTCTTTTATCTTCTCGGTCAGCTCCAGCATTACTATCTCAGCACCATCCCCTCTTCTTGTTCCCAATCGTATTATCCTGGTATATCCACTTGTTCTATTTTTGAACAGAGGCAGTATCTCCTTGAACAACCGTATTACGACTCCCCTGTCCCGTAAGGCGTCAAATGCGCGCCTTCTGGCATTCATGTCATCCTTTTTTGCCAGTGTAATAAGCTTTTCTGCCGTCCGCCCGGCCGCTTTTGCCTTAACCAGAGTCGTTCTTATGCTCTGGTGCTTGAACAGATCCCTTGCCATCATTTTAAGTGTGGCTTTTCTTAAGGAATCATCCCTGTTCAATCTTGATCTCTTTTTTTTATGCCGCATATTATTCCTCTTTGCTCTTGGTTTGGCTTTCGACCTTCATGCCTAAATGCATCCCCATATCCTGCAGTATTTTGTTGATCTCCGTCAGAGATTTCTTTCCGAAATTCCTGTATTTAAGCATCTCCATCTCGGATTTCTTTACCAGATCGCCTATCGTTTTAATCCTCGCTTCTTTAAGACAGTTAGAGCTTCTCACGGATAATTCAAGCTCCGATATGGGCATATTAAGCTTTTCATTAAGCTCCTGTTCTTCTTTCGATATCTCTTCCTCTTCAAGATCCTCGGGAAGCTTCCCGAACCCCACAAAAATATCCATGTGTCTCTGCAAAATGTTCGAGGCATACAGCAGTGCCTCCTTTGGATCAATGCTTCCGTTGGTCCATACCTCCAATATTAACTTATCGTAATCGGTTATCTGTCCCACCCTTGTGTTCTCCACGTTGAAGTTTACCCTTTTGACAGGTGAAAAAATAGAATCTACTGGTATCACACCGATAGTCGCCCCTTCCTTTTTATTCCTTTCGGCAGGCACATAACCCCTTCCTCTGGAAACCTCAAATTCAATTTCAAGCTTTTTCTTTTTTGTCAACGTCGCTATGTGCAAGTCGGCATTAAGGATCTCAACTGTTTCATCACTTTTAATATCCTTTGCCTTGACATCCCCCTTTTTATCGACTTTTAGCAGCATGGCCTTAGGTGTTTTAAAATGCGACCTTAAAATCAGTTGTTTTATACTCATTATGATCTGAGGGACATCTTCCAGCACGCCATCTATGGCAGAGAACTCATGCTGAACGCCATTGATTTTCACGCTGGAAACAGCCGTACCTTCAATAGAGGATATCAGCACACGCCTTAATGAGTTCCCAAGTGTGGCACCATAACCCCTTTCGAACGGTTCAGCAATAAACTTTCCGTACGTAGGTGTGTAGCTCTTTTCCTCCAGCATCAACCTTTTTGGCGTCTCAAAATTTCTCAGTTTTACACCCATTTATACCCTCCTTAAATTTATGGCTATAAGGTGCTTTACCCCACATAAAGGCACCCTTCGCAAAACATAAGATAGACCTTTATTTTGAATATAGCTCGACGATGAAGCTTTCATTGACGGGGAATCCTATGTCCTCCCTCTTAGGCAAACCTATTATCTCCGCCTTATAATTATCCTTGTCCCTTTTGATCCATGGGACCAAAACCCTTTCTTCAAGCTGCTCAAGGTTGCCTTTGACAAATTTTTTTGTCTTTTCCTTGGCCTTGATCTCTATTTTATCCCCTATCTTAACTAAAAAAGACGGGATGTTGACATTCCTCCCGTTTACCAAGACAAGATTATGCTTTACAATCTGTCTGGACTGATTCCTTGACAATCCAAAACCGAGTCTATATATCACATTATCCAGCCTTCTTTCCAGAAGCTCAAGAAGCACATGACCGGTTACCCCCTTTGCACTTGAAGCGATCCTGAAATAATGCCTGAATTGCCGCTCAAGCACTCCGTATATCCTTCTAACCTTCTGTTTTTCTTTGACCTGCATACCATAATTAGATTCTTTTTTTCTCATTTTGCCGTGCTGACCCGGAGGAAAAGGCCTTCGCGCCTGCGCGCACTTATCCGTTGAACATTTTGTCCCTTTCAGGAACAACTTCTCTCCATGCCTCCTGCACAGCTTACATGATGCCTCTAAATATCTCGCCATCTTACTCCTACCTCTCTATCATTTATTCATTTTCTATATGATTCCACAGATTTTAAAATGATTACACAGATTTGAAAAATGATTAAAAAGATGTCTGAAATTTATACTATCTGAGTAATCATAATTAATCTGTGCACTCATCTTAAAATATGTCATTACACACGCCGTCTTTTTGGCGGTCTACACCCGTTATGGGGTATCGGCGTTACATCTTTTATTGACCGCACCAATAATCCTGCCGCCTGCAGACTGCGTATCGCGCTCTCTCTGCCAGCCCCAGGACCTTTGATATAAACCTCCACTTCTTTCATCCCGTAATCCTTAGCTTTCCTGGCCGCGCTTTCAGCAGCGATACCGGCCGCGAATGGAGTCGACTTTTTTGAACCTATAAAACCTACCGTCCCCGTAGATGCCCAGCAAAGCACATTACCCTGCTTGTCAGTGATAGAGACTATGGTATTATTAAAAGATGCCAAAATATGCGCCACCCCTTGCACAACAGTCCTTGTTATCTTTTTTCTTTTGCTTATTTTTTTCTTTGCCACGATATCTCGCTTTCTTTATTTGTTTATCCCTCGACCGCCGGCGCCTTCTGACTCTTTGCCCTGACAACCCCAACAGTTTTTCTCGGGCCTTTTCTCGTACGGGCATTCGTACGAGATCTCTGCCCGCGTACCGGCAGTCCCCTTCGATGCCTATAGCCTCTATATGAACCTATTTCAATAAGCCTTTTGATGTTCGAGCTTATTTGACGCCTTACGTCACCTTCTGTCTTAAGGTCTTTCTGAATTACTGAAGCGATCCTTGACACCTCTTCCTCGTTAAGCTCTTTGGCCCTTCTGTTAGGCTCTATATTGGCCGTCTTCAGTACGCGATTTGCCATCGCGCGTCCTATCCCATGTATGTATGTAAGCGATATCTCTATCCTTTTCTCTTTTGGTATATCAACACCTACTATTCTTGGCATGCTTTACTCCTTTAAGAAATTATTGTAAATTTTGTCCGCTATCCCTGTCTCTGCTTATGTTTCGGATCGCTGCAGATGACACGAACTACACCCTTCCTTCTTATGACCTTGCATTTTGAGCATATCTTTTTAACGCTGCTTCTGACCTTCATAAATAATCCTTTTATTTTTCCCTTCTGACAATTCGCCCCTTATTGAGATCGTACGGGGATAGCTCTATCGTCACTTTATCTCCCGGGATAATTCTTATAAAATGCATGCGCATTTTTCCCGATACATGCGCCAGCACTTTATGCCTATTCTCCAGTTCTACCCTGAACATAGCGTTTGGCAATGTCTCTAATACTGTCCCAACAACCGTTATAGGTTCTTCTTTGGCAACCATATTATGTTAGTATCTCTCCTTTAAATTTAGTAACCGCTATTGTATGCTCAAAATGGGCGGACAGCGAACCGTCTTTTGTCACTGCCGTCCATCCGTCGTCGAGCACCTTTACTTCGAAGCCTCCCGCATTTACCATGGGCTCGATCGCCAACACCATACCTGTCATCAACCTTGCGCCTTTATTGGGTTTCCCAAAGTTTGGTATCTCCGGCGCCTCATGGATTTCTTTTCCGACACCATGACCCACAAAGTGTCTTACCACATTAAAACCGTTGTCCTCGACATACGATTGCACCGCATGGGATATGTCCGATACGCGGTTTCCTTCTTTAGCCTGCTCGATCGCATGTTCCAGCGATATCCTGGTAACGTCTATAAGCTCCCTTGCCTTATCACTGACCTTGCCGACCCCTACAGTCCTGGCGGCATCAGCATAGTATCCATCGAATCCTACACCCACGTCGAATCCTATGATATCGCCATCAGCAAGCCTTGCTTTCTTGCTCGGTATCCCGTGAACAACCTGGTCATTGATCGACGCGCAGATCGTCGCGGGATACCCTTTATATCCTTTGAATGCGGGCTCACATTTTGCCTTTATTATCATCTCATATGCCATTTCATCCAGCTCGGCTGTTGTAATCCCGGTTTTGGCGCTATTACAAAGAGCATTTAGGACTGCGTTAACGATCCTCCCCGCAACCCTTATCTTTTCGATCTCTTCCGTAGACTTTATTACTATCATGCTACAGTCTCACGCTCTCTCCAGCGTTCGGCGGACAGTTGATAGTAACGCAAATCAAAAGCAAATTGTCTACGAGCAACTATACGCTTTACGCTAACCTTTAACCTTGCTGAATAAGCCTCTCCCGCTTAAACAGGTCCATTAGCTCCTTGAACAAACTGTCAACATCCAAATCTCCCGAGACCTCTTTCAATAAACCCTTTTCCTTATAAAATGCCAGAAGCGGTTCTGTTTTCTCCGTATATATCCTTATCCTGTTCTTTATGGTTTCGATCTTGTCATCCTCGCGCTGGATCAATTTGCCGTCACAGGCATCGCAAATACCTTCAACCTTTGGAGGCATATTCTTTATATGAAAAATCATCCCGCAAACAGTGCATACCCTGCGTCCTGTCAATCTTTCAATAACTGTTTCCTCTTTTGTGTTGAAGTACAAAACAGCGTCCAAACCTATGCCCAACGACCTCATCTTATCTTCAAGTTCCCGGCCCTGCTTCGTGTTCCTGGGGAAACCATCCAGTAAAAACCCGTTTTTCGCGTCATTCTTTACGACCCTTTCGGCGACTATCCTCGTTACCAGCTCATCCGGAACGAGATCGCCCTTATCCATATACGACTTTACCGTAAGACCGGCTTCCGTCTTTTCTTTCACAGCCTCTCTCAACATATCACCGGTCGATATATGGGGAATGCCTAATTTCTCTTTTAAAACACCCGCCTGCGTACCCTTACCCGCCCCTGGCGGCCCTAATAGAACTAATCTCATTTTCGCCCCCTGACCTGTCCCCGCTTCATGAAACCCTCATAATGTCTCATAAGAAGATGGCTCTCTATCTGCCTCATCGTATCCAACATCACACCCACGATGATCAATATACCCGTACCCCCCAAAAAACTGGCCACAAGGAACGGTATCTTCATTGATTTAGAAATAACCGAAGGTAAAACCGCGATTATAGCCAGGAACACTGCCCCGGGCAATGTTATTCTCGTTATAATAAAATCCAGATACTCTGCGGTCTGTTTCCCTGGCCTTATGCCCGGTACAAAACCTCCGTACTTCTTCATATTATTCGCTACGTCAACGGGATTGAAAGTTATCGCTGTATAAAAATAACAAAAGAACACTATCAGAAAAGAATATAAAAGATTATAGACAATCTGCGATCTCATAATCGTATTTGCCACTGATTGAACAGCGGCGTTCGGGATCAAACCGGCTATAGTAGCAGGAAACAGGATAATGCTTTGCGCGAATATTATGGGAATAACGCCCGCATGATTCACGCGCAATGGTATAAATGTGCTTTGTCCACCATAAATCTTCCGCCCTATGACCCTTTTTGCGTATTGGATAGGTATTTTACGCTGCCCCTGGGTAATAAGGACAACTGAAACTACGACCATTACGAACATCACGCATAATAATATCAATTTGAGCGGATCTATCTGCGCCTTTTCAGGAGAGAACGGAGAGACAAGCGTTACCAACTGATTTACCGCCGAAGGCAGCCTCGAGACAATACCCGCGGTAATTATCAAAGATATGCCGTTGCCGATACCGTGTTCTTGTATCTGCTCACCTATCCACATAATGAACGCTGTCCCGGTAGTCAGCGTGATGACTGTCAGGAAATTGAACGCCCATCCGTTTATTTGGACAATACTGTATCCGCTGAACATGCCGGAATTTTGTATCCACATTGAAATGAAAAATGACTGCACCAGCGCCAAAACGACGGTCCCATATCTTGTATATTGCACGATCTTTTTATGCCCGGCCTCCCCTTCTTTTTGAAGCCTCTCAAGTGCCGGTATAACGGCTGTTAAAAGCTGAATTATAATGGATGCCGATATATACGGCATGATCCCAAGCGCAAATATAGTAAGCTTTGTCATCGCGCCGCCTGAGAACATGTTCATCATGCCGAACAGCGTCGCCCCGCCTTGATTCCTCGCCATATCGTCAAAAAATCTCATAAGCTCGGACCCATTAATGCCCGGTGTCGGCACATACGCGCCTATCCGGTATATAAAAATCATACCGAGCGTAAAAAGGATTTTTTTCTTAAGATCGGGGATCTTAAATAAATTAGCTATTACTTGAAACACTCTGTGCCTTTCCTCCGGCCTGCTCGAGTTTCTTCACAGCCGAATTTGAAAACGCATCAACTTTAACGGTTACTGCTCTTTTTATATCCCCTTGACCCAAAACCTTAACCGGCCTGTCCGTAAACTTGATATAGCCGTTCTTTTTCAGGGTCTGTTTATCAATAACGCTATCCGTATCAAAGGCATTGAGATCTTGAACATTAACGATCTGATACACAAGCTTATCATCGCCTCTTCTGAAACCGCGCTTTGGCACGCGCCTTATCAAAGGCATCTGGCCGCCTTCAAACGCTATATGTGTCGTGTGCCCTGACCGCGCATTAGCCCCTTTATGCCCCTTACATGAGGTCTTTCCGTGTCCGGACCCCGATCCCCTTCCCCTTCTTTTTCTTTTCTTCTGACTTCCGTAAGGGCGCTTTATTTTCGATAAATCCATTTTATACCTCTCTGAATAAATACAAATTCTTGAATCCTTCCAGCGTTGCCTTCACTACATTTCCAGGATTCCTTGAGCCCAGACTCTTCGTTAGAATATCCTTAATGCCCGCGACCTCACATATTGCGCGAACCGGCCCGCCAGCTATAACACCGGTACCTGGCCCGGCAGGCTTCAGCAATACGTTGCCTGCTTTAAATTTGCCTATAACCTCATGCGGTATCGTTGATCCTTTTAAGGGTACTGTTATCATGTTCTTATGAGCGCTTGTTAATGCCTTTCTTATAGCGTCCGACACTTCATTTGCCTTTCCAAATCCGAAACCGGCGTGTCCTTTCCCATCTCCCACAACAACAAGGGCATTAAATGAGAACCTTCTGCCGCCTTTAACAACTTTCGCAACTCTAGTAATATGAACCACTTTCTCAAGAAGCTTGTCCTCTTGATTTTCTTGAGCCTCTGCCTTTTTTCTCTTATCAACCATCAAGGATCTCCTTTAATAATGACCTTTACTTTTGTAAATCAAGCCGGTTAGAACTTTAATCCGCCCCTCCTGCAGGCATCCGCTAACGCCTTAACACGCCCGTGATACTTATATCCGCCTCTATCAAACACAACCTTATCAAATCCTTTTTCGATAACTTTCTTGGCAAACTCCTCGCCAAGCACTGACGCTGCCTTCACATTGCCGCCTTTCGGGCTCTTCTTCTTTATGGCCTTATCCATAGTGGATAGTGAAAATAAAGTCTTACGTTCGATATCATCTATGAGGTTGGCATATAGATTATTAAGACTTCTGAACAAACAAAGTCTTGGCCTGGCCTTAGACCCCATTACCTTTCTCCTTATCCTCTTGTGTTTTAACTCGCGTCCTTTTAATCCCATTTTATATTACCTCTTTTTATGCTACGGTCTTTCCTGCCTTATGCCTGACATATTCCTGGAAATACCTTATCCCTTTTCCCTTATATGGTTCGGGCAGATAGAATTCGCGTATTTCAGCTGCAACCTCGCCAATCTTGGATTTATCAATCCCTTCTACCACGATCTGTGTTGCTTTAGGCGCGCTTATGGTTATGCCATCAGGGATCATATAAACTACAGGATGCGAATAACCTAATTGCATGGTTAATTTTTTACCCTGCACCTGGGCCTTGAAACCGACCCCTCGTATCTCCAGTTCCTTCTTATACCCGTTCAAGACTCCCTGCATCATGTTCTTGATCAATGACCTGATAAGCCCATGCTTTGCCATATCACCGGCGTCCTCCGTAGGTCTCATCACTTTAATAACATTATCTTTTTGCTCGACCTTGAACCGATTGTCATACTTATAATTCAGGGTGCCCTTTGGACCTTTGACCGTGACTTCCCCATGTCCGAGCGTTACGGTCACACCTTTCGGCACCTCAAGCGGCTTTTTCCCTATTCTTGACATTACTTCCTCCCTACCATGCGTAACAGATCACTTCCCCGCCTATTTTCTTAGCCCGGGCCTCTTTAGCGGTCATGAGCCCCTGAGACGTCGAAACAATGGCTATGCCCACTCCGCCCAAGACCTTCGGAAGTTCTCTGTATCCTTTATATTGACGCAACCCCGGTCTGCTTATCCTTTTTAAACCTTTTATTGCCGGGACATTGTTTTTATTATATTTAAGGTAAATCTTTATCACATCCTGTTTGTTATCTTTTACCCTTTTATAGTTTTCAATGAATCCCTCGTCCTTAAAGATCCTGCAGACCTGCTCCATTAAACCCGAACATTTTATTTCCAGCGCCTCTTTCGATGCCCTGCTGGCGTTACGAATCATAGTCAGCATATCACTGGTTAGATCTGTTACTGCCACAACAACCTCCTCGAACTCTTTTTTAGATCACTCGTCGCCTTATCCTGTTAAAGGCTCCTCGGGTTAAAATCCCTAAAAGACCTTTTAAAGATTTTACCAACTTGCCTTCACAACACCAGGTATCTCGCCTCTTCCGGCAAGCTCCCTAAAACATATTCGGCACAGCTTAAACCTTCTCATGTACCCTCGTCGACGACCACACAATTGACATCTGTGATACTTTCTCACCTTGAATTTAGGTTCTCTTTTCGCCTTATGCACAAGTGCTGTCTTAGCCATGAATACCCCTATCCTTATCTCTTAAACGGAAAACCAAAATACCTCAACAAATTATACGTCCTGTCTCTTGATCCAGAATTAGTAACGATGGTTACATCCATGCCGTGTGATACCTGGATCTTATCCACATCTATTTCAGGGAAAATAGCCTGTTCGGTTATGCCAAATGTATAATTTCCGGCCTCATCAAATGACTCATCCGGCAACCCTTGAAAATCCCTGATCCTTGGTATGGCCACATTTATTAATCTGTCAAGAAACTCATACATCCTTGCCCTTCTTAAGGTGACCTTACATCCGCATACCATGCCCTGCTTTAATTTAAAGCCGCTGACCGCTTTTTTGGCTTTCCTGACCATCGGTTTTTGGCCGGTGATCTTACCCATTCCCTGTAGTATGCTCTCAAGAATTTTCGCGTCAGCGCCCTTCTGCCCCACACCTACGTTTATGACTATCTTTTCTATTTTCGGCACCTCATAGGGGTTGGCGTAATTATTATCCTTCATATATGCCGGTACGATCTCTTTCTTATATCTCTCTAGTAACCTTGCCATTAGAATACCTCGTTGCATTTTTTGCAATACCGTGATTTTTCTCCGTCCTTAAGTATATTATATCCGATCTTTGTGCCTCGGGCGCATCTCTTGCAGAATACAGATAGATTCGAGATGGCGATCTTCGCCTCTTTCTGAATAATACCGCCCTGTTGATCTTCACGTGTCCTTCTTAAGCTTTTTTTCGCGAAATTTATCCCTTCCACCACCGCCTTGTTCTCGGCAGGAAAGATCTTAAGGACCTTGCCGGTCTTACCCTTATCTTTGCCTGTCGTCACTTGGACCATATCATTTTTTCTGATCTTAGTCATTTCTATTATTCCTTCCTATATTACCTCGGGCGCCAGAGAAACGATTTTCATGAATTTCTTTTCTCTGAGCTCCCTGGCAACGGGACCGAATATTCTAGTTCCTTTTGGGTTCATCTGATTATCAATAATCACCACCGCATTCCTGTCAAATTTCAGGTACGAACCATCCTCCCTTTTTATGTGAAATGCGGTTCTTACTATTACCCCCTTAACCACCTCGCCCTTTTTCACAATCGCATCAGGCGTCGATTCTTTGATATTACATGTAATAATATCCCCCACTGAGGCATATTTTTTGCCCGAACGGTTCAACACACCTATACACGATGCCTTTCTTGCCCCTGTATTGTCAGCTACGTCCAGAATCGTTCTCATCCTAATCATGATTATCACCCGCTGTTAATGTTATTTCCTATCAACTATGATCTCAGATACACGCCATCTCTTTTCACGTGACAATGGCTTCGTAGGGATTATCTTCACGATATCCCCTGCCTTAGCCTTATTGTTCTCGTCATGTACCTTGAATTTTACCGATTGCCTCACCAGTTTAGTGTATTTTGGATGCGCCTTCATTGTATCCACCCGCACAACCACCGTCTTATTCATCTTGCCGCTAACCACCGTGCCAGTAAGCACTTTTCTGCCTGCCAATTTACTCTCTTCCACTTTTTCGCTCCCTCATAATTGTACATACTTTAGCTATATTCCTCTTCGCCTCCTGTATCCTATGCGGTTTTTCAACCCTCCCACTTTTTGCCTCAACCCTCAATTTATATAAAGTATCCCTCAGCTCAGACATTGTCTGATGCAGCTCATCGTCCGTCATATTCCTCAGATTCTCCGGTTTCAATCTTGCCATCTTTTTCTCCGTTTAATGTGCCCTTGTGACCAGCTTCGTCCTAATGCTCAGCTTGTTGGCGGCAAGCCGCATTGACTCTTTTGCCAGATCAGGCTGTATGCCTTCCATCTCAAAAAGTATCCTTCCCTTTTTCACAACACATACCCAGTGGTCAGGGCTGCCTTTACCCTTGCCCATACGTGTTTCTGCCGGTTTTTTTGTGGCCGGCTTATCGGGAAATATCCTTATCCAAACCTTTCCACCTCTGCGCGTATGCCTCATCAACGCTACACGTGCCGCTTCGATCTCACGATTTTTTATCCAACCGCTCTCAAGGGCCTTTAATCCGCATTCACCAAAATTAAGCTCACTGCCCTTATGGGATATACCGGACATGCGGCCTCTTTGAGCCTTTCTATATTTAACCCTCTTTGGCATCAACGCCATCTTGTTTTCCTCTCTTCTTTATATTGTCGTACAAATGAAATTTCTCACCCTTATAGATCCATACCTTAACGCCTATCAACCCATATGTTGTATGCGCCTCGGCAAAACCATAGTCAATATCCGCCCGTAAAGTTTGCAGCGGGATCTTACCGTACATATATTTTTCAGTTCTGGCTATCTCTGCCCCTCCTAATCTTCCCTTCACCTTTATGCGGATGCCTTCACAACCATTATCTTTGGCAGACTGCACAGCCTTTTTCATTGCCCTTCGGAACGGTATCCTCTTTTCCAACTGAAACGCTATATTCTCCGCCACAAGCTGTGCATCTAATTGTGACTGTTTGATCTCCTTGATATCAATAAATATATCTTTAGCCAGCTTGCTGATACCCTGCAATTCGTCCCTAAGCGACTCGATCTCCTGGCCTCGCCTTCCAATGATCGCGCCTGGCCTTGCGGTGTACACATATATTCTCATCCTATCGCTGGCCCTTTCTATCTCTATCTTTGAGATAGATGCGGAATATAGTTTCTTTTTAATGAATTTTTTTATCTTATCATCTTCAAGAAACTTCTCCGCGTACTCGTCTTTTTTTGCAAACCATCTGGATTTCCACTTATTAATGATTCCTACCCTCAGCCCGTATGGATGAACCTTCTGTCCCATTATTTCGTCCCTTTCGCAACTTTTAGTTTCTTTCTTCTACCCAAAAGCCCCTTACCTTTTACCTTATCCTTTGCCTTTGTCTTTGTCTTTTCTTTCGCGGCCTCGATCTCCTTAAGCTTTTCAGGTATTATATTCAATTCAACTGTTATATGACTTGTCCTTTTCCTGATCATCGATGCCCTGCCCATAGAAGCCGCCCTGTAACGCACTAAAGCCGGGCCGCCATCTGCAGTTATTTTTGATATAAATATCGCATCCTCGGTTAGGTCCTTATTTTCTTCTTTTATCATCGCATTATTCAAAGCAGAACGCACCAGTTCTTCAACATATTCACTGGCCTTCCTGTTCACGTTAGGCAATAAAGAAAGGGCCTCATCGACGCTCTTGCCGCGGATCATATCAATGACCAATCTTGCCTTTTTTGGTGACATCCTTATATATCTTCCTATAGCCCTGGACAACATGCTTGTATCCCATTACCTTTCTTTTTAAAAAAGCGGCTCGACAAGCGCCTTTTTTATGTTTTTTCTAATGATACCTCGGTCGCTGCCCCGTGTCTCCTGAACAACCTGGAAGGAGCGAATTCACCGAGCCTATGCCCAACCATGTTCTCACTCACGAATACCGGCAAAAACTTTTTTCCGTTGTACACTGAAAAAGTCAAACCAACGAAATCAGGAAGTATAGTCGACCTCCTAGACCAGGTCTTTATAGGCTTTCTATCACCTTTTTTCCTGGCCCTCTCGACCTTTAGCGCTAACTTCTCGTCTACGAACGGACCTTTACTTATCGAACGCCCCATCTATATCCCTCCGATCCTATTTCCTTCTTCTCATAATATACCTGTCAGACGGCTTAGATTTTCTCGTCTTCAATCCCTTTGACGCCATGCCCCATGGAGAACAAGGGTGTCTTCCACCGCTGGATTTACCCTCTCCGCCGCCCATGGGGTGATCAACAGGATTCTTTACTACGCCCCTTGACAATGGCCTTCTTCCTAAATATCTTGACCTGCCCGCTTTACCCAGAGACAGCGCATCATGTTCTATGTTACCTACCTGTCCAATTGTAGCGAAGCATGCTAATCGTACCAATCTAACCTCTCCGCTTGGCATTTTCACATGAGCGAATTCACCCTCTTTTGCCATTATGGTGCAGGTATTGCCTGCAGCGCGGGCAATCACACCGCCTCTTCCAGGATTTAACTCTATATTGTATATAGGGATCCCCGGCGGAATGTTCTCAAGCGGCATGCAGTTGCCAACCTTTACCTCCACATTCTTACCGGATATCAGATCATCTCCTACCCTTAATCCCATAGGTGAAACAATATACCTCTTTTCTCCGTCCTGATATAGTAGTTTGGCTATCCTTGATGTCCTGTTAGGATCATATTCGATCGATACCACCTTCGCGGGCACATCATATTTGTTCCTCTTAAAATCAATTATCCTGTATTTTCTCTTGTGTCCACCGCCCCGTCCTCTGGCTGTAATCCTGCCATAAGAATTTCTTCCGCCTGTCCTCTTTAAAGTCCTGGTCAGGGCCTTCTCGGGTTTCTTTTCAGTTATCTCTGAAAAGTCGTATCCATATGTCCACCTTGATGTCGGTGTAGTCGGCTTGTATTTTTTCATCCCCATTTTATTATCGTCCTTTTTGTTCTTCGTCTATTACTTTAGTTTGTCTCACAGCCCAAGGCCCTATGCAACGTCTATCTTTTCTCCCGCCTTTAAAGTTACTATAGCCTTTTTCCAATCAGGCGTAGAACCTTCCTCAAAACGCACCCGTCTCTTTTTACCGCTCATAATACATGTGTTAACTCTTGATACCTTTACTTTGTAGATCTGTTCCACCGCCCATTTAATGACTATCTTATTCGAGCTTTTGCTGACCCAAAAAAGGTATTTGTTAAGAGGCCCTAAATTGGAGCCCTTTTCAGTCCTTATCATACTCATTACAATCTTATACGGATCCTGCATAATTATCCCTTCAACTTTTTGGTTAATAGATCAATGCCTTTTTCAGTGATCAGAAAGCTGTTATGTCTCAGAACATCGAGTGCATTTAAATTATTATACATGACAAGGGTTAGGTCTTTTATGTTCCGGGATGACAGGATGATATTTTCATCCCTCTTATCCACACAAAAAAGGGTGCTGGGTTTAATGTTCATCTTTTTCATTATGTCAACGAACTTCTTCGTCTTGGGTTCATCTACGATTATCTCCCTAATAACATAAAATGCCCCGCTCTTGAGTTTAGAATTTAAGCTATGGATCAATGCCGTCCTTTTCGCCCTCTTTGGAATCTGATAATTGAAACTTCTCGGATGCGGCCCGAAAACAATGCCGCCGCCTCTCCATATCGGATTTCTGATAGATCCGACCCTGGCCCTACCTGTTCCTTTTTGCCTCCACGGCTTCTTTCCCCCGCCAGATACTTCATTGCGCACCTTTGTAGAGGCCAGACCAACCCTCCTGTTCGAGTTATACATTAACACCGCGTTGTATAAAAGCCCCGAACTAATCCGGCCATCAAACACTTTCTTATCAACGTCAAAAGTACCATCCCTCTTGCCCTTTTGGTCAAAATACGGGACTTTTGTGTTGAACTCTACTTTATTTATTGGCTTCATCTTTCTTCTCTTGTTTCCTTGGTTTCTTTATTGCTTCCTTAATCATCAAAAATGTGCCATTATGTCCGGGAACGGAACCATTAACGGCCATAATGTTGTTTTCTTTATCGACACTCATGATCATAAGATTCTGAACGGTCCTGGTCTTGTTGCCCATATGCCCGGGCATTGTCTTGCCCCTGTGTACACGTGATGGAAAAGAGCTGGCTCCTATACTGCCTATCCTTCTATGATGCATAGACCCATGCCCGCCTTCTCCACCCGACCAACCCCATCTTTTCATTCCTCCTTGAAACCCCTTGCCTTTAGAACTGGCAACTATATCCACAAAATCACCCACACTAAATACATCAGCGTTTATAACATCCCCTGCCTTATATGAATGGCCTTCGTCAACTTTTACCTCTCTGATAAATTTCTTTCCCGGGCTATTCTTAGTTTTCTTCTTGAAATCAACTATTCCAAGCTGAATAGCGCAATACCCATTTTTCTCTTTCGACCTTACCGTTAATACGGATGACGGCAACGCCTCCACGACTGTCACGGGGCAAAGCTTGCCCTTTTCATCATAAACTTGCGTCATTCCGACTTTTTTACCTAATATGCCGATCATACAACTACCCTCTTCCTTGGATACGCTTATTTTATTTCCACATTCACACCGGCCGGCAGATCAAGTTTTCTAAGAGCATCTATAGTCTTAGATGTCGGATCAACGATCTCAAGCAATCTCTTATGAGTCTTGATCTGGAACTGCTCTCTCGACTTTTTATCTATGTGAGGCGATCTTAGAACAGTAAACACCTCGCGTTTCGTCGGAAGCGGTATAGGGCCGCTTACAAACGCGCCTGTCTTTTTTGCTGTCTCAACGATCTCCTCAGCTGATAGGTCAAGCAGCCTATGGTCATAGGCCAATAGCCTTATCCGTATCCTCTGTGAAAATTTTTCTTTGCTTTTCCTTGCAACCATGTTCTCTTACTCTCTATTGTTATTCTATTACTTCGCTGATCACGCCTGCGCCTACCGTGTGCCCGCCTTCGCGTATCGCGAACCTTAATTCCTTCTCCATCGCTATCGGCGTTATCAACTCTACCTCTACCGTTAC
>Ga0272441_10008695_pt1 | contig 15999 bp, 21 predicted proteins | sample SSMProp6N_FD_193582 | JGI IMG/M metagenome (GOLD analysis project Ga0272441, IMG submission 193582) | Marine sediment archaeal communities from Little Sippewissett salt marsh, Falmouth, MA, United States - SSM-Prop-6N | ecosystem: Environmental > Aquatic > Marine > Wetlands > Sediment ... | reverse complement strand
AAGAGAGGTTTAACGCTTTTAAGAGATTGTGTGATTTTGTGTCTATTAATACTAAAAATTAATATACCAGCATTGTTTTTATTATATCCATGGAAAAGAAAACAATTTTTTTAGAGCTGCCAGCTGAAATGATTGATCGTATTGATAGTAGGAATGCTATGGGTGATCGTTCTGCTTTTGTTTCTGATCTTCTAAGTAAACAACTGGAAGATAATGTTAGCACCATGAATGTTAGTACTGAGCTTACAAGTCATATGGAGGAGACTGCTGGTTCGTTAGGTGTTTCTGGTGAGATTAAACTCGTTGGTAAGGATAATTTAACTCTTGGAAGTTTTAATATTAACACGGAAGAGGGTTTTAATAGTCTTATAAAAAAGATTGGCGAGGTCTCTGATGATTCGCTTGTTAGGATAAAAGCACGACTTTGGGGTTAATTTTTTTTATTAATTAAACGGGCTCATCGATGGATAGTTATCCTGTCCACCTGTAAAAATATAGGGTGTGTCACCTATTCCATCACCATCAGCATCTTCACCGGCGTAATTACTCCAATAATTACCTGATTCTCCATTATCCCAAACAGTATCTATTCCTTGATCCTCAATCATAAAAACATAGAGGTTATTATGATAGATTTTATTATTCGAAGCATCATGGTAAACTCCAACCATTAAACTTTCTCTGACTGTATTTTCAGTTACCTGATTATAATCTCCCCATATCCACAGGTATCCTACCTCGTTTTCGTAAATAATCTCGTTATTAGCCAGTACAAACATAGTAGACCCAGATTCAGGTAAATGGTTATTTGATATTGTGTCGTACTGTCCCATACTCGCAATTCCAACTCTGTTACCTATGAAATAATTATTACTGACGAAGTTATTATTATATAACTCAGCTATATATATCCCATATACTTCATTATCTTTTATTATGTTATTTGTAACTGTTGAATGGCTTCCGCTTACTAATATTCCATATCCGGCGTTTGGATCTAATGGGTCCATTCCATTTTGAACTGTGAAACCAGAAATGGTTACTTGATCACTATTTATCTGAAAAACGCTACTAAGTTTTCCACCGTCGATTATTGTTGTATCCCTGTTTTCACCAGTTAATACTACAGGTTTTGTGATTATAATGTTTTCATAATAGACGCCAGGGTATACATAAACTGTCTGACCAGTTTCTGCTGCATCAACGCCTTCTTGTATAGTGGTATAATCCGCGGTGCCATCATCATCAACATAAATAATAACAGGGGCTGGTGGTTCAGGTTTGATTTTTTCTTTTAGTTTCTCAATTTTAGCTTTTAACTCTTCAATTTTTTCATAAATCTTCTGGATTCTTTCATCTCTTTTACTTAAAATATTATCAATTCTGTTTTTGATATTCTCAATTTTTTTCTCATAGTTTCTAATTTTATTAACCTTCTTTTCTGGTAATTGCTCTATTTTTTTCTCATATTTTTCAATTTCTTCTTCTAATTTTTCTGTCCTTGTATCTTTTTTATTAGTTATTTGTTCAATTTGCTGGTATCTCTCTTCTATCTGTTCTTCTAGTTTAGCAATTCTATTTTCTATTTTTTCTGTTTTAACTGCGGTCATTCGACAGGCTGTACCGCTCGAGGTTAAACAAATGATAGTTATCAGACTAAGAATTAGCATTATAATGGGTCTAAACCTTCTGTGCATTAATCTCCCCACCCTATGTTATACTTTTATAGCTACCTATATTTAAATGTTTGGTGGTATTTTTCCAAAAATTAGATAGTTATAAAATGACAAAATACCAATTGATTTTTACTAGAAAAAATATTTTTTTATACTTATTGGTCTGGCTGTAGATAATTTGTTTTTAATCTAAAAGATTTTGTCAATGTGTATTGTTTTGGAATTTTTCAGGATTCTTTGTTTTACCATCCAAATATTTATATATTGACTATTATATAATAGTATATTGGTTAAATTTATGAATTATAAAAAAACATCTGTATTGGTTAGTTTACTACTTATATTCTGTATTTTACCATTTTCTGGGGAAATAAACGGGAGTCAAATAACAAAAAATTTGGATGCAGATGAAAAAATTAATTGTAATTGTGAATATAGTGGCTTAAAAGAGGCAGATTATCCAAATATAATAGTTGACCCAAGCAGAGAACATATAACTCGACCTATTAAGATACCTGATCAGGCTGAACCCGCTGGTTGTGATGATTCAAATATTGATGAAGGATCTTTACCTGCTACATTGGACTGGCGGAATCGTTATGGTAAAGATTGGACAACATCAATAAAAAATCAAGGATTATGTGGTAGTTGTTGGGATTTCGCAGCTATTGGTGCTTTAGAATCTAGAATCAAAATAAAAAATAATTTACCTGATCTTGATATAGACCTCTCTGAACAATATCTGTTATCCTGTGCAAACATCGGAGGATGCTATGGATCATGTGCATGGCTTGCATATAAGTATATAGAACAAAATGGGGGAATAATTCCTGAATATTGTCTTCCTTATACTGAAAGCGATAAAACCCCTTGTTCAATAAGTTGTCCAGATTGGAAGGAAAAACGTATTCCTGTTTTATCTTATGGTTATTGGTTTAAACCTTCTATTAAATTTATAAAAAATGAATTAATCAACAGAGGTCCTCTTGTTTCCAGTATCGTAAAAACAGATGATTTTGAAGGGTATAAAGGTGGCTATGTTTATAGTCATCCTGGTGATGAATCAGGTCAACTAGTTACTCATGAGATAATAATCGTTGGATATGATGATTACCGGGGATGCTGGATTTGTAAAAACAGCTGGGGAACCGAGTGGGGGGAAACAAAAGACTTTAAGCAGAATGATAACCATATGGATGGTGGTTGGTTCAGGATAGCCTATGATGATTGTAAGATTGGAACATGGGTTACATATGTAACCGTAGAAGAAGTATCAATATACCATGTAAAAATCTTAGAACCAAGAGATGGATTATATAACAATAATCAAAAAATTTGGAATTGTTATCCCTCATATATTTTCGGAAACTTTGATGTTAAAGTAGAAGCATATAACAGCGATTCAGATGTCAAAAAAGTTGAATTTTATCTTGATAACGTACTTAAAAAAACTGATGACTGTGAACCATATATTTGGAACTGCGATGAACAGGTAACACTCAGTCATAAAATAAAAGCAAAGGTATACAGTAAAAATGGAGATATCATAAGCGAAGAACTAAACGTTATCATATTCAATCTTGGAAATGAAAACAATGGTGGTGTCTTTTTAACAGGCTACCCTGATGATGACTATAAAAAATGGAATTTTACAGGTTTTATACCAGAATTATTATACAACCCTGATGTAGATGATGATTTCTGGGCATATTTAGGACTCAAATTAGATTATGATTTCGATTTTGGAGATGGAAAAACATCCAGAATCGAAAACATACAATCAGCATCACAAATTATATCTCATGAGTATATAAATGAAAAAGGTTACAATGCTGAGGTTAAAATAACCTTAAAACTCGATGTGGATATAGGTTCATATTACCCACCGGTACATTTACATTGTGAAAATAAAGGAACGGGCAAAATGACAATAGAAGTAAACAGAGATTACATACCACCATCTGCGGAGGCCAGTGGGCCAGATAAAGAAAAAACCAAAAAAAGTCTACAATTCCAAGGAGTTGCAAAAGGCGGAAAATCACCGTATCATTATTCATGGGATTTTGATATCAACGATGGAATAACAGAAAATTGTGTAAAACAAAATCCTACATATTCATATGAAGAAAAAAATACTTACATAGTTACATTGATTGTTACGGATGACATAAACAACAAAGCGATAGACATATTAGAACTTGAAATTACTAAAGAAACTACTAAATCAAAACTTTTTATATTTACTGAGGGAATATTAGTTCTAATGCAGAGATTTTTTCAAAATATTAAACCACTTTTTTTTAGTAATCTGAAACTGCAAAACCTCTCCTAATGTAAGTGATGGGCCCGGTAGGAGGTTAACAGTTAAACAGGAGAAAAATCAGGTAAAACATTCTCTCAATTATTTGTTTTGATTTTATATCCATTTTTTATGACAACGGCCTCAATTTCATAGTAATCCACTATGAAATTCTTTGAATCTTTATCTAATATTTTCTCCATATTTTTTTTTGCCAGTCATTAGTTTGAGGTATCTCAAAGTCATTCATCCAGTCATTAAATGGATCAATATTTCTCATTTTTTTCATTTTGTTTTTCCTTTCCCTCGAATCAAAAAGTAAGAATGATGGGGGAATAGACGATTGATCTTTTAATTCGATTTTATTTCGTTGATATTTTTCCACGCTTTTTCGACACGTTGTCCAAAAGTTTTCATTCCTTCTATCTTTTTTGTTTTAGAATTACGAATTCTCTCACGCATTTCGCTTATTCTTTTATCTCTGTGCTTTTCAAAAGATTCACTCATTTTTTCTCCTTCTCTAAACATATTTATGTCAGTAACAGTTTTATGTTAATGGATTAATTTTTATACATGTGTTCCAAATTTTATCATGTGATCTTTTAGTGACTCTTCGGTTCTAAATTTTTGTCCACAATAAATACATCTGCAAATTTTTGTCATATTTTTTCTCCTTAAAAAAAGAGATTTGGGCGATATGCTCGTCCTTAATACTTTCGATTATCTCATTTTCTTAGTTTTCAGAGTTAATCACATTAACTCATCCATCTGCTCTTGTAAATTTTGCTCTTCGAAAGTCATCTGCGTCTAATGATTGAAGTCGTTTTCGCTTTCTCCAGTCCATATTGTTTTCAAAGACTGTAAATTCTCTGTTCATATTCATTGTTTTCACTTGTCCTTTCCTGAATTTGTCGGATGATAGTAGTATACAGTAGGTAGTATACAGTAGGTAGTATATATCATTGTGTACAAAGGCATATAAATGTGTAAAATTATTACATGTTTGTGTAAAACATGTTAAAAAGAATTCGAATGAACATATCTTTGACAGAAGACGAAAACGCACTAATCAAAAAACTCGCGAAAGAAGAAGAAAGACCATATAGCAGACAAATAGTTTACATGATGAATTTCTATACAAAAAATAATAAGAAAGATGAGGTGAAATAATATGAGATATATATGTAATCGATGTGCTAAAGTTTTTCAAGCCAATGACATAACCATTCATTATACGACAGATAACAATGGATTAGAAATTGTTGCTATTTGTCAATTGTGCTTAGATAAGTACTTGGAAAAAACAAAGGCAGATACTCATAGAAAAGACGACCATACTGAAAGAATGAAAATGAAAAGGAAATGGTAGTTAAAATAATTTTTCTAAGAAGTCATTTTTATTTATAGTTTTTCCATAAAGATGTAGGATTAAGGGTTATAAAATAGTAGGTTTGAGGCAAGACAAATGAAAGATGAAGAATATCCTAAAGATGAAGACGAAAGGAGCAAAAAACGACTAAGAAGGCTAAGAATAGAAGAAGAAAAAGATGAAGAAACAGAGAAAGTAGAAAAGAAAAGGATACAAAAAGATAAAATCCTTGACGAAGAAGAAGACGAAGAAAAAGAGGAAGAAGATGAATATGCGAATTATTCAAAAAAAGAAGATTCCTGAAAAAGGATATGACCGGGTTAGGAGGAATATTGATTTTAGTCATGTTCGTAAACATAAGAGAAGTACACCCAAGAGAAAGAAATTTGAAGGGATAAAAAAATGAGTAGAGACACAAATAAATATAAATATAAAAAAAGGGAGACATAAATAGAAGAAATAGAAAACAGAATAGAGAAAAAGACAAAACAAATTCAGGAAAGGAAAATTATGCCTAACTGTAGGTATTGTAAAAAATTTTTTAGAACTAACAAAGCCCTAGAAATGCATATATTTCAAGTCCATGAACGAAGAGGAACAAAAACGGATAAAGTTAAATTTGAGTGAAAAAAAAGAAATGTTTTTAGGCTTTTGAATCAAAGAACACAACTTTGGAGGAATAAAATGAAATGCCCAATGGTATCTATTACTAGAGAAACTCAAGATTGTATAGAGGATAAATGTTATTTTTGGGAATTGGATCATTGTAAATGGATGCAGACAAAATGAAAAAATGGGTTTGCAAAGAATGTGGATATACAATGACACAGCATGGAAGATTTAAATTCATATATTACTGCAACAATATCCTTTGTAAATTCTATAAGGCATTTGTGACAAGAAAAGGATGATAAAATGAATGGTGATAAAAAGTTTAAGGAAATCTATGATAAATTTGGTGGGAGTTATGGAGATCTCATTGAAGAGCATATTAGGGTGCTTGATGAGTTAGAAAAATGTCGTCAGTTGCTTGATGAACAAACAAGAGAGAAAATAAAAGAGATAAAATGAAATGTAAAAAATGCGGTTGGGAGTTAGAATACATTCCACGTTCTTTTCGCGAACAAATCGAAGAGATTATAGGCGGTAAAGTTAAGAGAGGATATTGGGAGTGCCCTAATTGCGGTTTTAAAAAGGGGCGGATAGTAGATATGAATGGCTACTAAATTGAAACGGTTAGAAAGGAAGCATAAAAAAAACAAAAGACAACGGAAAAAGACAAGATGAAACGGAAAAGTCGAAGGGAAAAAACTGTTAAAGAACTGATTCTAAAAGACAATGAACTATTGCTATTAACAACAGCAGTTGAAAGGCCTCTGGGATATGAAAATTCAAAAGATTACCGACTTTCAGTAGATTCTGATGAAGGATTAATTGTTGAAAAAATGACTCCAGGCGGTTGGCGACGTTTAAGGTGATTTAATGAAATGCATCAAATGTAAGTTTAAAGGACAAAAACACTGGTGCCTGTACTTATCCTTTCAAAGCAACTGCCGCAGGTGACACCAAATTTGACAAGGATGGAAATATAATAGGATGTACACATGGGACGAAAAAATAATGAATGATGCAATTCTATAGGGGGAAAACCTCTCCTAATGTGAGTGATGGGCCCGGCAGGAGTTCACAGGAGTAACAGGAGGGAATTGTTTAGATTGTTTGCAGAAAAAGCATCAATCTAACCTGGGATCAAATCTGTTCTTTTCTCACTAAACCTTTCTTCTTTCTTTCTATAATAATTGCAATATATTTTTACTTTTGAGGTGATAATTTTGAGTGAATCTATTTATGATAATATGACAAATGCTGAAAAAAAGGTAGCTGAATTGTTAAAGAATCTTGGTATCAGATGGTCCTATGAGCATCCTGTTTTTGTATGGGATGAAAACAAAAGGCCCCGTGTTTGGGCACCTGATTTTTATCTGGTTCCATTTGGAATTTATATTGAAGTTTGCGGATCAGAAGATTTTAATTATGAATATAGAAGAAAAATCCTTGATAATATGGGTTATAAAGTAATCTTTTTACATTTGTACAAGGAACCAAGAAAGTGGAAGAATCATCTTATGGGTTATCTTCAATTATTTACAAGATATAGGTATTACAAATTAGATGAAATACTTAAAAATAAAAAATGTAAATCGCTATAAATTTTTCATTTTGGAATTTTAACATGAAAGGTTTAAATACCTTTATTGATAAAACATGTTATCGTAGCGTTGTGATACTTTGGTCATATATTGACATTTTTTGACCATTATTGGATTTCACCATCCTGGTATCACAACGTTTAGTTTTATTACATTTTTTTACTAGCTATTTTTCTAATAGTTATACTTTTTGATATTTTTGTTTTATAAGGAGAAAATGGTTTATTTGCTGTTATACAGTTAGGTTTCTGGTATATTAAGATGTCTTTTTTTCATTTTGGTGTTCTGTCACGAAAGGTTTAAATACCATATATTGACACAATATAACATGTGAATAAATAACATTGTAGTTAAAGGTGGTGAAAAAGATATGAAGGAATATATTATCGCAGCAGGCATTATTGCTTTTGCCCCCGTATTGGCTGATTTGCCTTCACTTCTTTAAAAATCAGTTGAAGCGAGGGCTTTAATATTCTATTTTAAGTCTCCTTAGTATATATAAATTTTTACGATATATTCTTTAAATTGTATATAGTTATATAAAATGTATTTCAAAACATTTCTGGCATCCAACGATATTTATGTATTTTGGGAGTTAACCAATAACTATAATTTTTTATTGCGTTTGGAAATTTAGAATTAATGATCTCCATTTCCTCGTTTAATTCATCAACATTTTTTAAGACGAATTCAGGCTCAATATCACTCCAACCCATTGCCACATTTAAACATACTAAATATGGCCTTTTTTCCAGATATTCTACTATTGTTTTACGTTTTTTATGATCTTTAAGATAGATATCTACTTTAAAATGTTCAAGCCCTAATTTTGAATAATCTAGGTGGATATTGAATCCGTTTATAATACGTGACTTTATTAGATTTTTTAATCTGTATTGGATAGTTTGTGATGAACAATTTAATTTTTTTGCTAGATCAATCAATGGAGTTCTTGCATTCATTGCAATTTCATTCAATAATCTATACTCTAATTCGTCTATCTCAACAGGTTTTCCTACACGCGAAGTTCTGTAGAATTCATGATTTCTAAGATCTTTATTTTCTGGGAGCAGGTAATCCTTTTTATAATGAATAGATTCGACAAAGATGGAAAATATATATTTAGAAAAAAATTCTTCAAATTTATCTAAAGTGTTATTCCAAAAACTGTAGAACTCATTAACATCACTTACCCATATTACTGCATCAAAATCAGTAGGTCCTTTCATTGTAGCTACGACCCACGCATTTTTATAATTCACAAAATGATTAATTATTTCATTTTTTATATCTGAGCTAACATATTGAAAATTAATGTAACTTCTGAAAACATCATATCCTAATTTAAATGTGTTAATTGCTGTCCAAAAACAGGTGAGTATTCCTTCATCTTGCAATCTTTTTATTCTATACGCTACTACATCCTTTTTTAAACCTACCTTTTTCCCTATTTGTGTGTTTGTCTGTCTACAGTTCAAATCTAATTCGTAGAGTATTTTCCTATCTTTTAAATCTAATTTTGTCATTATCCCCCGAATAGTTAAAGAATTTTGGCTATTATATTTTTTGTTTAAAAACTACTTGGCACAATGTTAAATTTAAATTATTAATATGACAGTCAACATAAAATGGGTTAAATATATAAGCAATTTTTCTATTGAAATATTTGGGATATTAAGATGCACAGTGACAATAAAAATGTTTTACTCATCTCTATGCCTTTTGCAGGCGTATTCCTTCCATCTATCCAGTTACAAATCTTAGAGGGATATCTAAAAGAACGCGAAATAAACATTCAAACAAAACATCTCTATATAAAAGCAGCAGAGTTTTATGGAATAAATAATTATAATTTGTTACTTCAAAGACCTAGTGAGTCATATACCGCTCAGATGGTTTTTTCCAAATATGTATTTCCAGAACATTGGGAAAAAAATGAATATAAATTTAGAGAGTACTTTGAAAAAATTGTATCAAATGATCCAGGATGGAAAAACAATTTTTCATTTAATGATTACGTTGAAAAAACTGATCAGTTTTACAACTGGGTTATAGAAAATGTTGAATGGAAAAATTATGATATCATTGGTTTTACTTTGAATTACGGGCAGTTCTTACCATCTCTAGCATTTGCTAAAAAAATCAAAGAAATTAGTCCCGAGAAAATAATTGTGTTTGGTGGGAGTAGAACCTTTGGTGAACTTGGAAAGAAAACACTTGAATCTTTTAATTATGTTGATTTTATTGTTTCCGGTGATGGAGAGGAAGCTCTCTATTTACTTGCTTTTGATTTTTCAAATTTTAGATCTATTCCAAACTTAATCTATAGAGATAACGAAGGGGTTATTTGGAATAAATCTGATGTTGGTGTTGATTTAAATTCTCTTCCTTTTTTGAATTATGATTCTTTTTATAATGATCTGTGGTCATCATGTGAAGATGTTAACATGTATTTTTTCCACTATGGGAGATTACCTATTGAAATATCAAGGGGGTGCTGGTGGAATAAATGCACTTTTTGTAACTATTCAAATTGTTTACCACCTTACAGGGAGAAAAATGTTAAGAGAATAGTTGAAGAAATAAAATTTTTATCTGATAAATATACAATGCTTAATTTCCAGATAGTAAGTAATACTCTTCCTAAAAAAGATTATAGATTATTATTTGAAGAGATAAAAAAATTAGGGCGAGATTTTAATTTTTATGCAGAGCTTCGAGCAGGTCAGTTAAAAAGTTATGAGTATAAATTAATGATGGAAGCAGGTTTTACAAATGTTCAAGTTGGTATTGAGAGTTTTAGTCAAAGTTATTTAAAAAAGATAAATAAGGGTACTAGAGTAATTGATAATATTGCTGCTTTAAAATTTTGTAAAGAAAATAATATAAAAAACGAATATAATTTTATCATTAATTATCCTAATGAAGAAAAAAATGATTTTGAGGAAACAAAAAGAAATGTAAACTATTTCTTTTCTTACCTTGACCCACCTAATATCAATAAATTACTAGTTGGTTATGGCAGTTATATCTATAACAACCCTGGGATGTTTAATATTGATTATTTTGAATATAAAGATATTGATAAACTGATATTCCCCGAGGATTATCTTAAAAAAGGTTTTAATTTCTATTTTGATTTTATAAAAAAAGAAGGATCGCCTGTTGAGAATGATTGGTATGGTTTAGTTGAAAAATGGAAGGAAATACGAGAAAAATTAAAGATTAATGAAATTAAAAGCCAATCTTTAATTGATAAACTTATTTTTTATTATGTTGATGGTAGAAACTTTCTTAAAATCTTTGATAAAAGAAATACCAAGAATATACAAGCTTTTGATCTTAATGAGATTGAACGGGAAGTATTTTTATTATGCCTTGATGTGATTTCTTATCAAGCAATAAAGGAACTTGTCCCACATATACCTGACGAACAACTTAGATCTATTTTAGATACGTTTAAAAATAAGGGTATTGTTTTTGAAGAAGATGATCATTATCTGGCTTTACCATTACGTAGTTGCGTAGAATCTCGACCTAAAATTGAGCACTCAACCATTCTTTAAAAATTTTTGATTATCGTTATAGAAAAATATATGATAAAAATGGAGTTAGAGTGATTTTTCTTCATATGTATAAAAATAAAAGCAAGTGGAAATATCATCTTATGAATTATAGATATAAAAAACTAAATAAAATTCTTAGAAATGTTAATTGAAACACTCATACCTAGCAGGTTTTTTATTTAAACAATTGTTAAAGAGAAGTTTATAAACTTGTATTTGTTTTAACGATATTAATCAATTTATGATTTGGGGAGAAAAAAAATGGGTAAACAAATACTATATGCCGGTATAATACTCCTGATACTTGGATTTGTATTCTGGCTTGGAATTGGTCCTCTCATTGCTTTCTCTGCAGTAACTGCATTAAATGCTAGTCTAGTATTAGTAGGAGCCACACTTTCTTGGATAGGAATAATATTCATACCTATCGGTATCATTCTAACAATAGTAGGCGCTATTGTTGCACCAAAAACCGTATATAACTATAATTATCCATATCAACCAACTCAGCAACCTTCTTACTATCCGCCACCTGTCCAACCTGTATATCAAAACTTACCTCCCAAATTTTGTCAAAACTGCGGATCAAAAATTAATGGTTATTGTAAGTTTTGCCCTGAATGTGGAAATAAAATAATATAATAAGGTAAGAGCGGAAAAATGGAATCTCAAGAAAATGAAGATAATCAGAAAAAATGTTTTTTCTGCGGTAAGAAATTAGATTCTTTTTTACCTTTTCAATGTAAAAGATGTGGTAATTATTATTGTAGTGAGCATCGTCTTCCAGAGAGTCACGATTGCATAATAGCTTCAGTTTCAAAGAGAGGTATGGAAAACTGGAAGAAAGAGCAACAAAAATTTACTAAAACATATGATCGGGATAAAAAATATCCTTCTAAAACATATTCTAGTCATCATAAAAAGAAATCAAAATCATATAAAACACATGATCGAAGACGTAGATTTAAAAAATATACATTATGGCAGACTTTTAAGTATCGCCTTAGGAGATTAGGTATTCCATTAGGTTTTTTATATAGTATAGTTTTAATAATCATTTTTTATTTTTTATATCAGGTTTACTCCAATGGTGTATTAGCTATTATTTTCTATATTTTAGAAATAGTAATTATATTTTACATTATGTTTGCGATATTGAAAAAGCTAGATCGAATAAGCATCCACAATGATCTAAGATTATTTGGGCTGAGGTTACTGGGTGGAATAATCGGAGCCATTGGTATTTATTTGTTCTTTTTATTTATGATTTTTGGTATGCCCTTAATAATGATGCTTGAGTATTCAAATCTTTCTTCCATGATTTCATTTTATAATATGATTGGCGTAGGTTTCATGGTCCCTATATTTACGTTAGGATTAGATGCGGGTCTTCCATTAACTGGTTTTTTTATTTATTTTGGGATCATAATAGGTTTGATGTTAATCGGAGGATATTTACTATTTAAGTTTAAAAGAAGATCTGGACAGTTTGTTTGGTTTGGAAGAATCTAAGGTGAAAATAATGTCACAAAAAAAGAAGAAAGAAAAATATCCTGTAACTGTCTCAGACTGGATAGTATTTTTGGAAAGTAACGCCTCGTCGAATATAAGTCTCTATGTATTGCTAGGAACGATTCTTATAGCTTTAGCAATTACTGTCGTTAATTTTGATAAATTGGATCTGGATTTTATTATTTATACAGTTTTTCTTGTTATAGTAATGGTAATTATTATTGCCAGGTTGAAACATGGTTCGGATAGGATTAAACTTTATCAGAGGTTATCCCAAAAGATTGTATTAGGCGAGATAACAGATCCAGAGGATATAAAAGAAGAATACAAAAAATTCATGAAAAAAATTTGATGGATATGAGCTTACCACCTTTTCCAAAAAAATTGCATGGTCCTCTCTTTACCGAAATAATTCCAACATTTGTTCATGAAGTTAATCCTCGTAGACTTGTTGAACTTGGAGCAATTGTTATTAAGAAGGGAAGAAAACCGATATATGACCCACTAAAAGATAGTTTATTGAAACTCCAATGGGTAAAATTAGTTGGCCTTAAGGCTATAGCCATAGAAAAAGAGATGATCGATCAGCTGGAACCTAATACAGCTATTATGAATCCTTTAGGTCAAACTGCTCATGCGTTATGTATAACCGATTGTATTGTTCATACAAAATCTGCACTTGATTGTATGGCTGTTTTTCTAACTGATTTATTGAATTTGAAAGTGGGGGGAGCACATCGCGATTTTAAGCTGGGTAGATTTAGACAACTTGTTTCAAAAAGAGAACCAAGTCTTAGGGTGCCTATTAAAAATCTGACACCGTGGCTTGACCAATTACAAAAAATAAGAGACGAATGGATTCATCGTAGCACTTTTAATTGTTCAATAATTCATGGAAAAAGCAGTGTAGGATTATTGCCTATTCCTAAAAATGTTATGGCAAGTGAAAAAGAACAAAGTAAATTTCCAGTAACTGAAGATTATTATTTATCGACAACGAAATTTGTTGGAGCTTACTATTCAAATCTTTTATATCTATTTAATTCGATAGTAGATTGCTCCCTGAGGATAGAGCGAAAGGATTTCAAGGAAAAATTAGACTTTCCTGTTGATATAGAAAAACAATTAACACTTTTTCGTACAAAAACAACCGAAGATATGACTCTTGATAAAATGAAAGTAAAACTTTCTAAATCAATGACTGATTGGTAAATAAGAAATTAATCAATAGACTGATCCTGTTGGTTATTTCCCTGATATTTATTTTTCAATTTCTGTAATAGCATCTTCTGGTTTTTTTAGTTTATAGATTCTTTTCCTAGAATCTTCTGGATGTAGTTTTATTTCTAACCAGCCTGCTTTTTTCAAATCTGATAAAATAACACTTGTCATCTTATCGTTATTTAATGCTTTTGAAGCTTGACCATGTTCAAATTCTTCTTCTTTAAATTTTTTCCATAGTTTTGAATATCTCTTCATTACCCATTTGGATAGAGGTTTTGTCATTTTGAAATGCCTTAGTAGGATATATTACATCTGCTATTTATAAATTTGATTATTTTTCAACATATCTGTTTAACCATAGAAATATTTAAATATTAATTATGCTATACACATATATAATATGTTTAAAACATATATTCTTGGGGAAGTAAATTTGACAATATAGAAACAACTTTTCCCAGATAAAGTTGGTCAAAAATGATAATATTTTCAAGAAATAAAAATACAATCAACCTTTTTAACTACAATCTGGATTCATATACAACCAATTCAAACAATGAATTGGGGGGAGGTATTTATCAAGAATGGAGAAACAAATTTGTAAATATAAGCCAAAAAGTCGAAAGTCAACCCCTAACAATAGGGGATATGATGGAGGAAATAAGAAGTAGGTTAGAAAAAATTAAAAGAACAGACGTCCCGCTCTTTCTAGATCCGAAAACAGCAACATTCATAGATGTAGGAATACATGCAAAAGTCCACCAATACTTATCAGAATCAACAATAGAAAAAAGACTAAGATACGCACGATTCATGGAACTTCATCCGCAACCAATAGATTTTAAAAATCTAACACCAGAATCATTCATAAAACATGTAATCTACAGACTAGAAATAGAAGATCCACCAGCAACACCATGTGCACTAAAACATGAAAAGAAAGCAGTACTAATGTTTCTCAAAGCATTCAAACAATATACAGAAGATTGGCAAAAATATGTTCGAACACCACCAATAGTAGCAACAGAGGATAACACATTTGTACCTTTTCCAAAGACAGTGAACAAACTATATCGAGCAAAATACAGCAAAAATAAATACGAGAATGTTCTACTACAAACAGTGGTATTCACAGGATTCAACTTTGGAATGAGACCACCAAGTGAAATATGCAACCTTAACCTTGAAGACATTGTAATCAACGATGATGGAACAGGATACATAAGAATACATGAAGATAAAAAACATGGAAAACAGAGACTAATATATCCATACAACAAAACAGTACTCAGCTCATCAGTATTCAAAACACCAAAAAACTACATAGATAACTGGAGACACAAAGTCGCAAACAAACACTCAAGAAACGCACTTTTTCTAATGCCAAATGGACAAAGAGTAAAATCAGCATATCTTAGAAATAAGATAGCACCAGTAGGAAAAAAAGTATGCAATGAAAAATCATTCATTCTCTACACGATGAGACACACCTTTGCAACGTATCTGTATGAATACACTAGGGATATGAAGAAAGTAGCAAAACGACTGGGTCATAAAAAATCAGACACAGTCGACAAATACGTACATATTGCGGATTCAATGAAGGAGCAAACAGGTAAACGCAATCTATTCAACCAAGCCCTCAGATCGATGAAAAAAATCGAGAGGAAAGCAAATTTATAAAAAAGGTTGAATATTAGATTGTTGGCTAAAAAAGGCTCAATCTAAAAAAATCCCTCCGAGAAACGTTAGTGGGCCCGGCAGGATTTGAACCTGCGACCATCTGGTTATGAGCCAGACGCTCCACCAGACTAAGCTACGAGCCCCTGAAATTATTTCAGGGGGCATAATGCAATTTCTAATACTTAAAATTTAGAGTAATTTTTCAGATAAATAACCGCATACCGAATAATCGATGAATATTTTTTTTATTTATCCATCCCCATCGATTTCCAAAATGAAAGCAATTCTTTGTTAAGTTCTGCTTTCCAAAGGAGAAACTTTAAATCTTCCTCTGGTTTTTCCATTTCATTTTCTATTAATGAAAATTTTTTTCCATCCCTTCTCATTTCACACCACCAACATATGGCTCCATGATAACATTTGTCACCAATAGTATTTATAGGTTTTGTGATAAAATGTC
>Ga0272441_10008694_pt1 | contig 16002 bp, 17 predicted proteins | sample SSMProp6N_FD_193582 | JGI IMG/M metagenome (GOLD analysis project Ga0272441, IMG submission 193582) | Marine sediment archaeal communities from Little Sippewissett salt marsh, Falmouth, MA, United States - SSM-Prop-6N | ecosystem: Environmental > Aquatic > Marine > Wetlands > Sediment ... | reverse complement strand
AAGGGGCAGGGCGATAAGAGCCTTGGGTGCTCTCATAGGTAATAAGATGTCAAAGGCTTATATAAGGGATAAAGTCGATGTGACCGGCAGAAAGTCGCATCAGGAGCGATCCGGCGAGTCGAACGAAGGGTGTACGGAGTTTTTCGCCCCGTCGGTTGCAGAGAATGGAAACGAAAAGTCTGATGAGAGAAAAAGACGCCTGAGTAATAATTTTTTCCTCTCAGACCTGTCACTGGATGATTAACAGAATTGTCGGCGGGTGGTTTTATTGTTCCCTCCTTTCCACCCGCCGGCATGCCCCCCAAAATAGGGTTGCTCTTTATATATACGTAATATCGAGACCTTTGAAAATTCCTGATCAGCTGTGTGGTTAGTTCTCGTGTGTCCGACTTCTCGTTCTGAAAGCTCGTTGCTCCTACTCTCTTCTTCCGCAAGTTCATGATGGTCAAGGTGGTGCAGGAATAGCAGGAATCCAAAGATCTCTTTATGATAAGGGTGAGTGGAACGAGGCGAAGGCCTCACCATTCACCCTTTTGGGTATATAGGGGGGTGTCTTGAGAAATCACACATTAAATCTGAAAAAAACGATATCGCCATCGGACAGGAGATAGTCTTTTCCTTCTATCCTGACGAGCCCCTTCTCTTTTGCCGCTGCCATACCGCTGACAGTGGTGAAATCATCATAGCCGAGGACCTCGGCGCGGATGAATCCCCGCTGCATGTCACTGTGTATCCTGCCGGCTGCCTGTGATGCCGCTGTTCCGGACTCCACAGTCCACGCACGGAGCTCCTTCCCTGCCGTCGTATAAAAGGTTATCAGATCGAGAAGATCATACCCGGCGGTGATGAGCCGTGAAAGTCCCGATTCCTCGATACCAAGGTCGTCGAGAAAATCCCGTCTCTCATTCTCGGGGAGCTGGGCGATTTCCGCTTCCATGTCACCGCATATCGCTATGACATCGGTCCCATCGCGGCCGGCGACGTCTCGTATCCGTGCAAGATAAGTTCCCTCTCCCTTGAGAACGGTCTCACTGACATTTGCGACGTAGAGCATCTTTTTGGCGGTGATCAGTCCCAGTTCCTTCAGGACATCCCCGCCTGCGGGTATCCCGGCGTTTCTTACAGCCACACCGCGTCCGAGAGAGGAACGAAGGGCGTGACAGAACTCCAGTTCTTTGCGATGACTTTTGTCACCCGTGCGGGAGAGGCGTTCCATCTTCTCGATCCGTCGTTCTACCGTTTCGAGATCGGCCAGGATCAGTTCAGTGTTGACGACGTCGATATCGGTGACGGGATCGATAGTATCGTGTACATGGGAGACATTGGGATCGTCGAAGCAGCGAACGACGTGGACAACGGCATCGACATTCCTGATATGTCCCAGAAACTTGTTTCCCAGACCTTCACCCCTGCTCGCCCCCTTTACGAGGCCGGCAATGTCGACAAATTCAATGGTTGTATAAGTGAATTTTGGCGGTTTCAGTACGCCGGCGATGTGTTCAAGCCGTTTGTCTGGCACGGCAATGACGCCGATATTGGGATCGATAGTGCAGAAGGGATAGTTGGCCACTTCGGCCTGAGCCGTACTGAGGGCGCTGAATATCGTCGATTTGCCTACATTGGGAAGACCAATAATGCCGCACTTGAAACCCATTGATTGCTCCTGGAGGCATCACTGAATGAAACAAATATACCTTATAGTGCATGGACGATCAAATCTCTGAAACATCGTCCGCTCGCGATCTCTCAACGGAAGGACGAACAATATGCACCGTCGGGGAGCTGTGACTGCAGGTGTGCCTGCCCTTCAATGGAGTATATGCCCCAGTCTGCTCCATCGCACACTGTGATCGGGCCGGTTCCATGACCAGTAGATGACGAAGGCCTTTCCCAGTACATCCTCCAGTTTTACGAATCCCCAGAAACGGCTGTCGAAACTCTGGTCCCGGTTGTCACCCATGACGAATATGGAGCCTTTCGGAACAGTAACCGGTCCGAAATTGTCTCTCGGTTGCATGGAACGGGGTATGATAATGTTATCGGTATAGATGCCGTGTCCGTCGTCATAGGGCGTGCCGTTTATCAGGATCTTCTTGTTTTTTATCTCTACCACATCCCCTTCAACGGCTATGGTACGTTTTATGAAATCCTTTGATCGATCCATGGGATAGATGAATACGACAATGTCTCCCCGTTTCGGTTCCGAGACGGGGATCATGGTCTTTCGCAGGTAGGGTATCTTGATGCCATAGATGAATTTACTGACCAGGATATGATCTCCGATCAAGAGCGTATTTTTCATCGAGCCGGAGGGTATCTTGAAGGCCTGAACAACAAAAGTCCTGATGAAGAGCGCGATAATGATGGCGATGATGATTGCCTTGGTATATTCCTTTACAACGGCCATTGTCTTTTTGTTCATAGATCAAATCCTTACGCTGTGGGAGAGAATGCGCCCCATGCCCCTTATGAGTATATTGCCATTAGCGATATCACCGTCATCAGTATGGCGAAAAATCCCTTCAGAAAGACCCCTGCTATTTTGCCGAGGAGTACGCCGTAACCCATCCTCACAGACGATTTCAACTTCTTGTTTTCCAGGTATTCAACCAGAAAGGTTCCCACAAATCCCCCGAGAAAGGCACCGATAATGGCGCCCAGTCCCAGCAACAATGGCGTCATGAGAATGGCACCCGCGATGCCGCCGATAACGGAGGCGAGGATTCCCCGTTTTGATGCTCCAAACTTCTTTGCCCCCACAATACCGAGGAGAAAATCCATCGCCTCGGCAAGGAGGGAAAGCACGACAAGGATGACGATTATCTTGAGACCGATGGTCTCAAAATCTGTTATCCAGGCATAGAGGATGACATCTATCAGTATGATGAATGTCCCCGGCAACCCGAATATTATGGAGAATATTCCCACAAAGAGTATGAGAATAAATAGTGTCAAACCTGCCATTGCCACGGGAGACAAATTATTTTTTCCCCTTCTTCTTTGACGGCATCAGTGTTTCCCATGCGAGAACCGTCGGACTGGCGATGAATATGGAGGAGTAGGTTCCTATGAGTATCCCCACCAGGAGGGCAAAGGCAAAGTCATGAATAACGGCCCCTCCCAGAAAAAAGAGGGCCAGAACCACGAGAAGCGTTGTCACGGAGGTGAGAACGGTCCTGCTCAGTACCTGATTGATACTGGAATTAACAATATCTCCCAGCGTGCGCCTCTTTATTTCCTTTATATTTTCACGGATTCTGTCGTAGACAACGATGGTATCATTGAGTGAATACCCGATGATGGTCAGGAGCGCCGCTATGATGGGGAGTGTGAATTCCTTGTCCAGAAGCGAGAATATACCCACCGTGATGACCACATCGTGGATCAGTGCGACAATCGCTCCGATGGCATAGCGGAATTCAAATCTCCAGGTAATGTAGATCAGGATTCCCACTATTGCGTACAGCATCGCCAGGATACCCTTCTGGCGCAGATCCTTTCCCACTTTGGGACCGACGACCTCGACCCTCCTTATTTCAAAGTCATCCTTGTCAAACTGGGTTGCCAGTGCCTCTGCGATTTGAGCCGATATCCCCTCGAGTTCGGAGCTTGACTTCTCCGTCTTGACGAGAAATTCATTATTGGCGGCATAGCCGAACTGCTGAATCACACTGTTTTCCAGGTCATGTTCCTTGAGGGCATTCCGTATATCGTTTACCCTTGTCGGATTCTGAAACTGTATCTGTACCAGTGTCCCGCCGGCGAAGTCGATACCGAGATTGGGACCGCCATGAATCACCAGTGACAGCAGGCTGACAACAATCAGGGCCAGAGAGGCCATGGTTGCAACCTTCATCCTTCCGACGAAATTGACATTTGTTCCAGCTTTTATAATTTCCATCGATATCTCCTATATGCTGACCCGGCCGATTTTTCTGTGCCAGATGAAGTAGTCGTAGATTATTCTCGTCACGAAGATGGCGGTAAACATACTGCACACGATACCGATACTGAGCGTCACGGCAAAGCCCTTCACCGGTCCCGTTCCAAACTGGAAGAGGACGAGGGCGGCTATCAGTGTGGTGATATTTGCATCCACAATGGTGAGTAAGGCCTTGGAATAACCGCCCGCTATGGCGGCCCGCGGTGATTTCCCCAGCCTCAGCTCTTCCCTGATCCGTTCGAAGATCAGGACATTGGCGTCGACGGCCATACCGATGGTCAGCACGATACCGGCGATGCCGGGGAGCGTCAGTGTGGCTCTGAAGGCCGCCAGCGCACTCATGATGAGTATAATGTTGAGGATAAGGGCGGTGTTCGCCACGATACCCGATAGGCCGTAATAGAAGATCATGAAGATGAGCACCAGTATACTCCCCACGATGATCGACAGGATTCCCTTGTCGATGGAATCCTGGCCGAGCGAGGGTCCCACTGTCCGCTGTTCCAGTATCTTGACGGGTGCGGGCAGGGCGCCGGCACGGAGGACGATGGCCAGATCCCGTGCCTCATCCATGGTAAAGGTCCCCGTGATCTGGGCGCTGCCGCCCGATATCCGTTCCTGGATCACCGGCGCGGAATGGACGATGCCGTCCAGGACGATGGCCAGGCGCTTCTTGACGTTCTGCGCCGTAATCCTGTCGAAGTCTCGGGCACCCTGGGAGTCGAAATCGATGGCGACATAGGGTTCTCCCATCCGGTTGCTTATCTTGACCTGGGCGTTCTCCAGGGATTCACCGGTGAGGAGTGTCTTGCTCTTGAGCAGGTAAGGGGTCTTGATCCTCTTTCCCCGTTCCGCATCATATCGGTAACCATAGGCAATCATGCTCCCCGCGGGGGGGCTGGTTCTCAATGCCTCATCGAGGCTGTGCTCGTCATCTACCAGTTTGAATTCGAGGAGGGCGGTCTTACCGATGAGATTGATGGCCCGCTGGGGATCTTTGATACCCGGCAGCTGTATAAGAATTCTGTCGTTGTCCTGAGGAATGATCTCGGGCTCGGTTACGCCGAACTGGTCCACCCTGTTGCGTATGGTTTCAAGACTCTGATCGAGGGCGAATTTCCTGATGTATTCCGCATCCTTGGCATTCATCTTGAGGATTACCCGTTCCCTGCCCTCGACGATTTCAGTGGCATCTATGTCGAGGTTGGGAAAATAGTCGTCAAGCACCACGGTAAAGCGGTCTTTCATCGCCCCGTCCGGCAGATCCAGAGATATGAGATTGTCATCGGTATGAACGAGGTTCCGGAATTTTATCTTTTTGTCCATGAGGACGTCTTTCAGGTCGTTGGAGAGCCTCTCCGTAGCGCTTTCAACGGCCTTATCCGTTTCCACTTCCAAGACCAGATGCATGCCCCCCTGAAGGTCAAGACCCAGATGGATTTTTTCGACATTGTCCTTCCACAGTGATGGGAGATTCTGGGTCATCGAGGGAATCAGGAATAGCAGGGCAATAATAACCACAACCAGTGTAACTGTCGCCCTCATCTTAATATTCTTGTCAAACATTGGTGCCCCTTTCGAGAAACTATTACGTAACGGTTCCGCAATCTGTATAGAGTAAGCCCGTTAATCCGCTATTCGATTGCCGCCTTCTGTGTAACGGCGGAGACGTGGGCCCGTGAAATCTTTACCCGTACCTTGTCAGATATTTCGACGGTTGCAATCTGTTCCGTCAGGCCGGTGATCTTTCCGTGCAGGCCACCCGTGGTCATTATCATATCGCCTCGATTGAGATTCTTGTGCATCTCTCTGACTTCCTTCTGCCGCTTCTGCTGCGGTCTGATAAGCAGGAAGTAAAAAATGGCGAAGATAGCGGCCATTACGAGAATAAAGGAGAAATCACCGCCTCCCGCGGCGGCTCCACCTCCTGTGCCACCAGCTCCCATTGCATGAGCTACATCAATCATTGTCGTGCCTCCTTCATAAAAGTATTGAATGAATCATGTTCTATTGCGTCCCTGATCCGTTCCATAAGCCGTATATAAAACCGGACATTATGGATGGTATTTAATATGACCGCCACGATCTCTTTGGCGATAAACAGGTGTCGCAAATATGCCCTGGTATAGTTACGGCAGGTGTAGCAGTCGCACGTACTATCCAGGGGCAAATTGTCATCCCGGTAACGGGCGTTCTTTATAGCAATCTTTCCGTGATTTGTAAATAACATTCCGTTTCGTGCGTTTCGTGTGGGCATGACGCAATCAAACATGTCTATGCCGTGGGCGACGCTGGCGATTATGTCTTCCGGTGTTCCCACGCCCATGAGATATCGCGGCTTGTCACGGGGGAGGAGCGGGGTCGTCAATTCTGTGATATCCCTCATGATATTCTTCGGTTCTCCCACACTGAGCCCTCCCAGTGCATAGCCGTCGAAGCCGACGGCGACGGTCTCATCGACGGACCTCCGGCGGAGGTCTTCATAGACACCCCCCTGGATGATGCCGAAGAGTGCCTGGTGATGGTTTCTCTGTGCCTTCCGGCACCGCTTCGCCCACCGCAGCGTCAGGTCGAGAGAATCGCGCGCGTAATTGTATGTCGACGGATAGGGGATGCACTCGTCGAGACACATCATGATATCGGCACCGAGTGCCTCCTGTATCTCGATGCATGTCTCGGGACTGATACAGTGCCGTGACCCATCGATGTGGGATTGAAAGGTGACGCCCTCGTCGCGGATCTTACGCAGCGCCCCCAGACTGAATATCTGAAATCCGCCGCTGTCGGTCAGGATGGGGCGCCGCCAGTTCATGAATCGGTGGAGTCCTCCCAGGTTTTGGATCAGTTCGTGTCCCGGTCTGAGATAGAGGTGATAGGTATTGGAAAGGATAATATCGGCGCCCTGCGCCTCCACCGTCTCCGGGAGGAGTGCCTTTACCGTGGCCTGTGTCCCCACGGGCATGAAGACCGGCGTCGCGATATCACCGTGAGGGGTCCTGATTCTGCCCCGTCGTGCCTCCGTGGCGGTGTCCTGCTTGAGTACCTCGAAACTGAACCGTTCTGTCGTTTCTGCCATGGCCGCTCTGTCCCCGCTTTATAAAATCAGCATGCAGTCCCCGTAACTGTAAAACCGGAATCTCTCTCTGACGGCCCGTTCATAGGCCTCAAACATCAGGTCTCTCCCGGCAAAGGCACAGACAAGCAGGAAGAGCGAGGATCGGGGCAGATGAAAATTGGTCAGGAGTACGTCCACTACCTTGAAGCGATAGCCGGGAAAGATAAAGAGATCGGTCTGTCCCGTGCCGGGGGCGACATTTCCCTGTGCATCGGAGAGGGTCTCCAGTGTGCGCACCGCTGTTGTTCCCACGGCTATGACCCTGTCTGCGCTGTTTATGGTGTCTGCCGTTCCGCCGGTGACCTCGAACCATTCCCGTTCAACCCGGTGGTCTTCCACCCGTTCCGCCTCCACGGGGAGGAAGGTTCCATATCCCACATGCAGTGTAACCGATGCGACCGTGATATTGCGCCGTGTCAGCGTTTCCAGTGTCTCAGGGGCAAAGTGAAGGCCGGCAGTCGGTGCGGCCACTGACCCGGGGTGTCTCGCATAAATGGTCTGGTATCGCTGCAGGTCGTCTTCGTAATGGCCGTTCCCTCTTTTCCTCTTTATATAGGGGGGCAGGGGTGCACTCCCGTATGCGGTGAGGAATTCCTCGAAGGGCCGGTCCGTATGAAAGTCAAGGATCCATTTCTTATCCGACAGCCGTTCCTGTACCTCCGCCCATGCGTCGGTGCCGAAGTATATCTTCATGCCGACGGACAGTCGCTTGGCGGGACGCAGGAGCACCTCCCACCGATGGGTGGTACCGGGCCGTGCCAGGAGGAGAATTTCGATGACGCCGCCCGTTGTTTTCTTCCCGTACAAGCGTGCAGGAATGACCTTCGAATCGTTTATCGTCACGACATCGCCCCCCGTGAGAAAGTCGTGCAGATCGAAAAAATGCCTGCACTCGATCTTGCCCGTCTTCCTGTCGACGACCATCATCCGTGAATGGTCTCTCGTGACGCACGGTTGCTGGGCGATCAACTCGCTGGGGAGCATGTAGTCAAAGTCGTCTGTTTTCATAGCCATAAAAAAGATAAGGAGATAATGAAAATATCTCCATAAGTCAATACATAAAATGCCCTGGTGCGGATATACCGATCAGTGGCTCAATTTCGTCCCACATAAACAAGGATCAGTCCGGCAATGACCGAAAGCAGCCCCACAAATCGGAGGGTATTGTCGGGAATTTCATGAACCTTCATCATGTAGGCTTTGATCTTTTCCGGGAAGGCAAAATAGGGTAATCCCTCTATTATCAAGACCAGGCCGATCACACAAAGTAATAGCTTCATAATCGATTACTCTTTGCTCTCATGTTCCTTGGATATGTCCCAGAGGATATCCATCTCTTCCATGGAGGCGCCCGGAAGGGACAGGCCCCGTTCCTGTAACCGATTCTCAATAAATGAGAACCGCTTGATGAATTTTCTTGTCGAGGCATGGAGGGCGACCTCGGGGTTTACCGCCACGAATCTGCACAGATTAACCAGGGACAGGAAGAGGTCTCCTATTTCATTCGCTATGTGTACCCTGTTATCTTCCGTGAGGGCCCGTTTCAGTTCTCCCATCTCTTCATCTATCTTTTCGATCACACCTGCCGCGTTGTCCCAGTCAAAACCCACATCTGACGCCTTTTCGGTGACGGCGACGGCCCTGAGCAGTGACGGGAGGCCCTTCCCCACCGTGCCGATGTCATCTATCGCTTTTTCCCCTGATTCTCTTCGTTCTTCCTGCTTGATGTCCTTCCAGGTGCGCCTGACGTCCTCTATGCTGTTGACTTCCCTGTCTCCGAACACGTGGGGGTGGCGGCGCGTCATCTTCTCTGCAACGCCCCCGACGACGTCTGCCAGGTCGAATTCACCCTTTTCTTCTGCCATGTGGGAGAGAAAGAAGATATGAAAGAGGAGATCTCCCAGTTCCTCCTGCAGATGGACGGCGCTTCCCTCATCGATCGCCTCGATGACCTCGTAGGCCTCATCAATGAGATATTTTCCGATGTCCTCTTTCTGTTGCCGCCGGTCCCAGGGACATCCCCCGGGCCCTCGCAATGTCGTGATTATCTCTCTCAGTGCACTGATTTCGTCTGCTAAATTCTTATTCACCGGATCTGTCTGCTACTCCATATAAAGGGTGATAATGTCTATCACTATTTCCCCTCTATGTCAAAGGAGGCCTCTGTGATAATCAGGATGAGTGGCATCATTTATCAATCCGCACCACAGCGACAGGTGATGTCCTCGACCATCGACGGCAGCGGTATGTCTTCTGGGGTGGCGATTGAGTCCGGTACTGGAACATGAAAGTGCGAAAAAAAGGGGCTGGTCTGATATGACCAACCCCCTGATATGCATGGTGGGTCAGGGCAGAATCGAACTGCCGACACCGGGATTTTCAGTCCCGTGCTCTACCGACTGAGCTACCGACCCACGTGTTGTCTGCAACGTGGGCATGTTTATCCAATCTGTCTTCGTTTGTCAAGTATTTTTGACATGTGTTTTATGTTGGCACTTGTTCCGGCATCCGCGGTGGTGCGTGACGATGTCAGGGGGGCTGAGCTGTCGAAGGTGGGACCGAAGGGGCTTGTACCTTTCAGCACCTTTGGGGCGGTCTCAACCGATCTCCCTGTCCGCACCACGCATGTCCCGGCGATCATGTCGTGCCAGCCCCGTTTTCTCCTGCTGAAGGCGATCCAGATGAATCCGAGGTAGAGGAATATCTTGGAGATGAGATAGCCCACCCATCTGAGGAAGGCCGTTCCCATTGTCATGGGTGCACCTGATGCCTGTATGACCCTGAGGCCGAACAGTCTCTTCCCCGGCGTCTGACCCGATACGCCATGGAAATAGGTGAAATAGACCATATCGAGGACGAGTGCAACGCCATAGTAGGACCACAGGAGTGTATAAAAATAGGGCGAGGAGATGTCGATGATGCCGTAGCCGGGTGACATGATTCGTGCTCCGATGTAGTAGACGATGAGGGAGAGGGCCTGGAGGATGAGCTTGTCTATGGAAAAGGCCATGCTCCTGCGCCAGAAACCGCCATAGGAAAAATCGTTCATGCCATGTCCTCCTCCCGTGGAATACTGCCGATGGCACCCAGTTCATACTGGAGTATGGCGAGTATCACCAGTGATGCCGTTTCGGTCCGCAGTATATTCCGTCCCAGACTTGCCGTCATAAACCCTTTCAGCCGGGCGGTTTCGATCTCCTGCCATGAGAATCCGCCTTCGGGGCCGACAATAAAGAAGAAGTTTCCCTGTTCCTGGTTCACTGCCTCCGTCAGCACCGTCTTCAGCCCCCGTGCGGTTTCGCCCTCCCAGAGGATAACTCCCGACGGGTCCTTCCCCGGGAGATCAAGCATGTCCTGAAAGCCCGACAGTTCTGATAGGTCGGGGACTGTTGCCCTCCCGCACTGTTTCGCCGCCTCGATGGCTATCCGTTTCCACCGCTTGTGCCGGGTGGCCGCCTTTTCATCGGTCAACCTCGGTATCGATCGTGACGACACAAAGGGCACGATCCGGGAGACACCCAGTTCCGTCGCCTTTTGAATGATGAAATCCATCTTGGTCCCCTTGGGGAGTGCCTGGGCCAGTGTAATCTCTCTGCCGGGAAAGTCGACATGTCGTCTCTTCAGTACCGCCAGTGAGACACCGCGTTCGCCCCACCCCTCTATGCGGGCCCCGTATTCCGATCCCCTGCCGTCGAAGACCACCAGTCGGTCACCCTCTTTGAGGCGGAGGACTGTCTTCAGGTACCGGCGGTCCTCCTCCCCCAGTTCCAGTGATCTGTCTGTTTCCACTGCCTCAGGGTGGTAGATGCGGGGGATCGTCACTGACCGGCCTCATCCTTTCTGAAGAGGTAGCAGACCCACTCTTCCTCTCTCTTGATCTCGTGCAGTGAGATGCCCTCGGACCGAAAGATTTTCTCGACGTTTTTTGCGTCTCGATCGATAATGCCCGACGCCACCAGATATCCGCCCGGTTTCATGAGTGACGTGATGGTGGACTGGAGATTGATGAGCGTCGAGGCCGTCAGGTTGGCCGTTATCAGTTCAAAGGTTCCGTCACACATGGAGGCGTCTCGATTGATGATCTCGACACGATCTGCCACGCCGTTGATCTCGGTATTGGTGCCGGCGATCTCAACGGCCTTGGGGTCGAGATCGACAGCGGCCACCGTGCCGGCCCCTATCTTTGCCGCGCAGATTGCGAGGATTCCCGTGCCCGTTCCGATGTCGAGGACGTTCCATTGTTCAAAGGAGCGATTTGTGAGGGCAATCTCCTCGATGGCGATGATGCATAACCGTGTCGATGGATGTTGTCCGGTGCCGAAGGCCATGCCGGGATCGATGTCCACAACGATATCCCTGCTCGTGGGCGTGTACCGTTCCCATGTCGGTTTTATGATGATATTCCTTCCGATCTTGAGCGGCTTGAAATATTTTTTCCACCGTTCACCCCAGTCAGGGTCGACGATTTCCCGTCTGGTGAAGGAGGGTGCCTCCATATGGGGAAAGAGTTCGGAGAGATTCTCCATGTAGCCGGTGAGGAGATCGATCTTTTGCTCGGTATCACTGTCCAGTGGAAGGTATGATTTTATTTCTTCCAGGGCATCGACCGTGCCGGCATCGCTGAAACCATTTTCATCGGCCTCTTCCTGAAATACCCCCTGCGTGCCCAGTTCCTCCATGAAATTTGACAGTGCGTCGCACAGTTCCGAGGGTGCGGAAAGGGTTATTTCCAGCCATTTTTCCTTTGTTTCAGGCATCGTTCGTCTCCTCTTCGGAAAGGGTTTGTCTATCGTTCATTACCGTGGCACGAAACAGCCAAAACACACTCATGCTGTATAACCTCTTTTATATGAGATTTCAAGTAACTTGAACTTTCAGAAACTTCGTGTTATTAACTATTCCTTTTATCTTATTGAGCGGTGAATGCAATGAAATTTTACCCGGTACATCTGAACATTTCAGACATGATGTGTGTCGTTGTCGGCGGTGGCGATGTGGCCGAACGGAAGGTGGAGAATCTCCTCGAGTGTGACGGCCGGGTCGTCGTCGTGGCACGGGCCATCACCCCGAAATTGGAGACCCTGAAGCGTGAAGGGAGTATCCGTCACATCCCCGAAGATTACCGTACCGATCACATAGCGGGGGCCTTTCTCGTCATCGGTGCAACCGACAGGGATGACGTCAATGGACAGGTCTATCGCGATGCCGAGGAACGCAGCATGCTGGTCAATATAGTGGATGAACCGGAACGATGCCGGTTCATTGTTCCCTCACAGGTTCGTCAGGGGGATCTTTTGATATCCCTGACGACGGGTGGCAAGAGTCCTGCGCTGGCACGGCGACTGAGGAAGGAACTGGAGGGCAGATACTGCCGGGAATATCAAATCCTCGTCGACATCATGGGGAGACTGCGGGGCAGGATACTGGCCCGGGGGGAGTCATCTGACTGCAACAAGAAGATATTTGAGTCCATTTTGGATACCGACATCCTGGAGCGTATAAGGGAAGAGGACTGGGACGGAGTACGCGATATCATAAGCAATCTTACCGGTGAAGACATAGGAACCCTGCCATGAATACCTTTCTCTTTGGCATTGCCCTCTTTCTCTATTTCATGAGCACCGTCGGGCATATCGCGTCACTGGCGATCAGGCGGGTCACGGTGGCCAAGATATCCATGTGGATACTCCTCTCGGCCTTTTGCGCCCATTCGATATACATCGTCTTACGATGGGCGGAGACGGGGTATGGACCCGTGGCAAATACCTACGAATCGCTTTCCTTCGTGGCCTGGTCCATTGCGGGGACATACCTGATATTTCAGACGATGACTAAGACGCGGGTACTCGGTGTGTTTGTGTCCCCCGTCGCATTCATCCTGGCAGTGGGGGCGTCAGTTTCACTGGGCGGAGACATTGCAATGCCCGAGATCCTGCGGGGATCATGGGTGCTGTTTCACGTCATGCTGTCGCTCATGGGAGAGGCCCTCTTTGCACTGGCCTTCCTGGCAGGGCTCATGTACCTCCTGCAGGACAGCCTCATACGCAAGAAGAGGGTATACAGCTTCAGCAGGATACTTCCGTCGCTGCGAGACCTGGACCGGATCAATCACATCTCCATCCTCTGGGGATTCTTCCTCCTCACCTTCGGCATCATTGCCGGATCGATATGGGCCCGAACCGTCTGGGGCAGCCAGTGGCACTGGGACCCCAAGCAGATATCGACGGTATGTGTGTGGATCGTTTATGCCCTCTTGGTCCATCAGCGCATTGCCATCGGCTGGAAGGGGAGAAAGGGGGCCGTTCTCTCCATTGCGGCCTTTCTCATTATTCTGGTTGCCTTTATCGGTGTGAATATATTTTGTGCCACCGTGCACACGTTTATGTAGGACAATGGATATAATCCTTATAGGAATGAATCATAGAACGGCTCCCGTAGAGATCAGGGAGCGTCTTTATATCGTTTGCAGCGATGAACGAGAGACATTCGAAGGGCTCAAGGAGACGCCGTCAATAAAAGAGGCCCTCTATCTGGTGACCTGCAACCGCGTCGAGGTCATGGCACACGTGGATGACAGTGGAGACGCCGTGGAGGCCCTGAAGACCTTCATCTTTTCCCACGGGAACCTTACCAGAGATGAAATGGAACGGTGCATCTATGTCCATCATGGTGATGATGCGGTGCGGCACCTCTTCCGGGTTGCCTCGAGCCTCGACTCAATGGTCATGGGGGAGCCGCAGATACTGGGACAGGTAAAGGACGCCTATCGCCGGTGCGTGGAAAACAGGGCATCGGGGGTCATCTTCAACCGGCTGCTTCACCATGCCTTCAGGGTTGCCAAGCGGGTACGAACCGAGACGGGAATCGCCAGTAATGCCGTATCGATCAGCTTCACGGCGGTGCAACTGGCGAAAAAGATATTTGGCGACCTGAAGGGAAAGGCCATTCTCCTGGTCGGTGCCGGTGAAATGGCCGAACTGGCCGCCCGTCACCTCCTGAACAGTGGTGTCAGCAAGATAACCTTTGCGAACAGGACCTATGACCGTGCCGTGAAACTGGCCGAGGAATTCTGCGGAAGGGCCTGTGAATTCGATCTCATCGGTGAAACACTGCAGGGAGTGGATATCGTCATCAGTTCCACCGGCGCCCCCGGTCATGTCATCAGCGCCGACATGATTGCCACGGCCCTGAGGAGACGCAAGAACAGACTCATGTTCCTCATCGATATCGCTGTCCCCCGCGACATAGATCCCGAGGCGGACAGGATCGATAATGCCTATCTCTACAATATAGACAACCTCCAGGACATCGTTGACGAAAACCTGAAAGAGCGGATGAAGGAGGCCGAAAGGGCCGAGGTCATCATCAGGGAAGAGGTGACATCATTTTTCAGATGGCTCAACAGTCTCGACGTGGTGCCCACCATCGTTGCCCTGCGGAGCAAGATCGATGCGATCATAGAGGGTGAGATGAAGCGGTCCAGCTCGTGGATGAGAAATCTTGACGAAAAAGACAATGAAAACATAAAGATACTTGTATCTTCCGTTGTCAAGAAGATACTCCATGATCCCATCATCGGGTTGAAGGAGGAGAGCGAAAACGGGGGAGCAGACCCTTACGTCGCCGCCGTGGGTAAGTTGTTCAAGTTGAAGGAGGAGAGGTAGCCGGGGACATGGATGTATTGAAGATAGGAACGAGAGGAAGCGGTCTTGCCCTCAGACAGACCGAATTGGTCGCCCAGCGGATAGAGGAGCGGTATCCGGGTCTTGCCACCGAGATTGTGCGGATCAAGACGCAGGGAGACAGGATGCAGAACATATCGCTGGTGAAGATCGGCGGCAAGGGTGTCTTTGTGAAGGAGATAGAAGAGGCACTCCTCAGGGGTGAGATCCACTGTGCCGTTCACAGCATGAAGGATGTTCCCACGGAACTGCCGGGCGGACTCACGATAGATATCATCGCAGAGCGTGAGGATCCCCGGGATGTCCTCATATCCAGGGATAATATAAAGCTGGAATCACTGCCGCAGGGGGCGCGGATCGGGACGGGATCACTGAGACGGAGGATGCAGTTGCTCAATGTCTTCCCCGACTGTGAGATCGTGGCGATCCGCGGGAATCTCGATACGAGGATACAGAAGATAACGACAGAGGGACTGGATGGTGTCATCCTGGCGGCCGCCGGCATGCGGAGAATGGGATGGGGTGCCCGTGTCAGTCAGTACATTCCGGTGGAAGTGATGGTGCCCGCCGCGGGTCAGGGTGCCGTCGGTATCGAGGTGAGAGTGGACGATAACGAGGTCAGGGAACTGCTCGCCTTTCTCAACGATCCGGACACGATGACGGCAGTGAGGGGAGAACGGGCCTTCCTGAAACACCTTGGTGGTGGCTGCCAGGTCCCCATAGCCGCCTTCGCTAGGAAGGTAGGGGAATCACTGAGACTGAAGGGTGTCGTGGGGAGTCCCGACGGCACGAGGATGATTCCCCATGCAGTGGAGGGTCCCTGTGATGCCTGTGAGGAACTGGGACGTACCATGGCGGAGCATATCCTCTCGCGGGGTGGTCGCGCCATACTGGACGAGGTATATGAAGAACTATGAAGACCGGGGAGAAGGGTATAGTCTATATTATCGGATCGGGACCGGGTGATCCCGGGCTCATTACCGTGAAGGCCGCTGAATGTATCGGACGATCCGATGTCATCGTCTACGACTATCTAATGGGCCGCGAGATACTCCGCCATGCCCGCTCGGATGCGCGGTTGATCTATGTGGGCAAGAAGGGTGGTGATCACACCATGAGCCAGGAGAGGATCAATCAGATCCTCGTCGACGAGGCCAGGGCGGGAAATTGTGTCGCCCGGATCAAGGGGGGCGATCCCTTCGTCTTCGGCAGGGGCGGGGAAGAGGCACAGGTCCTTCACCGATACGGTGTTTCCTTCGAGA
>Ga0272441_10008692_pt1 | contig 16004 bp, 16 predicted proteins | sample SSMProp6N_FD_193582 | JGI IMG/M metagenome (GOLD analysis project Ga0272441, IMG submission 193582) | Marine sediment archaeal communities from Little Sippewissett salt marsh, Falmouth, MA, United States - SSM-Prop-6N | ecosystem: Environmental > Aquatic > Marine > Wetlands > Sediment ... | reverse complement strand
TCAACGAAACCAGCGACCCCCGCGGCTCGAACGAGCGGCTTGAGTTTCTCGGCGACGCCGTCATCGACCTAGCGATTACCAGCTACCTGTACCGCAAGTACCCCAACGACGACGAAGGACGCCTGACCAAAGTGAAATCCGTGGCCGTGAGCCGGCCGCTGCTTGCCGAAAAGGCGGACGAACTGGACCTGGCCGCCTACCTGCGGCTGGGCAAAGGCGAGGAAGCCAACCGTGGACGCGAACGTCCGAACAACCGCGGAAACGCATTCGAAGCGCTGGTCGCCGTGTTGTATCTGGAGCGAGGCTTTGCCTTCGCCGCGAAGTTCGTCGTGCGATGCTTGGAGCAGGACATCGAACGATTCCTCACCGAGCAATCGACCACCGGCGACTACAAGAGCCTGTTGCAAGAAACCGCGCAACGGCAATTCGGCTGCCGACCGCAGTACAACGTGCTGAACACCAAAGGCCGGGAACACAAGAAAGAGTTCGACGTAGAAGTCGCTGTTGCCGGCCACCGCGGCCGCGGGCGCGGCCGAAGCAAGAAAGAAGCTGAACAAGCCGCGGCCAAGCAGCTATACTTGATGCTCGAAGAATTCTAGAGCCCCCGTAGCTCAGCAGGACAGAGCAACGGTTTCCTAAACCGTAGGCCACAGGTTCGAATCCTGTCGGGGGTACCAGTTGCCTGTTTTCGTTCCAAGGGCGACCAGATCGAATGGGGATCTGTAGTCTGGATCTAGCTTTCTGCCTGTGATCGTCAAGTTCGAAACCAGGATCTTGAGGCCTTCTGCCTGTTCGAATGGGTCTTGCTGAGAGAACAGTTCCCTTGCACGTTTCAGGAGTTCGAGAGTGGAATCGAGTTCCTCTGCTCCGGAGCTCTTCAGAGCCTCTCGTAGCTCGTTCGCCTTCTCAACAATCAAGTTGAGCCTCTCTCCCCACTCGTTGTCTAGGGATGCCCATCTCTCTTCCTCAATCACGCCATTCAGCTTGTCGAGGTAAGCCTTGTCGCGTGTGGTGGCAATACGCTCTTGCTCTTGCGTGAGTTCGTCGAGCTTCTCCTTGATCTCTTGCTTGCGTACATCCTCGCCCTTGCGCACCTCCTCCAGAAGCATCCGAGCGACTTCCTCAGGCACCTGTACGTTGCTCACCACGGATTCACACAGCTGTGACAGATCCTGTTGGCGGATGTAGCCCTGAGCGCACTTCCCTTTGCCGTTCGTGCAGTGGTAATAGACGTACTTGCCCTTGGGCCAGTGTGGCCGTGATCTTGCAGCCGCAGTGACCACACACCAGGATGCCTCTGAATGGGAAGCGTCTCTCTTCTCTCTTGCTGCTTCTCCCGTGCATCTTGTCCTGCACTCGATCGAACAACGCTTGAGCGATCAGCGGCTTGTGGTTGCCCTGGTAGATCATCCCGTGCCAGCGGACGACCCCGTAGTAGAAGGGGTTGCTGAGAAGCCCGTGGATGGCTCCTCGCTTCATTGGGTTGCCTTTCCGGGTTCGAAGTCCGCGTTTGGCTGCCCATCTCACCAGTTGCATCAGTGACATGTCGGTGTCGGCATACGTCCGAAACAGCTCACGAACGATTGGGCCTTGATCAGGATCAATCTCAATCGTCTTCTCCAGGCGGTTGTTCAGATATCCCGTGGGAGCAATCGACGGATATCCGCCTTTCTTCGCCTTGCTCACCATAGCAGACTCAACGCGTTCACTCAGTTGTGCACTGAAGTATCGAGCGAACGCCGCTTGCATGTCGCCCATCAATCTCCCGGAAGGGTTGCATGGAAGCTGCTCCGTGGCGGAGATGATCTCTACACCCAGTCCTTCCACCAGCTGAGCATAGTCGGACATGTTTCGGGAGATACGGTCAAGCTTGTAACAGAGGACGCCTGTGACCTTCTTGTGAGTACGCAGATACTTCACCATCGCCTGGAACTGCGTCCGTCCCGGTCTGAACGCTGACTGTGCCTCTTCGAACGTAGAGACGACATCCAGATGATGTCCTTTGGCGTAGTCGGTGATGACTTGCTTCTGCACATCCAGTGACTGACCGTGTTCAGCCTGCTCATCGGTGGACACGCGGATGTAAGACACTACTTGCCGTTTCATCGACTCACCCTACCTCTCAGATCATCCTGACGTCAATTCAGATCACGGTCCGATACACGGATCTTGAGGTTCCAGTTATGCTCCTCGTCCCAGTCCTGGAGCTTGGCGATCCACCGCCGTAGATTCCGTACGGCTTCCTGTCGCTCTTCCTCGGTTTCGAATGGCTCAAGCCTGTCTGCGAGTTCACGCCTTCGCTCTTCCTGGCTCTTCTTGGTCATGCGCACCACTTGATACTCCTAGTCGTCTGACTTGAACAGGGACGTAATGAGCAGCAGAAGTCCCAGCCCTCCAAGCACCCATCCCAGCATCTGCCTTGTCTCTGCGTTGGTGGCTTCTTGGATGTTCTCTACCAGCTGCTTGGGATCTCTACCCGTCTTGATTCCGTAGGCAAGGAGGTCTTGTACATGGATCTTCTTCCCTCGGGCTTCATCTGTCGCCTTGAGGTACCCAAGGTTGATGGCCTGATACATGGCTTGACGCGACACGCCGAGTACTCGTGCTGCTTCAGACACGCTGAAGAGTACATTCTCGCCCTTCCTCTCGGGTCCCATGTCGCCTCCTTCAGGAAGGACTATACCATGAACAGCACATCAATGTCAAGTATATGTTTACAATCATCTCTCCAGTTCGATGTCAACTCGGAGGCCTCAAGGCAGGCGAAGGACATCCTTCTGCTTGGTCGATGCAGAATACAGATGTAAACGATATGTTGTACAGCGCAGACACAATGCCACACCGCGAGTAGACAAGCCGGAAAACGGCAAAGCGGAGTGGCCCACGGCGATTGGCGCTTCGGGCTACACATGAAACGCAATGCGGCACACTCCACGAGAAGCACCGGAGACGACCATACAGCAGAGGTCTTCAAACGGGTTTAGAACGGGCTTTGCGTGTGCTTAGCCCTGCGTTGCATGTCAGCGCTCCCGTTTGACACTTCGTCCATGCAGATGCTAAACGTAGAAGGGAAGATGGTTGTGCGGTATTCCCCGCGCCAGCGAAACGAGGATTCGCATGCCCGTGCCGGGAACCGAGCGAAAACCCGTTTGGCACTGCGGGAACACCACTGTGCGAAACCCGTCAGACCGGTTTCGCGCAATCACTGAGAAGCAGTGGGGAAGAGCCGTGAAACGCCTTGACTGGGAGGTCACGTCGAGAAGATATGCGCAGCAAAGAGGGAAGACGCTTGGAAACGCTCCAGAAGACAAGCCGAAACGCTCGGGATACGCCAGTGTGCAGCATGAAGGGCGTTGGGAATGTGGGAAGGCGTGTACACAAGGCTTCCGCTCGGCAACCGGCAATGCAACACATCAATGACCGGTTTACGGAGCGTGGCGAATGCCCTTGGGATGAACCCGAAAGAGGGGCAGCATGGCAGACAAGGAACTCGTGGATAAGCTATCCATCTACGTTCCACAGACGAAGCTTGAGAAACAGCCAGTGGAGCGACTCATCAAGCTTGGAGAGAAGCACGACCGGTCTGTCAACTACCTTGTCGTCGAGGCAATCCTCCAATACCTTGATCGGGAAGAGGACCGCCGGTAGCTCACAGGAGAAGAGGGCTGTCTCGACCCATTCACCGTGCGTATGTGGAGAGGATTCTCACGTGCTGCCAGACGGCAGTGATTGGGCTCCCTTCTACACCCTTACTCCCCTCACCGTACCGAGAACCTTCACAGAGGCGTTCCAATTCGTGACGTGGTTCGAATCCACTGGGCTCCCAAACGCCATCCTGGATAGCCTTTCTGCTACCGCAACCGGCGCTGGAGGCGTGTCTCACTAGCCGAATGACCTCTGCCGTCACCTGCACGCACTGGAGTCCTATAGCTGCACACGTGACGATATCGTTGGATGCAGTGTCAAGACGCGCAGTTCGCTACTTGCGGCGCGACTCCACATTGGTTCTTATCTTTTTATTCTTGAAATAACGCGCCTTATCTGTTATAGTTGACACAGGTGATAGGTATGGACGTTGTCAGACAGCTGGCCAAGAAGCATGAAGTCAATCCAGCGGTACTTGAGGCGCTCCTTCCGCCGGACCAGCGGGAGAGATCTGTGGATTCAATCCAGGAGTATGCCGTGAGAAACGGCATTCAGTTGGAACGACGGGCGCTCATTCATGTCCTTAAGGATCTTGATGACTCAGGACTGGGTACGTTCGTAGTAGGACGGAGGGGGCATCAGTCGCGCTTTTGCTGGGCCGACCGTGTCGCCGAGGGACATGCGCAAGATCTACCGACTGAGAGCACCGAAACCTCGCCAATTGACAAAGAAGAAGCGAACGCAGAGTCAATCCAACACCGATTCACGCTTCGCCCCGGCTTCGAGGTCGAATTGGCTCTGCCCGGCGATCTTACGCAAACAGAGGCGAAGCGCTTGGCGACGTTCATCAGCGCACTGCCATTCGGGGATGAGAGAAGGGGGTAGAAGATGAGTATTTCAAAAACGGACTTGTTTCACGGCGCAGTTCTGGCGAAGCTCCTACGAGAGTCACCAACGGCATTGAGGCTGTTTGAGCACCGAGCTTCCGAACGCGCTGTCTACTCCGTAGATGGCCTTCCTGGAAACCAGCAAGCGTTCTTCTTCGTGAAGTCCTCCGCATCGCCAAGGTCAAGCAAGCGAAATGGAGGTTGCAGCTGGTCATTTACGTTTCTGCCGGAACACATGAAAGAGCTTCGAGATCTGCGTGATCGAGGCCTTGTTCAGATAGCCCTTGTGTGTGGCAGCAATGAACTCAAGGGCGACGGGCCACCGCTTGAAGTCTGCCTGGTATCGATGACTGAACTCGAGAAGGTGGTCAACCTACGCTCGGTAAGCAGCGAGAGCGTTCGTGTTGAGAGCGCACAGAGGAAGAAGCTGAGGCTGTATGGGGGAGGAGCAAGAGACCCCTTGCTGATCCCGAGAAAGCGAATTGACTCAATTGCCGAGGTGTTTGGGACTGGAGGTTGAGCCAAGCATGCAGCGGGATGTCCATTGCCACTTCGGAACGCACGAGCGGGTTCTGCATTCAGTCCCCCAGACTCCAAAACGCTGTTTCTGCCTTTGTTTCCTCCCTAGCTGTTCCAGCCAATTGGGATCGCCGTCGCTGGAAGTGGCCTGCCTCCACAGTCGAGTAGCCAAGTGGCACTCACGTTCTCGTGGACGCGTTGCTGATGGTGTTATCTACCCAGAGGGATAGATCCATGCGTGATCTGAAGAGCATCTTGCCATCGGTCGAACCGCACAGGAACAGGCTCTCCGGCCGCCAGCTCGGGCAGTACCGCAGGTGGGCAACAATCGCACTTGACGCCAACGTCCTCCTCAGCCTCTACGCGTATAGCACGCGGACTCGCGAGGACTTCCTTCGGATCCTGGGGGCTCTGAGGGATAGGCTCTGGCTACCGCATCAGTCAGCACTTGAGTACGCTAGGAACAGGGCCAGTCGGATACAGAGGCAGATTGGATTCAGTAAGGGGCTAAGAGACCTCCTGTTATCCATTCCGGAAGACTTCAGAAAGGCTGCAGAGAAGAACCACCCGCACGTTGGGAGAAAGCCGCAGTATCCATTCCTGCCTGTCGAGCAGATAGCTCAGGGGCTAAGTGGCGTTACTGAACGCATTTCCGGTGAGTTGCTTGCTGCCGAGAAAGAGTACGAGGGATTCGCTGACGATGACCCAATCGAAGATAGACTGAATGATATTACTCACGGCCGCATTGGTGATCCCCTTGGCGTCAAAGACCTTCGGCAAGTCTACGACGAAGGCCTCAAGCGCTACGACCTGCAGCGCCCTCCTGGGTATCGTGACGCTGACAAGCCGGGTACGCGCAAGTATGGGGATCTTGTTCTCTGGCAACAGCTAATCCTGCGTGCCAAGGAGACAGGCCACGCTATCCATTTTATTACCGATGATACGAAGGACGATTGGTGCCAGGATACGGGAGAGGGTGTCTTCGGCCCAAGAGATGAACTTGTCGAAGAGATGCGGGGGCAAACTGCGCAGAGGTTCCTAATCAGCACATCAGCAGACTTCTACGAGTGGGCTGGGGGCTACCTTGGGCGCCGGGCGAGGAAAGCCGCTATCGCAGAAGCTCGCCGTCTAGCAGTGCCAATGAACTGGGATGCTGTGACAGAGACGATCCTACAAATGCAGCGTGCGACCAGGCAAGTGCTCTCGCTTCCCTATCTGGACGATAGCATGGAGAGATTGAGGGAGACCATGACTGCGGCTGGAGCGGACGCGCAGCTCCAACTCGCAGCGTTCGCAGAGGAATTCGCTCGTTCCGTGCGTGCCGCAATCTCGCTACCATTGTTTCTTCCATTACTAGATGCATATGGGCTCAGCAAGCCGGAGACTCGTGGGAACAAGGAAGAGCCGGATGAGAAAGAGGAAGAGGACCCCTGATGTCACCGTACCGAGAATCTCCAGCTTGTCTTTCGCGATTGACTAGTGCCTGCTCTCTCGTGCACCATCGTGGAGCATATCCAGAGAGGAACTGGGTAAGGAGCGTCGCAATTCCCCTCCCCATTCTCCGTGAAGTCCTGAGTCCGGGAACTCAAGTTTGTCCATCGGACAGCGCCTCGGTTCCACCTACCCCGGTGTCCTCGTCGCCAAGGAAGACGCCCAGGGATAGCTCGGCCGGCAGTACGAACTTCCTGCCCAGCGTCTCTTCCAGAACGGAGGCCGGGGGCGTTCTGCTTCCGATGAGCTCGGGAAACGTGTACGCCACTACACATGCTGAATGTAGCTCCCACTTCTAACCAGGCTCTACTCAATTGATCACGATTCAGTTCCATCCTTCACGTATTGCTGATACAGTGTAGATGTACCCAGGTTCGCGCGTAACATGAGCGAGTGTTCGGCTTGCTGTACACATTGTGGATGGGGTCGCGCAGGGAGACTAGGTTCTCAGAATCACTTGTGGCACTTGGAGGATAGGACCGAAGCACGTCGGGAGAGGAAGAAGAGCGCTGAGGAGGCAAGGAACTCTGAATCCGACACAGGTCGAAGAAGAGATACGGAGACAAGCTCAGAAGCTTCACAAGCTCGTCTACGGCAAGAAGCGCACAGCATGGTGGGTCGGTGCTGGTGTATCCATGGACACGGGCAACGGGAATGATTGGTATCCCGGTTGGGAAACGTTGATGAAGGCACTCTGTGCTGACTGCGGCGTGCGCTTCCCCGTCGACGCTGATCCAGACCAGTTTCCCGACCTAGCCGATATCTGCAAGAAGAGAGATAGCATTGCCTACGCAAGCACACTTGGGCGTGTCTTCGGCGGACGTCCTCTTGCACCACCCGACAAGGCGAAGTACATACTTGAGTTGACCCGCTTCTTCATAATCACCACAAACTACGATCGTTGTTTCCTTGATGCCATGGAGAGAGCCGAAGGCATCGAGCCTTCCTATATCAGCTACCCCGATCTCCACCCCAACCCGGGAATCGACACTCCCTATGTTGTGCATCTACATGGACTGGCACCTGAGTCACATCACAGTCCAGCGATGGACTTGGTCCTATCGGCAAGTGAATTCTCCGATGCTTACAGGCCCCCAGCGCACGGTGGCGATCCCCCGGGTCCGGCATACCGTTTCCTCTGGTCCAATCTCCCTGACTGGAGCCTGATAATCGTGGCCTACAGACTTCAGGAAAAGGAGATTCGGTACCTGTTCGGAGATCTGGCCAAGCTGCGAGACGCCATAGCAGGCAATCCGCTTGAGGAAGAATCCAGCAGCAAAACTGAGTGGGTTCTGCTCATCGGCCGCACACCAGAACCTGAGATCGACGCACCTTCAGGAATCAAGGAGGTAATTGCTCGAGAGCGCGAATCGGAGCAACAGCTGATTCAGCGAGCCTACGATTCTGGGATCAACGACGTAATCGAGTATCCGAGACAGACCCGGAGGCACGAAGAGCTGCGTGATCTGCTGGAGTTAGCTAGCAGGCTCCCTGTGGCCCTCCCAGGTGAGTCAGGGAGTACAGCAGAACTGGAGGCAGGGAAGGTGATGCCTGGTGAGTAGGTTCTTTGACCGCATAGCGAAGCTGACTGCTCTCATGGAATCAGAACCGTCAGTTGCTGTCTTCCGGGAGCAGGTTCTCCCCCTGCTGCTTGAGGACTCATCCGAACGTTTCTTCTTCAGCGAAGTGAAAGACCCGAAATGGCTTGAGGTTTTCAGGGAGTGTGGCGTATTCGCTGAGATTCCCGCTCCCCATACCACCGGCAAAGACGCATCACTTCGCAATCCAGTTTGGTACCCGGCCTGGGCCCTTCGGAATCTCGCAGGAGAAGCCCCAGTCCTGGTGATGGAGATCTTGGTGGGGCTCCCGGACACACACAATCAGAACGTCCACGTCTGCTTGCTCGACGCCGCTGGGACTGCACTTGCGGGAGCGCCGGAACTCGTCTACGAGTGGGCAATTACGGAATCTGAGTGGATGCGAGGAGCCGAACGGCTCGACCCACTGGTTGTCGATGCGGGCACAAGATTCGTGCAATCACTTGCCCCCCAATCGTGTGCCTCGGCTCTTGGCCTGGCAAGGAGCATGTTCTCGCTTCGGCAAGCCGTGAGCGATGAGTTGAGTCTGTCGGAACGACTGAGAATGAGCGAGTGGCAATTCGAAGAAGCCGCTTCACGACTTCAGGAGCCGCTCACCAGGTGCTCCGGACTTGAGTATCTGAAGCTAGTCCTCGAGGCTCTTGAGGAACTAGCAGGAGCCAAAGAGCCTTGGTACCTCGACCATAAGCTGATGATCTGGCGGCCAGCGATTGAGGAGGACGCCCAGAACTCACCAAACAGCCTGTTGAGCGCTCTTGTCGCAGTAATGCGTGATTCCGCACTTCAAGCAGTCAGAGATGGCAATCCCAGCGTCATCAGTTTTCTGACAGAGTCGGAATTCGCGACACTGCATCGGATTGCCCTGTATCTTGGGCGAGTCGAGTGGGATTCATTGGGGAGCGAGATTTCCGAATTCGTGACCAGGTCTGCACTCCTCAATGATGCAACTGCCTGGCACGAGCGCTACATGCTTCTGGAGGAGTGCTTCGCATCATTTCCTGAGGAGGCAGCCAAGGACTACCTCGAGTACATCGCCAACCTCCATGATCCTAGTGAGCAGTACACGAACCTCTGGCCGGTTCGCGACGTGCTTTCTAAAGATTGGCTTCTGCGATTCCAGGAACTGAAGGAGACGCAGCCTCCGCTTGAGCATCCTGCCTTTCTGATGTTCCACATGACCGAGGCCGCCGGACCCATAGCAAGACAGAGTGATGAGGACATGGCCAACCTCGGAATCTCGGAAGTCGTAGACAGGATTCTAAGTGCACAGCCAGCAGAGAAGAGCAGCGATTCGTGGCTATCCGACAGGACTCGCGACTTTGAGCGGCTTGCTGAACAGAGGCCAAAGGACATCACCAGTAGTGCAATGCAGTTACGCCACCTGAAACCGCAGTACATGCGCGCCGTCTTGCGGGGTATAACCAAGGCAATCGGAGAGAACGTCGAAGGAGGAGTGGAGTGGGCGCCGCTCCTGGAGCTTTGCGGCTGGATACTCGATCAGGAAGACGAAAAACCAGTAGTGGCCGAGGAAGAATTCGGCTCCTATGGACGCTGGGATGAGGCGCACCTAGAGGTTGCGCGATTACTTGAGAAGGGCCTGCAATCCAGCAGTGCCATGATCCCTGATGAATCGCTTGGCTCTACGTGGCCATTTCTCACCAAACTCCTTGCCAGCCCGGACCCTACGCACTCAGAAGAGGAGAGACGCCTTGGGCAAGAGGAGCCATCTACTATCGCCATTAATACCATTCGCGGGACTGCAACTGAGATTCTTCTGCATTACGCTTTCAGCAGGAGAAGAGCACGCGGAGATTCGACGCCGTACCCTCCGCTTGGAGAATACGCCCCGGAAATCTCTGCCGAGCTTGACAGGCATCTAGATCCGGCCGTTGAGGGATCACTAGCCGTGCACTCGATCTACGGGAAGTGGTTCCCGCAGCTCTATGGGCTTGACAAGGACTGGGCTCTGGCACGGCGAGGCTCCATCTTTCCTCCAGAAGACCTGCCAAGACTTGAGACTGCCTGGAATGCCTATCTCGCCTTCAGCCGCGTCTACACAGACATTTACCATGCTCTTGAGTCGGTGTATGCGGCTGCCATCGAACGAGTTGGTGCCCACTCCGGCGACATCAAGTCCCTAGTTGATCCCGATGAACGCTTGGGCGGTCATCTTGTTCTCCTGTATCGGCATGGGGAGCTTGACTTGGAGGGAGGACACTTGGAGGCCTTCTTCGCGACTGCAAGCGATGAGGTGAGGTTCAGCGTACTAACAGATGCAGTAGGGGGCCTCAGCAACCTGGAGGAAACAGATCGAAAGGATGCATGCGGAAGTCTCTCAAAGCTCTGGGACTGGCGGGTTGGCCACCCGGAGCATCCAGCCGAAAGCGGGGAACTCTCAGCGTTCTGCTGGTGGTTCGTTCAGGATGGCTTCGACAATGCGTGGGCAGTCGGGCGGATGGCGGCAAGTCTATGGGCAGGGGCAGAGCTGAAGCTCGATGGCCACGTACTGAAGAAGCTTCTCACTCTAGCACCTGCTCATACGGAGGACGTACTCAAGTGCCTTGGGGCGATTACTACAAATCAGCGGAATCGCTGGTGGGGAATCTACGAGGATGAGATAGCGAGAATCCTTCGCGCCGGTCTCAACTCAAGTGACAAGCAAGTCCAGGAGAAGGCTGAGGATCTCGTTCACTCGATTGGAGCGCAAGGCTTCTTCAGTCTGGGTGATCTTCTGCCTGCGTAGCACTCGCTTCACAAGGGGCCTGGCTGGAGAGAGCGAACTTGCAACAAGAGCGTTCGATTGATGCGTGAACCAGTACGCGCTCTGTGCAGACTGCGAGCTGTGCGATACCAAGGGCCTTGTCATCCCTCTCAGAGAAACATAGACTGTATCGGCACTTCATTACTCATCTGGAGGCGACAGACAACGCAATGCCCGAGAAGCCGAAGGAACAGGTGTGGGAGACAGCTCGACTGATTCCAGTTTCCGGAATCCGAAGCTCAGAGGAACAGGAGCGAAGAGCCTCATCAGCGCTGCTCGCTGTCTTGTCCGCTGTTGAGGAATTCGGCACGGCGATCACCAAGCCGCTGGGTGCTCCGAAAGGCCATCTGCAAGCATTCATCGAGACCCCTTTTGAGATGGAAGAGGGGCGCGTAGTCCGTCCTGATGGTCTGATTCAGGTTTCCCGTGGACAGAAGACCTGGACTGCCTTGATTGAAGTCAAGACAGGCAAGAACCCGCTCGATTGCCAGCAGATTGAGACATATCTCGACGTGGCAAAGGAGCAAGGATTTGACTGCGTCATCACGATATCCAACCAGATCGCCAAGATACCTGGCGAGCATCCTGTCGCTGTGGACAAGAGGAAGCTGAGGAGGGTCTCGCTCTACCATATTTCGTGGTCGCGGCTGCTCACTGAAGCTGTGCTACAAGAGTCACATCGGGGAGTTGCCGATCCTGATCAGGCGTGGATTCTGGGAGAACTCATCAGATACCTTCAGCATGAGAACGCTGGTGCTGTTGACTTCAGCGACATGGGTGAGTTCTGGGTCGGCGTTCGCGATGCAGTGAAGAACGGTACGCTTCGACGGTCCGACAAGAAAGCCATCGAGGTGGCAGGGAAGTGGGAGGAGCTTGTCTCCTTCGCAGCGCTTAGGCTAGGGAGAAAGCTTGGTACCGGTGTTCAGGAGGTCCTCACAAGCAAGGAAAGGGCCGATCTCTCAATCCGCATCAGCAACATCGTTGACGCAATGGTTGACCTTGGCATGATGCCCGGCACAATACGCATCCCAGACACGGTTGGTGATGTCACTCTTCGCGCTGACTTGCGAGCGCAGCAAATCGTTGTCTCCGTGAGCCTCAAAGCCCCTCGAACAGGCAGGTCGACGACCCGGATCAACTGGCTCGTTCGTCAGTTGAAGGAAGCACCGGCGGATATCCGTCTTGATAGCTGGGGACTTCGCTCTCGCTCCTCCATGTCAGAGCTGCTCAGCAAGGTACGCAGCCGTCCCGAGCTTCTGGTCCCGGTCGAGAATCGGGAGATCATTCAGTTCACGCTCTCTCTGTCACGGCCCATGGGGGTCAAGCGAGGGGTAGGGAGCCGTTCCTTCATCGACTCAGTGCTTGCGACTCTTGATGACTTCTACGGGAGCGTCGTGGAGCATCTCAAGGAGTGGCAGCCGCCCGCCCCGAAACTTCGGACGGCTGAGGATCGAGCGCAAGTCAAGGCCGAGACCTCGCAGGAACGACCCGAGACAGGTAAGACGGATGTTTCGTTGCTTGAGCCAATTGTGAGAGAAGAAGCCCAGGACAACGACTAGCTCCAACTGGATTGAATCCAGACTTGAATACTGTGTGCGTTTGAGTACGTGGTTCGTTCGAAGAGCGAACACACGAACCCGTGGTGCAAGACCAACCGGCTCATGGGGAGCCTGTGACGGCGGGTACCAAGGCTGTTCTTGGGCAGCATGCCTCTTGCCACGATGCCGACCCCAATCCTAAACTGTCTCCCTCTGAGGAGGATTCTCTGTTCGGATGTCTGTATACCACAGGGGGGCAGGAGAATGCAACGAAATTCTGGCTTGAAGGCTATTCGAAGCAGGATTCATGCGATCCTAGAGGTCGCTGAAGAAGGCGACCGAGCCAGTAGGGCCTTCGACCTGTTTATCATTACGCTGATCGTTCTGAACGTACTAGCTCTGATCATTGGAACGATGCCTTCCCTCGCTAAGTATGAAGGAGTGTTCCGGCTGTTTGAGTCCATCTCAATCGGGATCTTCTCCTTGGAGTACCTTCTTCGCCTATGGACATGCACCGTCGATGCCAAGTACCAACACCCGGTACTTGGAAGAATGAAATTCGCGTCAAGAGGGATGCTGATTATCGATTTGCTAGCCGTTCTTCCGTTCTATGTCACATTGGTAGTCCCAGTAGCTCGCGGGCTAGATCTCAGGATGCTCCGAGCCGTCCGCCTGATGCGAGTCTTCAGGCTGTTCAAGCTGGGACGCTACTCATCAGCGATGAAGACGATGGGGCGGGTGCTGAGGAGCAAGAAGGAGGAATTAGGGATCACGATCTTCATTGTTGTCTTGCTTCTGATCATCGCGTCCTCTCTCATGTACTTCGTAGAGAACCCCGTTCAGCCAGATGTCTTCTCCAGTATCCCGGCCGCAATGTGGTGGGGCGTAACGACGTTAACGACTGTCGGATACGGTGATGTGGTTCCACAGACAGTTCTCGGCAAGACCTTGGGGACGCTCATTGCGATTCTTGGTATTGGGCTGTTCGCCCTTCCAGCAGGGATTCTTGGATCAGGATTCTTTGAAGAAGTACAGAAGGGCGGAGAGACCTCATTCGTCTGTCCTCATTGCGGGGAGCGTATACACAGAGAATAGGTGTCGCCACAACAGGCAGCTACCGTCAATCATAGATGTCAAAAGGAATTAGCGAATCTGCGATTGAGTTCGCAGTCTGTTCAGAAGACGAACTCCCCGTCCAGAGGATGCACCAGGCAGAGTCACTGCTCCCCGCAGTACAGAGTTCGAAGGCTGTCCAGTAAGGGGTACCAGTTCGAGACCCGTACAGTCAGGGTTCCCGAGCGTCTGATTCTCGAACCACAGTTCGAAAGTTGCACACTAAGGGGTAGAGAAGGCGCGGGACTACGCCTGCGACGCTTTGTCAGGCTTCACCGAGGAGATGTCTGTCGAGGAAGGCGCGGACCGCGCGGGGCGCTTCGCCGGTCCATCCCGTGGCCCCACCGTGCATCGCCCCCTCCACGAGGACGAGCTCCGAGCTGACGCCGGCTTCCTGAAGCAGGTCGAAGAGCGCCACCGTCTGCTCGAACGGCAGGTACTGGTCCCAGGTGCCGTGCAGAAGGAAGGTCGGAGGATCGTCGGGGCTTGTGTACGAGATGGGGCTGGCGAATGCGGCACAGTCGATGTCTCCTTCTTCGCACCCGAGATAGCCCCACGGAACGCCGTCCAGCATGGTGCGGAAGTCGACGGTACCTGAGTAGCTGCAGATGGCGGAGACTGCTGTCGAGACGTCCGGGTAGTCTCCGACGGTTCCGGCCAGTTCGTCGATAGCGGTCAAGCCCGCGAGAAGGGCCAGGCAACCTCCCGCGGAGAATCCCCACAGACCGATTCGATCGCCGTCGTATCCGTACTCGTCTGCGTGTGACCTGAGCCACTGGATGGCGCCGCGGACATCGTCGAGCTGCGCCGGGAATGTGTGCTCCGGCATCAACCGATAGTTGATGCTTGCCACGGCGTACCGCGTTCCTACGATGTCCCCGACATCGTTGAAGTAGACTTCCAGTTCCTGCTTGTCACCTCCGAACATCCCGCCACCGTGGATGAAGACGATCAACGGCGGAGGGTTCGCCCGGTCGCGCGCCGGCAGCATGAGGTCAAGCGAGAGGAATCGCGGCGCCACGTCTGGAAGGGTCGCATACGCAACATCAAAGAGGTCTTCGGCTTCGGCATAGGTCGAAGCCGAGGGATCAGGGCTCTCGCCGGCCTTCGCTTGCGTTGTGATCTCTCCAAGGTCTGTGCGTACCGTCTGCGAGGGTCCTTCCTCATCGTCGTCTCTTGCGATCAACGTGGCTCCTGCAAGCTGGATCGGGTCCGCGTTCCCATCGGGCATCGCGAAGACGGTGAGATCGCATCGGCCGTAGGTCCCCATGGAAACGGTCCAGCGGATCTCCTCGGCATCCGATGGATAGACGAGAAGATCGAACTCGACGGTCGCCGGCGTCGGCATGCAGCATGGCTTCTCGAGGCGAATTGCCGGTAACGTGTGAACGTGCAGCCCATTGACCTTGTTGGCGGGCGCCCACCAATCGACGACGTACTCCGCACCCTCAACCCGTAGTTCGACCCACTCCGACGTCGTCGAGATGGCCACACGGACTTCGTGGTAGGTGGAACCGACGGCGTGTCGCCCCATACCGACGAGCAGCAAGAGAAGGAAGATCGCCACGCTTCGAGCGGTCCGTCTCTCTGCAATCATCTCCACTCACCATAGCTTTGGATCGCATCTCGGACAACGCGGTTTTCGACCGCGGGCGCATAGAGGTGTCGTAGAAGTGTCAGGTTTTTATGCTTGGTCTTTCAGTTCGGGTTCGACCTGCTTCGCGATCACGCCGATTGTCGAATCGTGCAGGTCGAGATGCTTTGAGTGTTCCTTGCGCGTGTGCTCATGGATGCGCACGCGCACGCTTGGGCGAACTCGATGGGGTTTGGGCTGAACACGCAACAGCGTTCCACGAGGGAGCAAGGCGAAGGCCGCCCTCTCCGGGACGGCCTTCGCTGTCTGATGTCTGTGTCGAGTTCGACTACCAACGCCCTCCCATCGTCGGCTGTCCGCCCATTCCACCCGTCGACCCCAGCGTCGTGACCGAGCTTGAGATGGTGAACGATCCTACGCTCGTGCCAGATCGGTAGGTGCCGCTCGAATAGAGACCGTCGGTACTCGATCCGCTCGCGGAACCGCCGACGGAGACGGTGTAAGACTCACCCGTCTCAAGTGCCGAGGACGACAGCACGAACGACTGCCAGGTCTTCGCCGGCGCGAACGTGACGATGTCTTCCCCATCGGAACTCTCAATATGGATGAGCGTTCCCGCGGACACTGCAGACGACAGGTTGACCATGACGGAGTTCTGTGCGGATGAACTGCTCGGGGCCTGCGCCATTCCGGCGCTTCCTGCGGCGACGAGGGTTCCTCCGGACACCTGGAACGAGTTCAGGTAGTCCAGTGCGCCGTTTCCGTCGAGGGCTTGCTCTCGAGCACGATCACACTCGATGTGGTTTCCTGTGTCGTGGCGATCGGGCTGCTTGCTGTGGGCCCAAGGCATGCCATGAT
>Ga0272441_10008690_pt1 | contig 16006 bp, 8 predicted proteins | sample SSMProp6N_FD_193582 | JGI IMG/M metagenome (GOLD analysis project Ga0272441, IMG submission 193582) | Marine sediment archaeal communities from Little Sippewissett salt marsh, Falmouth, MA, United States - SSM-Prop-6N | ecosystem: Environmental > Aquatic > Marine > Wetlands > Sediment ... | reverse complement strand
TTCTTAAATAACTTGACAGCATCAACTTCAATCTCAAATAGCAGATCATCCCTGCATATAGTACCTCCTGTAATCAATACATATGAACTGTCTATATGATTCGATTGGCAATATTCAATGAAATGTTTCGCATGCCCTGGATCTTTGAAATAGGCAATTGCTCGTACCATGTTTTTCCATCCGTATTCTTCTTTACGCATAATTGAACTTACTACTTTCATGGTATGATTAATCTGCATCTTAACATTATCGCAATGTAGTGTTTGACCTTCACGGTCAAGTGAAGCTGTTCCGCTTATAAGAAGCCTTTTTGATGTCTTATGGCTGATTTCAATTGCCCTGCTGAATGAACTTTTGTAATCTGTTGCAGGACATTGCATCGGAGAGTCAAGCATTCTGATTATACTATTATATTCCCCTGATTTGAGCAGAAAAGCATTAAGAAGCAATGATTTACCTGATATGTTACTTAGTCCAATACCTGTACTAGCTGGAATAATGCCTGCAAAAATATCCTCTTCACCAAAAAAATCCGTACGGGCATGGTTAAGTTCATCATACCATTCAAGAATATCATGAGCGTATAACCATGTACGGGAAAGCTCGTTAAAACTAATATCATATTCCTTAAGAATACTTTTAAGGTACTGGAATATAAAATAAGTCTGACTGTAATTATTATTATCATTGCTGGAGGCCAGATTATTAACATAATAAAATTCTGTACCGAAATGATCAATTGATTTAATACAGGAATCTCCAATGGATTTTCTTAATACAACATCTTTACTGTCTGTACAGATCAGTTGAAAGCTAGTAGGCGATACGTAATTGTGATATAATACCGTTAATGGGACCAGCTTATCCGGTTTTAACCAATCCGTCATTTTACTAGAACCAAAGCAAAAAGCCATTAAGATTTCCAGCTTATTTTTCTCCAGGTAGTCTATTAAATAATTAATTGCTACTTCAAGTTCATCATGTTTTGTTATTTGAAGATTAACATAAGAAAACGTATGCTTTGAATAAATTTCCTTTATTACAGTTAATCGTATATTACCGGTGTCATAAAATATCTCCCTTTTAATTAGCATATTTTTCCAGCTGTTGCAGATTTTCTGACAGAGCTCTTTGTTGCTCACTAGACAGACCATTTATTTCCAGAGCATTAAGTAAAATGTCTTTGGCTTTGTCATATTCTTTCGCATTTGTTAATATATCTGCCAGAAGTAAATAAGATTCAATATATTTGGGGAAACTAGATATAACATTCCCCAGGATTTTTTTTGCTCCTGGCGCATTGCCTGATCTTTGAAGGAAAAAAGCATAAGTATATGCATATTTAGGATTTCCGGGTTCCCAATCCATTGCTTTTCGGCTCATCTCAACAGCTTCGCCAAGTTTATTCTGTGATAGTATCACCGCCAGATTATAAGCAGCAAGTGCATTTTTATCACTGACCTCCATGAGACGTCTGAAATACTGGGCCGCCATTTCATTATCACCCCTCTCACCATATAATAAAGCTATGTTAGTCAATGCTGCTTCATAATCAGGTTCAATCGATAGAGCCCTCATAAATATTTCCTCTGCACTTTCATATTCTCCTATCAGGGAATAAATAAAGCCGGCATTCACCATTGGCATAACTGCCTCCGGGTATATTCTAAATGATGAATTATAGGAGTTTAAGGCCTTTCTATATTCATTCTGGTTACTGTAATAATTCCCGAGATTATAATGAGCCGACCATGAATCTGGATGTGTAACTAATGATGCTTCGTATTCCTTGAGTGCCTCCAAGATATATTCCCTGTCAGTCTCAAATATATTGGTCAAGGGCAATGAACTTAGCGCATATGCTGCATTAAGTCTTACTACCCTGTATTGATCATCAATAAGTTGCAGGAGCCTCTCAAAAGCCTCTGCAGAATTATTCCGGGAAAGGCTGTGCGCAGCAGCCCCTCTTACCAGAGGAGACTTATGATAAGTGAGATTGTACACTACTGCCCATTTTGCAGTATCATCACATTGTTCAAGCAATCTAATGAAGGAAGTAGCATAAACATTATCAAATCGTTCTTCCTGCAGGCCGGCCAGTATTTTATCAAGCTCAGACCAGTCGCCCTCCCTGGCCTTTCGTATAAGCTCACCATTAACAATTGTCTCATCCTGGTATTCAATTTTATGAGTCTCTTGTATTTCCTTTTCAGCCCATTCAGCCGATTGATCATCATGACATATATTGCATGCATTGGGTGAACCGAAAGCAATTGTAGCACGTGGCATTGGTGGTCTGAATGAATGATCGCTCCTGTCCATTCGAGCAAAAAGTGTTTTCGGCATATGACAGGCAATGCATTTACTTGCTTCGGAATCAGGGTCATGAAAGGAATGTTCACCTACATTGTTTACCCTATCCTTGTGACATGGCAGGCATGCATCATTGGCATTTCCCCGGGCAAAGCGATATCGGCCACTTGAAGTGTGACAATCAACGCAGTGCATATCACTGGCTATGGCACATTTATTCATCTCCCAGGTGGTCATTGTGTAATTCTCCCCCAGATCACGGCCGTCTGCATAAAAATCAGGATTCTCAAGTGTAATAAGGTCAAAGTAATTATAAAATAAACCACCCGGTTCAAAAGATTGTGCGATCACCATTGCTTTTGCATGGCATGAACCACATGCGGAATTATGTTGTTCAGAAGTGAACATGCTTGTTTGCACTATTTTGAGGTCTTCCGGAGCATTTCCCTCTCCTGCCTTCACACATGCTACTATATGGTCATAACTGGGGCCGTGACATGTTTCACAATTAATACCCGGTTCTCTCCATGTTGTATTATAGCTGTTATCAGCAAGATCATAATTCGTTTCCAGCTGACTTACATGGCAATTGTAGCAGGTTGTATTGAAAGTAAATAAGTGGTTACGCCAGTCCAGTGGTGCATCTTCAATGTTTTCGAAGTGTCTAACTCCGCTTTCAGGATTATTATACCAGCTTTCCGTATCACAATCGTAGGCAAGTGGCAATACCTGCAGGCGCCCACCGGGGAAAGGTGTAAGGAAATAATAAATATACTTCCCTCCCATTGTATGGACTGCAGGAAACCTTGATACTGTACCTGATGCTTTTTGCTCAATGAAAAACAGGGTGTCACCCTCAAATGAGACCTTAAAGGTATCCGTCCCTACCCGAATTGCCTGGTTGAAAGCATGTATGTTTTCGCGGATAAAAGCACCAGTAACAGGTTGCATCGCCAGTCCATGATATGAATCATGCCACAGCTGGTAGAATTTTTCGTGGCAAGGCTTACAGCTTTCACTGCCTGAATAGGCAGCTATTTCTTCTCTCAAATTTTTTGCCCATTTTTCCTGTACATATATTATTGATACAATCCCGGAGATAACTACAACTAAAATAATTATTGGAATTAATAACCTGGATTTTATTCTAATGATTTTTCTTTCTATCATTTATTATCCCTTACAACAATATTTATTTTTATTATGCAATTATAAATGCTAATTAACTTAAAGATTTTATTATCACCAAAAATATATTGTCAATATTTATTAACTATAACTTATCTAATTATCCGGTTTAGGACCAATCTGCCTTCACTCACAATTTGATTTTCACTAACTGCGTCGTTTATTTGTTTGTTATGTACTAAATATAACGATCCATTACAATGATGTGCTGAATTCCTTGATAATATCCACCCCGTAAAAGAAGATGCCGCAACTTAAACCTATCTGTAAATCCAGATGTAGATAATACAACGAAGGCACACTTTTTATATGATAAAATACATCTGTTACGAATCACGAAATGATTTTTTGAGAAATACCATAATTCAATATTATTCTGACAAATTAAAACACAAATAATTCCAGACATTTCATTCTGAAATAAATTCATGAATCAATTAATAATATTTTATTATTAGTTAAGTGTCTTGATATTTACACTATTTCTTTTCAAAAAAAACTTATATCTTGGAAGCAGAAAATATAATCATATTAACTTTTAATCAATCTGATTGACAATATATGAATAAGATATTCTGTTACTTAATTATTTTGCTCTCTGCATACTCATGTTTTAGTGATAAAAATGACAAATCACCCAATCTCCCCAATATAATTTTGATAATGGCAGACGACATGGGCTATGGTGATGCTGGTTGCTATAATGACCAATCCCTTATACCAACACCTAATATAAATAGATTAGCAAGTGAAGGAATATTATTCACTGATGCACATTCCCCTGCCTCTGTATGTTCCCCATCCAGATATGGATTACTCACTGGAAGATACTCCTGGAGAACGAGGTTAAAAAATGGTGTTCTTATTGGTTACGATGAAACTCCACTTATTGAGCCCGGAAGAAACACGCTTGGATCACTTTTAAAAGAAAGTGGTTATGAAACCGCTTGTATAGGTAAATGGCATATAGGGCTAAATTGGCCGGTTAAAGATGGAAGTATCTTACAGGATGATAATAACAGGTGGCAGGAAGATCAGTCTATATTTAGGGCAAATGAACGAAGCATTGATTTTACAAGACCTGTAACCGGAGGGCCTGGAGATCTCGGTTTTGATTATTCGTTTATTACCTTCGGATGCTCCACAAGCGATCCCCCTTATGTATTTATTGAAAACAGTTACCCTGTTACGGTGCCAACAGAGATGCCCCCTAAGGAATACATAGGACTCCCGGGCTTTGTACCAGGCTTAATGGATCCAGAATGGTCTCAGGAAGAAGTCGACATAATCTTTACAGACAAAGGAATAGACTTTATCGAGACTCACTTAAAGAAGTCTCCCAAGAGTCCATTTTTTCTATATCTGGCATTATCATCACCACATATCCCTTTTCTTGTTCCGGAAATTGCAAAAGGTAAATCTGCCGAAGGCCCCAGGGGCGATCTTGTCTACCTCGTCGATTTATGTGTAGGTGAAATAATAAATGTATTAGAAGAAAATGGTATTGTAGATAATACCTTAATTATTTTCACTAGTGATAATGGTCCCCGTAAAGGGGCAAACGGGCACAAATCTGCCGGTAATCTCAGGGGATATAAAGCAAATATTTGGGAAGGAGGTCACAGGATACCTTTTATAGCCAGATGGCCTCAAAAAATAGATGCAAGTATAAAGTCTAATGAAGTAATAAGCTTTACTGATATGTTTGCAACATTTGCAGAATTAACAGGTAGAAATGATATCAAAGGTGGAGAAGACAGTTACCCTTTATTAAATGCTTTTTTTGGTGAAAAAATTGAAAAGAATAATGAAAAACCACGCGTTTTTCATTCCTCTAAAGGGTTATATGCTATCAGAAAAGATAAATGGAAATTAATAGAGGGTGAGGTTGATTCTTCGAAATCAATAAATGTTAAGGGACAGCTATACAATCTTGATGATGATCCATACGAAACCAGAGACCTGTGGGATAACAATCCAGATATAGTAAATGAATTACTAGTTTTACTTAATCGTATAAAACAAGGTGAATTGAATGAGTAATGTTTTACTATAATTTAAAATTTTATCATCAAATTTATTGGTAAATTATAGGTTTGTGTGAATAAATGGCGAGTTCAGATGAAGCTCAATGAAAGTGACATGATCTAGTTCATAAACCATAGACATCCAACAATCACGAATATTAATATAACTTTAAAAACCTAAAACTTCTAGCAATAAAAGTTTTTTAAATATAACATCAGGTAACTAATTATAGGTTAGGAAAACAGATTTCTATACAAAAAAAATAACTTTATCCATCCTGGTTTTGACCATAATTCAATATGAAATTATCATTAGATTAATTATATTTACATGTTGTAATTAAATATTATCCAAAATGTACAGCAGATTTAACCTCATAGGTATTATTATACTTTTTTTATTTTTTGTTGTTTCATGTACCTCTTACCAAAAAAAGGAGAAACCCAATATACTGTTCATTATGTCTGATGACCATACCTCTCAGGCATTTGGAATTTATAATTCAAGGCTTGCCTCCCTCAATCCCACACCAAATCTCGACAGGATTGCCAGAGAAGGCATGATATTTGAAAATGTCTTTTGCAACAATGCAATATGCACCCCTAGCAGGGCATCAATAATAACCGGACAGTATCCTCAAACCAACGGGGTCCTAGACCTTACGGGGAAAATCCCGGTGGAACGTCAGTACCTCCCTGAAGAAATGCGCAAATTAGGCTATCAAACGGCAATGATAGGTAAATGGCATTTGAGAGAAGAACCTGGGGCTTTTGATTACTATAATGTCCTTCCCGGACAGGGCAGATACTTCGATCCCACAACACGCGAATCTTCTAAAGGTAAATGGCCGAATAACACCGTTGAACACTCAGGGCATTCATCTGATGTGCTTACTGACCTGAGTCTAAAGTGGCTCAGAAACAGGGACAAATCAAAACCTTTCTTCCTGATGCACCACTTCAAAGCACCACATGATCTTTTCCGAAATGCAGAACGCTATGATTCATATCTTGAGGATGTGGATATACCGGAGCCTGAAAGTCTGTACAAACCAGGCAATCATGGTTCAGTGTCAACGCGTGGCGTAAATGACAGTCTGATTCATATTATCGGAGCATCAGTATCAAAAAGATGCAATCAATGGGATTTAGGACTACGGATGAATATAGACCACTCAATACCAGAACCTGAGTATACTCATCAGGTTTACCAGGCTTTTCTTAAAAGGTATCTGCGCTGCGTAAAAGGTGTTGATGATAATATGGGAAGGATAATTGATTATCTCAAAGAGGAAAGTATATATGATAATACAATCATTATTTACACTGGTGATCAGGGGTATTTCCTTGGTGAGCACGATTATTTTGATAAAAGGTGGATGTACGAAGAAGCGATGAGGATGCCTTTTTTTGTTCGTTTTCCTGGTGCTGTCAAAGAGGGTATCCGATCAGATTTACTTATCAATAATACTGATTTTGCGCCCACCATTATCGAGCTGGCGGGTGGTGAAGTTCCTCAATATATGCAAGGAAAAAGCTTCAAGAAAACATTATTTGGAAAAAAGGAAAGCAACTGGAGGCAGGCGACATATTACCGTTACTGGATGCATATGGCACACAAGCTGGCAAATCCTGCTCATTTTGGGATAAGAACCAAAAGATATAAATTAATATTTTTCTATGGTGTTGATTTCGAGGATCCACCCCGAATCAACGAGTGGGGCTCACAGGCTGATATAAAAACTCCTCCGGGATGGGAATTCTATGATCTCGAGAAGGATCCTCATGAGATGAATAACGTCTACGATGACCCTAAATACGCCGATATTATAGATAATCTCAAGGAAGAACTGAGAACAGTACGCGGAGAACTGAACGAAACCGATGAACAATATCCCCATATTCAGAAAATAATAAACGAATACTGGGATAAATGAAAACATTGACAGGCATCATCAGCAATCGAAATACCATCAGTTGGTACAGTTTACTTCAAAATGTCTGATTTAGTGTTGGGCATAAGCAGTACAACAGCTCCATCATAACACTTATGGGAATTGGTTAAGACTTAAAGCATAAAGTCATAAAAGCAAAATAGTGGACCAGTTTTCCGAAAAGAACTGATATTATAGCTTTTATAGTTTAATAAGAAAATTTATCTGCTATTACTAGAATGTTAATGTATACGATTCTTTTGTCGTAGATTTATTCTCAATCCATAGAATCAACTTGCTGCTTTCAAGAGTGTTGATCCTTCCGACATGGTAATCAGTGCCAGGTTTCAGAATACGATTGCCAATTATGATCTTGCTTATGTCAGATGACAGGTTTTCAATGATAATACATGCATTTACCATAGGAGACTCTTTACTGGCCTGGAAGTCAAATTCAATCTTTCCCTGTTTTCCTGCGTCTATACTTTCCAGTGCATAAGCCCTTTGTGTTTTATCATATCCCTTGTTAATTATACCTTTCTCCCGGGTTAGTAATTCAGGAGCACTGTTCCATGATCTGGCCAGTTCTGCAAGCTCCATCGCTGACTGTGTGGAAGCGCCGTATAACCAGGCAAACCAAAAAGTATTATTTTCCCCTCTATGATGTGGTGGGCCACCCCATGCCAGAGAAAAATGAGAAGCCCTGTCAGGCGCCTGACAATACCTGCCATCAGATGGATTCTGTGCCACGGGCCAGTGGTTCCACCATGGGAAATGAGACACATCCTCCCTTTGCTCTATACTGAAAACAGCCATGTTATTATCAGGTTCAAAAATAGTAAAGGGCTTATTCCTGGATTTAAGGTTAACAATCTGTATCACCGGATCAGGAGGATTTTCACCCCTTTCAAATTCAGGTGCACCATCGGCCCATGAATAAGTATAACTTTCTCCATCCATATTGACAAGGGTCATAGCATCGAGATTAATATTATCTTCAGGAGTGGTTCCGGGCTGACACAGAACAATGGATTCTGATGGACCTATGGGATTACCCGTACTGTGTTCAATAATTTTTCTCACTGCTATCCCGTCAGGATAAAATGTATAATATTCATCAACACAATCCTGCCACCCGCTAATTTCATCAACCTGAGAAAAATTCTTCCGTACCGAAACGGGTATATATCGCCAGTGTACAACCACCCTGGCATCTGTATTCTCAATAATACGCACATGTGAATAGAGGCAATGGGGATCGATCATATGTTCGAAACAGCCTTCCATCCTGTTAAAATATTCAGCACTCTGGTCAGCCATCCACTGGCCATTCTCCATAACCCATACTGGCGAATATCTTGTTCCTCTCCAAAATACAACCTTTATGGGAGAATTATCGAACCGTACCACAATATCCGTATGGTCACTTACTCTCCACAGAGCATCCCACTCCTCATAATACTCAAGCTTTGTGTAATAGGCTCCAAATCTACCCGGACCGTCAGGGCCTGAAGGCATTACTCTTTCAGGAATATCGGGTACTTCTGCCGAACTCCGCCTTGATACTTCCTCACTGATCAATTGTTTTGCAACAACACCGCTATATAGTTTTACCTCATCACAAATACCATCGATTGAAAACCATGAGGGTAATGTACCATATGTCCTTACAGGATTAGAAGGAGGTACCTTATCCCTGTTCCTGCCCATCAGCACGTCAATGTCATTGCTAATATTCATTTCACCTTTCAGTTCCATCGTTCCTGACAATCTCCCATTGACATAGATATCCAGGCCTTTGTTGCTGTTAAAAGTTGCCGCGATATGATTCCATTTCTTCAAATCAATCCTATCTTTTGAAATACACCTGCGCCATTCGCCATTCACCGACAGAAACAATCCTGCCTCACCACGTGGACCAATACCAAAATAGAAACCTGATCGTTCCTTATCATTCTGGCATATCACAGGGCACCAGTTCCATGGGTAAGTTGCAAGGGCAATCCATGCTTCCACAGAAAAAGCATGCTCCAGACCTTCAGTATTATAATTGTTGCTCCTTACCTGCGTAGTAAAACCATCCATTTTGATGGAGTTACCAATAACGCCTCGTACAATCTTGTAATTACCATTAACTGAATAACCCTTGTCAACCTTTTCATCAAAAAAGACATTCGAAGAAGGGTTATCAAATGTCCATCTGGCAACCAGTTGCGGTTCTTCTTGCTGTATATCAGCTCCATAATAATGGATTGCATTAACATTAATTATTATCAAAGCAAGAATGGCAGTAAAAAGAATTCTTCTATTCATAATATACTTGTATTTAATTATTATATCTTCAATATTATTATTTCTTCTTTTGCAGTTTTTATTGATTAATAAATTCAACAGAAATTTCCGCATACTTGTCCCCTTTCACCATACTTTAACAGGCTTATACCTTTTTAGAACCATGTTATCATCGAAAATATTATTTTGAATATGCTGTGCCTGAAATGACTGCGACCTACATACAAGAAAAGCAAAAAGTACTATCCTTTCTTTAGTCATTTGTTTAACAGCTTGTATGCTGATTGTTGCTGATGTGTAAAGAAAATGAAAAACGGTGCTCTCCGTCATATAATATCATCAATGCATATAATTATTTATCACCCAAGATAATCAATCAAAAAACTTACACACTCATGAAAATATACTACCCTAAACGTAATTAATGACGGAGAACTTCCATTTTTCCCTAATTTAAAACCTGAACCACTCATCATGTAAAACAACTAAACCTGTATTAAATAAATAAGTATTGCTAACTTAAAAACTTATTTATTTTTATTATATAATTTAATCAAATATAATAGATAGTAATCTAATCCTCTGTTCTATTTTATTATTAACAAATATAGTATAATAATCTATATAAATATAAGATAACTCAATATAATTATAAACGTGCATATATTTTTTTTTGTAATAATAATTGTTTGTTTTTTTCAGAATTAAGAGTTATGTAGATTATATTTGCACTTTAAATACATTGTGTAATAAAAAATATGTCAATTATTCTCCCTCTTGAGTCATCCATTATATTAATTATAAATTAATCTGGTTTACCGATTACTTATAACTGTCTTTGACCAGTTGCAGCATCTCTTCTTCTGTTGCAACACGTGGATTAGCCTTATAATCAGGTAATACCATACATTGTGTTGCAAGTTTTTCAATTTCATTTTCCGGCATACCGATTTCAGACAGAGATTTATCAAGACCCAGTTTTTTAAGAAAGCTTTTTATTTCCTCCACTGCCTTACCAGCTGCTACCTTGGCCGGCAACTCAGCATATGAAGGATTAAAAACAGATGCAAGCTTGCTGAATTCCGGTATTGCCGCCTCTTTTGTATAATCCATGCATGCAGGGTAAACAATTGCAAGAGCTTCGCCATGGGCTACATGGGGATACATTCCTCCAATAGCCATTCCCATGCCATGAGGCAGAGTGACACCGGCATTGGCAATAGACAATCCTGCGAGGGTATCTGCCCATGCCATTCTTTCCCTGAGGTCAATATTATTCAGGTCATTAACAAGGTCAGGAAGAGAATCAAGCACAATTCGTATCGCCTCCCAAGCTAGTAAATCAATATATATACCTCCCTTGGGATTAAGGATGCTCTCAAATGAATGACAGAATACATCGAATCCGGTACATGCAGTTACAAACTCCGGAACAGTGAGCATAAGCTCTGGATCGACAATTGCTACTTCCGGATACAGAATATTATTGAAAAGAGCCGATTTGTTTCTTTCTTCCGTATTCGTCACAACTGAAACTTGTGTCAGGTGAGAACCGGTGCCAGATGTCGTTGTAATAGCTATTACCGGTAATAATTTGTCTTTGTCGGGCTGAGGTTCCTTGAAGAAAAGATAATCCCAGCTATTACCGAAGTGTGTAGCTTCAACTGAGATAGCTTTCGCTGCATCAATGCTGCTTCCTCCACCAAGACCAACTACTACATCTGCCTCAAACCTTATAGCCATATCAGCGCCTTCGGTTATGCATTCAACTGTAGGATTTGGCAGTACACCACTGAAATGTTCCACTTCCAGACCCTCATTCTTCAAGATCTTCATAGTTCGGTCATACAAAGATTTTAAATCCTTATTTGCAGGTGGTGTAGTTACAAGCAGTACTTTTTTTCCGTATCCGGCAGCTATTAAACCTGCTTCCTTAATCCTTTCTCTTCCAAAAATTATTTCAGTAGTTTGATGATAATCGAATAAATACATATCAAATATTTCATATAATATTAGTATAATCTGTAACTTTCTTGATGCATAGTATATTCAGGTGTTGCACCTTTCCTGGAACATACCCAGGCTGACAAGTCAACAGCCATTTTATGAATTGTATCAAGCGGCATTTCTTTTAACAATCCGGCAATAATCATTGCCGTGAAACAATCACCTGCACCCACAGTATCGGCAATATCTATGTAAGGTGAGGGCAGCTCACTCTGTTTTTCAGGTGTAAATAATATACTTGACCCGGCTCCTTTTGTCAGGGCTATCAGGTCAATATCATATTTCTCTGAAAAATGTTTTAGCCTGTTATCAACCGTTCCCGACAGTTCAAAGATGGCTGTTAGCTCTTCCAATTCATCCTCATTCAGTTTTAGAACATTACATATTTCAAGTGACTGATTGATAACCGAATGGTTATAATAATCCTGTCGTAAATTCAGGTCAAACACTTTTAAAGCATCATCTGATGAATTATTAAGAAGTGAGACTATCGTATTCCTCGAGGTTTCATTTCTTTGAGCCAGGGAACCAAAGCAGATAGCATCTGCTTCCTTGACCAGTTTTAAATTTTTATTATCAATCCTAATATAATCCCAGGCTACATGCTCGTTAATTGTATAGGCAGGAATCCCCCTTTTGTCTAATTTTACGGTGACTGTTCCGGTTGGGTAAAGGTCAGAAATACCGACATAGGCATCATTAATGTTCCTTTTTACCATTTCGGAAAGCAATGATTTACCAAGATCATCATTTCCTACCGATGATATCACATACCCTGTGCATCCTGTCTGTATTGCATGATAAATTACATTGGCCGGTGCCCCTCCCATTTTTTTTCCATCCGGAAAAATATCCCATAACAATTCACCTATTCCAACTACCAGTGGGCTATTCATTTTTTAATCATTTATATTTATCATTATCTTCAATGATTCTGAGCCCTTTTTATCGATATATCTATATGCTTCTTCGTAATCCTCAAAATCGAATAATTTAGTAAGCAGAGGTTTGGTGTTAACCAGATTCTTCGAAAGAAAATCTACAGCTTCAAGGTAATCTTCATGCTTATACATCATTGATCCTTTTATTACCAGCTCATGTTCACAAACATATGACATATTTATACCGGCCGGTTTATCAAAAACCCCCAGGATTATAATCTCACTGCCATTCTCTATATGATTAATAGCATTGAGTATAGGTTGTTCAGCACCGGCTGCTTCAATAGCCACCTGAAAACCTTCATCTCCGAAGACTCTTTTCACTGCATCTTCAAATGGCTCTTCAGCAACATTGTTAATGAACTCGATACCACATTCCTTCGCTTTTATTAGCCTGAATTCGTGTATGTCAGACACCAGTATTTTTGCAGCACCTTTAATCTTTAAAAACTGGGAAACGATATTTCCGATCGTACCGGCACCAAAAACAACCACATTTTTATTCTTCAGATCCGTCACTCTCGATGAACAATGAGCCCCGACTGCAAGAGGCTCAACCATGGCTCCTTCCTGGTAACTTATATTATCGGGAAGTTTTATCACCCTGTCTTCAGGTAAAACAAAATAATCCTGTGCGCAGCCATCAGACTGAAATCCCTGTACCCTGAGGTTTTCACAAACATTATAATCCCCTCTTTTACAGGGATTACATTCGCCACATACCAATTGTGGCCTGCCTGTTGCCTTATCACCGGGCTTAACAAGTTTTACATTATCTCCGACAGCAATTACCTCCCCACTATACTCATGTCCCTGGACTATCGGATATGAAGTAAAAGGATGTTTCCCATGCCATACATGAATATCTGATCCACATACACCAATTTTCTTAATTTCCAGCAATACTTCATCAGGTAATAATTCCATGGGTGACTTTATTTCGGAGAACTTAATCTTCCCCGGTTCTGTCATTACTGCCCGCCTCATATATTCTTTAGTCATGATTATCATTCTTAATGTTAGAAAATAATATACAGTAAAACCAGTGTAATAACAAGTACACCTGCCCATAGTCTGGCATCCATGAGACCCCTGAAAGGATCCTTTGCGATTACAGCGAAGGGATTATCCCAGGTAAAGTTGCTAACTATTTCAGATGAGGGTGGTTCAGTCAGATAACTTGTAATAAAATACACTATAGTACAAATTACGAATAGCCACCATGCTTGCATCATAAAAGGTATGCCAAGTCCTTTGGTAATGTACATATAGCCGCTCAGCGGTGCAAAATCAATACAAAAGGTTGCGATTCCAAGAATAAGTCCCGTTATTAGGGTCACAAATGCTGCTTTTCTGCTACCTCTTTTTGAAAAAACTCCGAAAAGAAATACCACGGCAACCGGTGGTGCTATTGCCGACGCAATCTTATTTATGGCTTCAAAGATACTATTGAATTTATCTCCCTGTGTGGACCATGCTATTGCAAGGATCATTACAATAACGGCTGAAATGCGTCCTGCCCTGATCTGACTGGCATCATTTATATCCGGTCTCATTCTTTTCAATATATCAACGGCCACAAGGGTACCGCAGCTATTAAGTGCTGCTGCTATTGTACTCATTAGAGCAGCAAGCAAAGTAGCTGCCATTATCCCCTTCAATCCGGCTGGTAACAGGTGAGTTATCATAACAGGAAGGGCCTGGTTTGCATTTGTACCTATATCATCCTTAAAGAGCACATATGCAATAACACCTGGAAATACGAGTATAAACACCGGCAATATTTTCAGGAATCCGGCAAAGATCGGACCCAACTGAGCATCTTTCATTGACTTTGCACCCAGGACTCTCTGGACAATAGTCTGATCGGAACACCAGTACCATAAGCCCAGAATGGGATATCCGAGAAGACAGGCATACCAGGTTAAGCCAGATTCGAATCCACTGTCACCTAGCATCTTGAGGGATTCACGGGTATGTAGCATATTAAGCTGCCCGGGCTTAAGATTTGCTTTCAGGTCTGCCAGCGATGAAATACCATTTTCCGGCAGTACGCTTAAACCAATGATTGTAAGCATTACTGCCCCTGCTATCAGAATGACCGTTTGTATGGTCTCAGTTACAACTACCGCTTTCAGCCCTCCCAGAACGGTATAAATTGTTGTTATCACCGAAATTATCAGGATGGAAATAAATACATCTATACCGAAAAAGGTCTCAAATACCACAGCACCGGCATAAAGGCTCATGCCTATGTGAACAAACAATGCACCAATAAGAGCAATAAAAGCAAGAACAGATCTGGATTCGGGTCCGTAACGGTTCTCCAGGAATTCAGGTAAAGTTGATATTTTACTTTTGAAATAAAAAGGAGCAAAGACCAAGCCAAGTAATATAAGAGTAATAGCAGCAAGCCACTCAAAGTTACCCCAAACAAGGCCTTCATTATACCCTGAGGCAGCAAGACCGACAAGGTGAATGGTAGATATGTTGGAAGCAAACAGGGCAGCACCAACCAGAACAAAGTTCAGTCCCCTGCCTGCGAGAAAATATCCACTGCTGCTCATTTTCATCCGGCCTGCAGATAAAATACCGGCTACCAGCACAATTACCAGATATGCAACAATAATTACTATATCCAATACAGAAATTGAGTTAGCCATGCTATTAATGTTAGATTAATAAATAATTATTCAACCGAACCCTGTATCAACCCTATATTACAATAAAAATGCACAACAGCGTATATTTTCATAACAAAAATAAATATATTTTTTTAGTTAACAAACAGAAATATGGATAATAATAACTATTAAATTACCTAAGTCTGGATTAATACTGTACAGTAAAAATAAATGTTATAAAATTAATTCAGGAATTGATTAACAACCCTTATAACAAGATAAAAAATCCGGTCTGAATAATAAGATGGTGTTTTATTGTAATTTGAAGTTTAATATTTCCCTCAGGACGAGAGCCAGTGCTCCATAGACAGCAGACTTACCAGGATATGTTACGGGATATATTTCACATTCTGCAGATTTTTCATGAATCATATTATCATTTATTGATTTTCTCAGGTTATCCCAGAAGATTCCACCGTTAAGTGATACTCCGCCGCCAAAAAAAACAGCCTGGGGATTAAGCATTTTTATCAATCCGGCAATTGATTCGCCCAGATAGCTCATACTTCTTTTGAAAACCCCTGTTGATAATTCATCTCCCATTTTTGCAGCTTTAGCTACTATTTCGGCAGTGATTAAATCATTATTATTTTCAACAAGCTCTGTTACTTTACTTTTGT
>Ga0272441_10008689_pt1 | contig 16006 bp, 16 predicted proteins | sample SSMProp6N_FD_193582 | JGI IMG/M metagenome (GOLD analysis project Ga0272441, IMG submission 193582) | Marine sediment archaeal communities from Little Sippewissett salt marsh, Falmouth, MA, United States - SSM-Prop-6N | ecosystem: Environmental > Aquatic > Marine > Wetlands > Sediment ... | reverse complement strand
TGGTGAATAAGTTTTAGGCTAAGGCTAAGGCTAAGGCTAAGGCTGAGGTTAAATAGATAATTAATATAATAGACACAGATCATTTAGCCTCAGTTCCGATTTTAATATACAGAATTTAAGTATTCAAATATCTTTCCACTGCAGACACCAGCATCTCAATGGCAACCTCATTCTCACCACCTCTTGGTATGATAATATCAGCATAGCGTTTTGTTGGTTCAATAAACTGTAAATGAGAAGGTTTAACTGTTTCATAATACCTTTCCAACACCATCTTAATATCACGCCCTCTTTCCTGTATATCCCTGTCTATAACTCTTGCCAGCCTGTCGTCAGGATCGGCATCCACAAATACCTTAATACCCATCTTATCCCTGAGTTCGGCATTGGTAAGCACCAGTATCCCCTCAATTATTACTACGCGTGCAGGTTCAACAGGTATGTATTCATCATCCCTTGTACAGGTAATATATGAGTACTTCGGCATTTGGATGGTATTGCCTCCGGATAGCTCATCTATATGCCTGTTTAGAAGGCTGAATTCAATAGATCCCGGATGATCGAAATTGATTTTCTGTCTTTCTTCGAGTGGTAAGTGCCTGTTATCCTTATAATAAGAATCCTGGGGTATCATTATTACTTTTTCATCCCCAAGCAGTTCAATTACCTTTTTGGTTACAGTTGTTTTACCTGAACCCGTGCCACCGGCGATTCCTACAATCAACATATTTTATTACTTTTGCCTTCAACAATTTAGTCAAAAATACTAATTTCTGTTAATGATTTAATAAATCAATACCCATGACAGGTTTGTACCCCCTTAAATTTGTTCCTATCCTTAAAGAAAGAGTATGGGGAGGCGACAGATTAAGGAAAGAATTCGGAAAAGATAGCAAGGAAGATGTAATAATTGGTGAAAGCTGGGAGATATCCGGTGTACAGGGAGATATCTCACTCGTTGCCAATGGTTTTCTTGAAGGTAATAACCTGGAAGAGATTATCGAGGTATATATGGGTGATATTGTTGGGGAGGAAGTGTATGAAAAATTTGGCAATGAATTTCCACTCCTGATAAAACTGATAGATGCAAACGATGATCTGTCAATTCAGGTCCACCCACCCGATGAGCTGGCAAAGGAGCGACATCATGCATATGGAAAAACCGAGATGTGGTATGTCCTTGACGCAATGAAAAACGCTAAGATCTATACAGGATTCAACGGGGAAATGGACAAACACTCGTTTATTAAATCATTGGAGGATGGCGACATAGCTGAAAAACTAAACATTGAAAAACCGGGTGCTGGCGATGTATTCTTTATACCTTCGGGCAGGATTCATGCAATAGGTAAAGGGGTAATCCTTACCGAAATACAGCAAACATCTGATATAACTTACAGGATATGGGACTGGAACAGGAACGGACTTGATGGCAAGCCAAGAGAACTGCATACCGACCTCGCTGTAGATGCCATAGATTATAAGCTGTATGATTCGTATATAACACGGATAAATCCCGAATTAAACAATTCCGTAAATTTAATTGATTGTAAATACTTTACTACGAACATCCTGGAATTCAATGAGCCTGTTAACAGGGATTATTCCCTTAATGACAGCTTTGTTGTATACATATGTGTTGACGGAAATACTAATCTCGAATGGGACGGGAATAGTATGATTATTAAGAAGGGTGAAACTATTCTTATACCAGCCATAATTGAAAGCATAATCCTTAAGCCTGAAAAAAAAGCCAGAATACTTGAAGTATATATCAGGAAGGCCTCAAAGAATAAGAATTAAAAACAGCATTATGAACAAAATAATAATAATAATTTCCATCATACTGGTAACAGGATGCCAGATTACCGGTAATAAAGAAGACAGAGCAAAGAATGAAGGTAAGGCGGATAATATAGAGGTTAAGAAATTCTATAGTGAAGGCAAACTGGTCAAAGAGGTTTCTTTCAAGAATGATATCAGAAACGGTATTTGCCGGAACTACTACACAGATGGCAGACTAAAAAGAACAATATGGTATGAGAATGGTATCAAGGAAGATACCGCCAAATGGTATTACCGTGAGGGAATGGTTTATCGGGCAACCCCATACAATAATGACAGGATTCACGGAACTCAAACTAAATACTACAAGGAAGGCCGGGTCATGGCAACCATACCATATAAGAATGGCCTGAGGATGCAGGGACTGGTGGAATACCTTCCCGATGGACGTAAAGTTGAAAACTATCCTACCATAACCTACAATATTCGTGATCTTATAGGAACCTCGCAAAATGTCCTGAAAGTCTTTGCACGTCTGAGTAACGAATCTGTGGATGTGAGGTTTTATAAAGGCTCAATGATTGATGGAGTTTTTGACCCGGATAAATGCATTGACATAACTTCATCCTCCGGTATAGGGTATTTTGAACTTAAGCCTGATAATGCCAATGGTAAAGGATATACTGATGTAATTGCTGTATATCGAACCAGGTTCGGTAACAAAAAGATATTAACCAGGAGGATAGAATTACCTCATAATAACCTGATCTGATGGAAAATCTAGTCAAAAAGGGTGAAAAAAAGGAGATCTATACCAGGGTAAAGGAAGCAGATACCGCAAGAGTTTATGGCTCAGGGTTGCTGGATGTTTATTCAACCCCTGCCATGGTGGCACTTATGGAAAAAACATCCATGGAGCTTGTACAACCATATCTCGAAGAGGGATATGGTACGGTAGGCATATCATTACAGATCAGACACCTAAAGGCTGTGCCGATAGGACAGGAAATAAAATGTGAAAGTTCATTGATAAACAGGGAGGGTAACCAGCTCAGTTTTGAACTTAAGGTTTTATGGGGTAATGATATTATAGGTGATGGCACCCATAAACGATTTATCATTGATGAGAAGCGGTTCCTGTCCAAATTGAAGAAATGATATGATTATTCAATCAGCTAAGTTTATAAAAAGCAGTTTAAAGCTTTCAGACTGCCCTGTAGCTAACAAGCCTGAATACGCATTCATAGGAAGGTCTAATGTGGGAAAATCATCCCTTATAAATATGCTGGCAGGAAGGAGAAAACTGGCCAAAATTTCTTCAACACCGGGTAAAACTCAGACAATCAATCATTTCATCATAAACGAAAGCTGGTACCTGGCCGATTTGCCTGGATATGGCTATGCCAAAGTATCAAAAACAGACCGTAAAAAGTGGTCCGGATTTACATCTGAATATATTTTGAAGCGGGAAAACCTGGTATCGCTTTTTGTGCTTATTGATATAAGGCACGAGCCCCTACAAAAAGACTACGATTTTATGAACTTCCTGGGCATAAATGGAGTGCCTTTTGCCAGGGTATTTACCAAATCAGATAAGCTCAAAAGCAATACACTCTTAAAAAACATCAGCCTTCATGACAAACATATGCTAGGGGAATGGGAAAGTCTTCCTCCGTCTTTTATCAGTTCTGCACTAACAAAAGCAGGCAGGGAGGATATACTGGGATATATTGAGGAAACTATAACTTTTTTCAAAAAGCAATATTAATGTAAACATGATTTTTGTAGTTTTGTAAATACCGTAAACCCTGTTATAAAAACCGAAATCCTTTACAATGAACGGAAAGTCACCTTTGAAGATATTCTCCTGCCGGGCATCGCGCTATATAGCTGAAAACATTGCCAAGCATCTAGGTGTAAGGCTTGGTGAAAGCAGTGTTACAGAATTCAGTGATGGTGAATTTCAACCTCGAATCGATGAATCGGTACGAGGTTGTTCTGTCTTTATCATACAATCGACCTTCCCCCCTGCTGAGAACCTGCTGGAACTTTTACTTATGATCGATGCTGCCAAAAGGGCCTCCGCTTACAAGGTGATTGCTGTTATACCATATTTCGGTATCGCACGTCAGGATAGAAAAGACAGACCCAGAGTCTCAATAGGGGCAAAAGTTGTGGCTGATCTGCTTGAATCAGTTGGTGTCGACAGGGTGATGACTCTTGACCTTCATGCAGACCAGATCCAGGGATTCTTTAATGTTCCTGTTGATCACCTATACGCTTCATTCCTTTTCGCTAATTATATTAAAGAAATGAACCTCGATAATATTACCATATCCGCTCCCGATATGGGAGGTTCGAAAAGGGCCAATGCATACTCACGCCATCTTCAGTCAGAAATGGTATTGAGTTATAAACTGAGAAAAAAACCTAATATAGTCGAAGAAATTTCAATTATCGGAGAAGTAAAAGACAGGAATGTAATCATAATTGATGATATGGTTGATACTGCAGGAACCCTCACCCTGGCAGCGCAGGTGATCAAAGATAACGGTGCTAAAAGTATTAATGCTTTTGCCACTCATCCGGTTTTATCAGGGCCGGCATATGAGAGAATTGAAAAATCACCTATCGAAAAACTTGTTGTCACCGATTCAATACCCAATGTAAAGCCTTCACAAAAGATTGAGATATTGTCTGTTGCAAAACTTTTTGCCGAAACAATAGACGCTGTATACCATAACGAATCAATAAGTACCGGCTTTGTTTTTTAACTGTATTTATCCTATATTTGCAGGCCGATTTTTTTAACAAATTTATTGTCAAACGTGTGATGGGAGATCATACAATAAATGATCTTGAGTAACACAACTAAAAAAAGACAAATGAGAACTCTTGAAATCAATGCCGAGCAAAGGACTCAAACAGGGAAAAGGGAAACCAAAAAGCTAAGAGATGAAGGAAACGTTCCCTGTGTAATGTATGGTGGCGAAGAAATCCTGCATTTTTCTGCTCACGAGAACGACTTTAAAGAACTGGTTTATACACCCAATGTCTATATCGTTACTATCAATATTAATGGTAAAAAGTATAAATCCGTACTTAAGGATATCCAGTTTCATCCGGTAACCGACAAGATCTACCATATCGACTTTATGGAAGTGTTTGAAAACAAACCCGTTACAGTTGTGGTGCCTGTTGAACTGGTCGGTGAGTCCGTAGGTCTGAAAGCCGGAGGTAAATTAAGACTTAAAAGAAGGCGTCTGACCATAAGGGGTAAAATTGATGATTTACCCGACAAACTCGATATTGATATAACAAACCTTGATATCGGAGAAACTATCAAAGTACACGAATTAAGCTTCGACGGAATTGAAATTCTTGATCCGGCAAGGGCTATGGTCGTGGCAGTGATATCATCCCGCCTGGCAATGAAGGGAATGGAAATTCCTGAAGAGGTTGAAGAAGAAGCTGAAGGTGAAGTTGAGGGTGAAGGCGAAGAAGCTGAAGAAGGAGCCGAAGGTACCGAAGGTAAAGAAGAAGAAAAGGGAGAAGCCGAAAGCAAATAGATCCCCTGTTAACTTCAAAATCCCCATACCTTGAAATATCTAGTTACAGGATTGGGTAATATTGGTGATGAGTATGAAAATACTCGTCATAATATTGGATTCATAATACTGGATGCATTTGCCGAAGCATACAATACAGTTTTCGCTGATAAGCGTTATGGTTCGGTAGCTTATCTTAAATACAGAGGTCGCACCTTTGTCCTTCTTAAACCATCAACCTTCGTTAACAAAAGTGGAAATGCAGTGAGGTACTGGCTCAGGAAAGAGAAGATACCTGTGGAAAATCTTCTTGTCCTGGTTGACGACCTGTCAATACCGTTTGGCTCGATGCGCTTAAGATCAAAAGGAGGTGATGGCGGGCATAACGGACTGGCGCATATTAACACTATTCTGGGTACAGGTGGTTATTCAAGGCTCAGGTTTGGAATAGGCTCCGACTATTTAATCGGCGGCAGAGTAAACTATGTTCTTGGTAAGCTAACAGATGAAGAGCAGGACATTCTTAATGCCAGGATAGAACTTGCAGTACAAATTATCAAGTCGTTTGGGACCATCGGCACCGAACTGACAATGACCAGGTTTAATAAGGAAGCAAAATCACTCGGTAATGGTGAAAACAAAGACAGGGGATCAAAGAATTGATAAATTCATCTGGTGTGTTAGAATATATAAAACAAGAAGCATGGCAACTGAAGCATGCAGAAAGGGAAGGATTATAATTGACGATATACCGGTGAAACCATCACGTACAGTTACAGTCGATGAAATAATTAAGGTAAAAATACCCCCTGTCCTGTATACTTACAGGATAAAGGATTTACCTCCTTCAAGGGTTTCAGCCAAACTGGTAAACGACTATATCCAGGATATAACGCCAGAGGAAGAATTGAACAAACTTGAGTTGAAGAATAAAACTGCAGGCGGATACAGATTCAGGGGTACAGGACGACCAACAAAAAAAGAAAGGCGCGACCTTGACAAACTGATTGATTATTAACCAAACCTGTAACTAATTGTTGCTATATTGGAATTATCATATTAATTTGCCGGATTAAGCATTTATGAAAACGGTGTTCGGAAGGATGGTATAAAAAAGACAGGGTATGGGTAAAAACAATATCGAAAAAACCTCCGCAGGTTATGCTCTGCTTAAATTAGTAGCAAAATTATGGCATAATAATATACATTACAGGAAAGTGATAGTAATTGGTAAGGATAACCTGAAAAACACTTTCCCGAAAATAATTGCACCCAATCATCAGAATGCCCTGATGGATGCAATGGCCATCGTATCTTCAGCAGGCGGACAGCAAATTTACCTGGCCAGGGCAGACATATTCAAAAAGAAATTCATAGCGTCGATACTATATTACCTTAAAATACTTCCTGTATATCGCATAAGAGATGGTTATGACAGCCTTAGGCAAAATGATGAGATTTTTAAAAAAACAATCGATGTCCTGAAAAGCAATAAGCCTCTTGTTATACTTCCTGAGGGCAACCATGCAGGCTTCAGACGATTACGGCAATTGAAGAAAGGAATTTTCAGGATAGCCCTCCAAACTGAGGAGTCGATGGATTTTTCAATGGGTATAAAGATAATACCTGTAGGCCTGGATTTTTCCGATTACCACCGTTTCAGGTCGGTCCTCACTGTTATCTATGGTAAACCAATCGACGTTTCAGATTACAGGGAATTATATAATGAGAATCCTCAGCAGGCCTATAATGCTTTCAGGGACAGGTTGTCTGCCGAGCTTAAGAGATATATAGTCCATATCGACTCTGAGGAAGACTATGAAGCACTGGATGAGCTGAGGAAGATTGTTAATGGAAAATACAGCACCAGCAGGAAATATCCGAAAGTGAGCAGGGATAAAAGACTAATTGAAATAATGGATTCGCTGCGTGATGACAAGCCGGATTTTTATAAAAGGATATGTGACCGCACTCTTAAGATCAAGAAACTGGCACAGAATCTGAACGTTGGCTACTACCACCTAAACCGTAGGAAGCCAAGACTGATCTTCCACTCAGCGGCAATTGCCGGGCTAGTTGCACTGTTCCCGCTTTTCGTGGCAGGATGGCTGCTGAATTATATATTTTATAAAATACCCAAGCTGCCTTTGAAAAGCATTAAGGACAGAATGTTTCACGGATCAATAAGATATGTAATATCGCTTGTTCTGGGTCTTATTTTCCTGCCAGTTTATGCCATCATTGCTTTTATTCTGGTTCCTGTATGGTGGATTGCCCTGATTATAGTACTACTGATAATACCTTCCGGTATTTTTGCATGGAATTATACATTGATGTGGGAAAAACTGCTGGAGAGGATCAGGGTTAGAAAATATATAAACAGGAAAAACCCTGAATACAGTGTCTTAAGGGATGAATATGCAGCCCTGCTCGATGATATAAGAAAAATATAGAATGGATTATAAGAATAAAATCTTCTGGGTTACCGGTGCTTCCTCAGGAATAGGTGAGGCTGTAGTATACGAATTGCTTGAAAGGGGTGCAAATGTCATAGCATCGTCAAATAAACCTGATGAGCTTGCCAAAGTTGAAAAAAACTGTAATGGCAGAGAGGACATGATATCAACGGTAAGCTTTGATCTTGCCGATACAGACAGTATCGAAACTATTGTTGCACAGGTGTTTGAGAAACATAAGCGTATAGATGTACTGATTAACCTTGGCGGTGTAAGCCAGAGGGCAAGTATTACTGAAACACCACTCTGGCTGGACAGGAAAATAATGGATATAAATTATTTCGGTACTATAGCTCTCAGCAAGGCTGTTCTGGCCTATATGATAAGACAGGGATCAGGACATATATTGGCTACCAGCAGCATATCAGGGCGCTTTGGCTTCCCTCTGAGATCTGCTTATTCTGCTTCGAAACAGGCCCTGCATGGATTTTTTGAGACCCTTCATATTGAAAACCGGAAGCATAATGTCAGGGCTTCAGTGATTATACCCGGCAGGGTAAAAACGAATATATCGTTTAATGCACTAACCGCTTCGGGCAAGGAGCATGGTAAAATGGATGCGGGCCTGGCAAAAGGTATATCACCGGATAAAGCCGCCAGGAAAATTCTCAGGGGATTTGAACGCAATAAAAGAGAAATACTAGTAGGAGGAAATGAACTGTTAATGTTATATATAAGGAAGTATTTTCCAACTATTTTCTTTAATATTGCAGGCAAAATCAGCCCACATTAGTTTTAAAGGTATATGCAGTAAAGAGTTTAATAAACAGTATTAATGAAGAATTATATAATTAGTGGAATACAGCAGATGGGGGTGGGAGTTAAGAATCTGCACGAGGCATGGGCATGGTACAGGAAGTTTTTCGGTATGGATGTGCCTATTTTCGAAGAGGAGGCTGAAGCAAAACTAATGCTTCCATATACGGGTGGAAAACCCAGGAAGCGTCATGCTGTACTTGCCATGAACCTCCAATCAGGAGGTGGATTTGAGATCTGGCAGTATAAGGGCAGGCAACCACTGGATGCCAAATCAGAAATACTGGCAGGTGACCTGGGTATATTTGCCTGTAAGATGAAAGTTAAAAGTATAGATGATGCTCTCGAACACTACAGAAAGGAAGGGGCTGAACTTATTGGTGAACCATCCAAAGACCCACTGGGAAGAAATACATTCTTTCTGAAAGATCCATTTAATAATATCTTTCAGTTCGTTGAAGCAGATGACTGGTTCCTTAACGAGAAAAAGGTTAATGGAGGTTCTTACGGTGCTGTCATAGGAGTAACCAATATCGAAGAATCGCTTAAAGTATACTCCGGCATACTGGGTTACGATAAGATTGTATATGATAAATCCGGGTTATTTGACGATTTTATTAATTTGCCGGGAGGAAATCATGAATTCAGAAGGGTATTGCTGAAGCGTAGCAAGCCTTTCAGGGGAGCCTTCAGCAGGCTGTTTGGTGAGAGTGTAATAGAACTAATAAGCGTTCGGGGAAGAAAACCTGTAAAGATATTCGAAGATCGTTACTGGGGAGATACCGGGTTTATACACCTCTGTTACGATATTAAGGGAATGGACCAGCTAAAGGAACACTGTGAAAAACAAGGATACGGCTTCACTGTTGACAGCAAGATGAGCCATGACATAAAAGGTTTTGATATGGGTGAAGCGGCAGGCCATTTTGCATATATTGAAGATCCCGACGGCACACTGATAGAGTTTGTCGAAACACTGAAGATTCCTGTAATAAAGAAGCTGGGATGGTATATCGACCTGAGCAAAAGACAGCCCGAAAAGAACCTGCCATCATGGATAATCAAGAGCCTCAGGTACTCAAGGATCAGGGATAAAGCAAAAAACTAATTACAGGTCTGCCTCATTAAGTGGTGATTATCCTGCATTTTTTTCGTTTGCCTTCAGAACACGCATTATATTGCCGCCCCAGATTTTTTCTATCTCGCTTCTGGAATAATCTCTTTTGAGAAGCTCAAGGGTGATATTTTTCATCTGGGACACATCCATTACACCTTCAATACCTCCGCCACCATCAAAATCACTTCCTATTCCTACATGATCTATACCTATGAGACGGACTACATGATCAATATGGTCAACTGCATCCTCAACCGTTGCTAACTTACGATACTTGTTTCTCACTTCGTAATACTCTTTTCTGGCTTTCTCAAACTCCTCTTCCGAGAGGCCCTCAAAATCATTATATTTCTCCCTTAACTCGGCCATCTTTTCCTCCAGTATGGGGTTTGGCTCTGGCTGCTTGAGATAATTACTGAGAATACATATCTGTATTACTCCTCCATTATCCTTCAGTGCCATTAGCATATCATCTGACAGGTTGCGTGGACTTTCACATAATGCCCTGCAGGATGAGTGTGAGGCGATTACAGGTGAAGCAGTCAATTCAATTACATCATAAAAAGCCTCATCCGAAATATGGGATACATCAACCATCATACCCAGCCTGTTCATTTCTTTAACAACCTCCTCACCAAACTCTGACAGTCCATTATGCTCCGGGCCGCGATCATCCGTTGAAGAATCACATATATCATTATTCCTTGAATGTGAGAGAGTTATATAGCGGGCGCCCAGATTATAAAACTCCTCAACTTTCGAGAGGTCTTTACCAACAGGGTATCCATTCTCGATGCCTGTGAAAGCAATGCGTTTCCCGGTTTTTTTAATTCTGTACGCGTCATCTACAGTATACGCAAGCTCAGCCATTTCAGAATTCTTCTCTACATTATCATGAATTCTTCTGAAAGTTTCAATTGTTCTCTCATAAACCCTTTCATATGCTTCAGGATCCCTGGGACCCTGTCCAATAAATACAGCAAAAAACTCAGCATCCAGCCCTCCTTCAACCATCCGCGGAAAATCAACACAACCATCTTCATTTCTTACTCCCAGATCAAAGTCGGAACGCATAAGCCGCATAGGCGTATCACAATGAGTGTCCACCGTAAGTATAGCTTTGTGTATATTATCAGCCTTTTTCTCCAGTCGTGCTTGTTTGTCACCGCATGAGAAAGATGAAAAAGCCATTATGAGAATAAAACCTGCTGCTATATATCTCTTCATCATATTTCAATATTAGTTACCGGTGGTAAAATTATAGAAAAAGAAATTCAGGAAAGAAAAAATAAAGCTATTTAAAAACAGCTTTCAAAAAGAAGCCCCTGACTCTTGGTCAGGGGCAGCCATGAAAAGAATGGAATATTTGCTTTTGGACAGTTAAAGCATAAATTAAGCCTTAAAGCTTAATTATTTTATAAACATTACGTTTATTACCATTCTTTATCCTCAGGAAATACTTACCGGCAGGATATTTCTGCATCTGCATTTCCTTTATCAGCACTCCCGGTTTCAATATTGCAGTATTGATAATTCTTCCATCGGGGCCTGATAAAAATATCTTTGTTTCACCGTCGAGGGGTTCTGAGAACTTAATATTTAGATACTCCCTGGTCGGGTTCGGGTATAATAATACTTCAACATCGAGTGCAGGGTTTATCTCTATTCCCTGAACAATCACTTTTGATTGTTGGAAACCCTGTGTAAGAACTAATTGCCCACCTGATGACTCAACTGTAGAAGCTACAAGTTCACCAAGTGTCCAGCTGAGTGATATGGTGTTATCACCTGATATATCATATCCTCCCGCACTTGTAACCACCTGCTGTTTTACTTCCTGTGCACTTATGGATGCACATAACAGAATAATAGAAATAAACAGTAAAAGCCTTTTCATCTGTAAGACCTGATATTATGTAAGTATGGTAAATGTATTAAAAATAAGGTCAAAAAGCAATTATCCAAAATATATTTCAATCAACATATTAATATCTTACACCAATTCTTAAATACTGGTGCCAAATCTGCTATTGTGAAATCAACTATAAGTGTTAAAATGCTATTTTTGTCCTCATTATGTTCAGGCAGAAATTAATAAACTGGTCGATATTGATCCTGTTGTCGCTTATCTGGGGCAGTTCTTTCATCCTGATGAAAAAAGGTCTTCGTTCATTCAATTCAATACAGATAGCCTCTCTCAGGATTTTTATAAGTTACCTATTCCTTTTACCTGTCGCTCTTTCCAATATACGTAGAATAAACAGGGGTAACATTCTCAGCCTTATTATAATTGGTTTTATAGGAAGTGCATTCCCCGCATTTCTTTACCCTTTTGCCCAGCGGGAAATAGACAGTTCTGTTGCCGGGATGTTGAATTCACTGACCCCTCTTTTTACGCTTCTTACAGGTATAATAATATACAGGCGCCAGGCAAAATGGAACCAGGTGGCGGGTATTATGCTTGGCCTGACGGGTGCTGCAGGACTACTTTACAGAGGTTCACTTTCTTTTGATGTAATGGGTTTGCTGATTGTCCTTGCAACATTCTTCTATGGTATAAGCACCAACCAGGTAACACTTATTAAGGGAATGAACGGAGTGGTCATAACTTCCCTCGCATTCTTTATCATAGGCCCCTTTGCAGGTATCTCCCTGCTGGTAAGCGATTTTGGACCTGCTCTTGAAACAGAGAACTGGCTTCAAAACCTGGGTTTTATTTCCATCCTCTCCATCTTCGGGTCAGGTATCGCGCTTATGCTTTTTAATGTGCTTATAATCAGAACATCGCCTGTATATGCCGTAACCGTAACCTACCTTGCTCCTCTTGTTTCAACCTTATGGGGATTCTATGATGGTGAATCCATTACCCCATTTATGATAATTTCCGTAATTTGCATCCTTGCCGGAGTATATCTTACGATCAGGAGAAAACCGGGATCTAAAGCAGAGAAAGAATGAAGAACAAATTATGGTTGGTATCATTTGCAGGTGGACTGCTATGCGGACTTTCCTGGTTTGACAAGGCTACAGGTCTGATAATTATTACGGCCCTGGTACCTTTCCTTTATATCCTTCACCATTCCGTTCAGGAGAAGGTCCCGGGAAGCCTTATATTCATCCGTTTATTGCCGGGTTTTCTCCTTTTTAACCTGCTTACCATTTCCTGGTTGCGCAATGCTACAGTAGCAGGCACTTTTTATGTCCTCCTGGCAAATACATTCCTTATGTCGGCAGTATTCTGGCTGGCCTCGGTTATCTACAAAAGATCAAATCCGTTCCTGGGGTATACAAGTCTTATCACTTTCTGGATTATACTTGAACATATAAATTCGAAAGTAAGCTTACTCACACCATGGCTTAATCTGGGAAATACCCTGGGAAACGAAATTCTATTTATACAATGGTATGATACTACGGGTGTACCCGGTGGGTCCTTATGGATACTCTTATGCAACCTGTCCCTTCTGTATATTATACTGGGTATAAAAGAACGGGGAAAGTTATCTTTTCAAAGGATTTCAGTTTTTATTATATTATTTTTTCTGCCTTCCGGAATCTCCGCAGCCAAATTTCTGAAATCAGAACATCATGGAAGCAGATCTGAATTCCTGATTGTACAACCAAATATCGACCCTTATAATGAGAAGTTCGATGGCATCCCATTCGATATCCAGCTGTCTAATATGCTGAAGCTCATTGATGACAATATATCAGACAGCACTGACTGGGCCATCTTACCGGAAACAGCTATTGATGACCCATTCTATGAAGAAGGTGTTAAGGATAATAAGTATTATCTTATGATTGATTCCCTTCTTGCCTGCTACCCTGGTTTGAGCGTAATAACCGGTGCAACAACAATGAGGCTTTTCCACCACTCTGACAGGGATCTGCCAGAGCATGCGAGGAGGATCGATTCCAGCAGGGTATACTATGAGGTATATAATTCCGCCATGCAGGTGAATCCTGATTCAGATGTAAATTTCTATCATAAATCAAAGCTTGTTCCCGGCATAGAACAAAAAATTCGGTCTCTGCCTAAATTTGTAAGCGAGAGGATAATACCTGATCTGGGGGGAACCATGACCGGGTACAGTCCCCAGGATGAAAGAACGGTATTCCTGCACCATAATGGTATTTCTGCTGCAGCTCCGGTAATTTGTTATGAATCGGTATTTGGGGAGTTTGTCACTGAATATACGAGGAAAGGGGCAAATGTTCTGGTTATTATTACCAATGATGGCTGGTGGGAGAATACTGCCGGCTATCGTCAGCATCTGATGTTCGCAAGGATAAGGGCCATAGAGAACAGAAGGCCGGTTGCCAGGGCAGCAAATACCGGAATTTCATGTTTTATCGATACAAAAGGCAGGATACTTGAAAAATCAGGATGGTGGGAGGAAGCAGTGCTCACCCATAGCCTGGAATTGAGTAACGAGCTTAGTTTCTACTCACAGAATGGTGATTTTATATCACGCTATATTAGTGTTTTCGGAGTGTTTCTCCTGATAATCGCCTTTATTGGGGCTCCCCTGAGGAAATTGCGCGATAATCAAAAATTCTGAATACCCCGGTCCAGCCAATCAATATATTCCTCTACATCAAGATTAAAAGCCATAGGCTCAACGAGTGGATTACCTTCGTGGTCGGTAATGGCATACAGAGGTTGGGTATTGGTCCCGAACATTCTTATCTCATGGTCGGTATTGATTTTCCCTATTGTCTTCTTCTCCTTACCATCTACCGAAGAGATGATCCATTCATTTTCAGGCAGCCTGGTGCGGTCATCACAGTAAAGAGCAATGATAACAAAATTATTACGCAGTCGCTCCAGAACGCGTGGATCAGACCATACTTTGGCTTCCATTTCCTTACAGTTACTGCATGCATGACCCTTAAAGTCAATAAAGACAGGCATATTCTTTTCCTTTGCACATGCAAGCCCCTGTTCTAATTCAAAGTAGCCGGTCAGGTTATATGGTAATTCGAATTTATCAGCATATTTTGGTTCAGTGCATGGGCCCTGCATAAAAACAGGCAGTCCTGCAGAAGGGCCCGGAGATGGCTGAACCATTGACTCTGTCAGGTCAAACCTTGACGAAGACTGTGGCGGCAATAAGCCTGAGATACCTTTTAAGGGGGCACCAAAGAGTCCCGGAACCATATAAACAGCAAATGAGAAGGATATTATTATCAGCAAAAACCTGAAGATGCCTATATGCTGGAGATCACTGTCGTGGGCAAATTTAATTTTACCCATGAGATAAAGTCCCAGTAATATAAACAACACAATCCATATTGAAAGGTAAACATCCCTGGTAAGTATATCCAGACCGTAAACAGAATCGATTGTTGACAGGAACTTCATACTGAAGGCTACCATTATGAATCCCAGTACCACCTTTACAGAATTGAGCCATCCACCTGATTTTGGTAATTTGCTCATCACCGATGGGAACAAGGCAAAAAGGAAAAACGGAACGGCAAAGCCCAGGCCGAAACCAAACATTCCCACTGTGGGACGAAGCACATGACCACTGGCTGCTTCAACAAGAAGAGCACCCACTATAGGCCCTGTACATGCAAAAGATACCAGCACTGTGGTCAGACCAAGAAAAAAAGCTGCTAACATTCCTCCCCTATCAACCCTGGAATCCGCACTGCTAACCCATTTATTGGGTAGAATAATCTCATAGGCACCGAAAAATGAGGCAGCAAATACTATAAATAAAGCAAAGAAAAGGATATTTGGTATCCAGTGAGTGCTGAGAGTATTTGCGAAACCTGCTCCCGCGCTTGTAAGCGAAACTATTATTCCCAAGGATGAATAGATTAACACTATGGAAAGGGCAAAAATAAGTGCTTTGAAAAATGACTTACCCCTGTTTTCTGTTCCCTGGGAGAAGAAAGCCACTGTCATTGGAATCATCGGGAAAACACAAGGTGTTACAATAGCGGCTATCCCCAGAAGCATCGACACAAAGAGGAGTCCTATCAGACCACGCCTGTCAGGATCAACGGCACCGCTCTCAGCATCACCTGCCAGCTCGCTGCTTTCACCGCTCGATATGCTCAGATTAAATTCTTCGTCCTGAGGCGGTGAACATCTTTCGTCATCACAGGCCATGTAAGTTACATATCCAATGACATTGAACCTGTCTGCCCCGGATCTGACCGTCTGCCTGAATTCAACTTCCCCACTGAAATATTTGATCTCCATCTCAAAGGCCTGGTCAAATACGATCTCACCCTCATCCATCTCCCGGGTATTTCCTACTAGTTCA
>Ga0272441_10008688_pt1 | contig 16009 bp, 13 predicted proteins | sample SSMProp6N_FD_193582 | JGI IMG/M metagenome (GOLD analysis project Ga0272441, IMG submission 193582) | Marine sediment archaeal communities from Little Sippewissett salt marsh, Falmouth, MA, United States - SSM-Prop-6N | ecosystem: Environmental > Aquatic > Marine > Wetlands > Sediment ... | reverse complement strand
GGAACGCCGCGGCGGCGAAGACGTGCCCGGTAATTGGGGCACCTACAGTGGAAACAGCGGTTGGGGACGAGACGCGGGAGCAAATCCAATCCTCGGGACACCCCGCCAAACGAACTCCTTCTTCCTGCCCACAACTACTCCCACGCCATCGGCGACGATGAATTCTACACGCCCATCCACGCCGGTCCCTGCGCAGTCCGTACTGATCAACGAAATCGCCTGGTCCGGGACGGCTGCTTCCTCCAGCGACGAGTGGATCGAACTGCACAATCCAGGACCTGCCCCCATCGATCTCAACGGATGGACCCTCGGTGATGGCGGCGACATTCACATCCCGCTAACGGGAGAAATCGGAGCCTTCGATTTCTACTTGCTCGAACGGAGCGACGACTCCAGCGTCTCCGATGTCGACGCAGGGCAAATCTACACCGGCAACTTGAACAACAGCGGTGAGCGCTTGTTCCTGTATGACGCGGCCGGTCGCTTGATCGACAGCGCCAACGGTGACGGTGGAGGCTGGCCGGCTGGTGAGAGTAGCTCGCACAGCAGCATGGAACGCCGCGGCGGCGCAGATCGTTCTGGAAATTGGGGAACTTTCACCGGATATCACGGCCGAGGTCATGCCGCTGATGGCAGTCCCATCGCCGGCACGCCGGGCACGACCAACTCGCTGTTCTTCCCCACTCCGGTACCCACATGGATCCCGGGAAAAGTGGTCGTCAACGAAGTTCTCATTCGTCCCCACTACGATTGGGAAGGAAAGGAAGGACCCAGCCTGGACGATGAATTCATCGAGCTGTATAACATCGGGCCTCACGGTGTTAACCTGGGCGGATTCATGCTCGACGACATCGCCGACGGCGGTTCGAAACCCTATACACTACCCAACGTTCGCCTTCCGCCTGGCGGTTTCGCCGTTTTCTTCCGCTCGCAAACCAGGATTGCCCTCAACGACACCGGTGACGAAGTGCGGCTTCTATCCCCGGGTGGACGTCAACTGGATTCGATCTCCTACCTCAAAGTACGCGCCTATAACCTGTCTTACGGCCGCCTGCCTGATGGTTCGGGACATTTAGTTTACGGTCTTTGGCCAACACCCGGCGAAGCGAACATCCTTTTTGTCGAAGATTTGGAGGCGCAAGCCCTCGGTATGCTGCTCGATCCGGGTTTCACCTATGCGATGCGCCTCGAGCGGCTCAGTCGATTCCCGGTAATGATTCAACGCATGGCATTGTTAGGACATGTCTTTAAGACACCGTTGGTTTCCAGCGACTCCCCCTGAATGTATGCTTTTATTTACACAAAAACCCCCTTTTATTATGCGCCGCCCGATGTCTGCTGAATGGGATGTCGATGACAACCTTTCTTCATTTAAAAATCATAAAATCTGTATGGGGTTTGTAAGGAAATCCCCATACTCCTCGGCATACAATAGGAGCGAGCAGGAGTAAACAATGATCAATTGGAATACACTTACGGAAATCGAAGTCGATCAAGACAAACGTGCCCCCCTCGCGCTGGACGCGCCCGTCAATATTAAAGTCCAGTATCTGGAGGACAGCCGCTATGTGGAAATCGAACCCGGCGGCATGGTCGATCTCGCCGTCAACGAACTGGGCGCGAGGATCATCAAAGTCGACGTGATCGACTCATAATTCCAGCGTTCTTTCGAGGCTGAATCTCCAGCCTGTAGTAGTTATCCGCGCCGAATATTGCGGGAGGGCGACGAAGTGCCCTCCCGCCTGGCTTTTAACAATTCCCTAACACTCGCATGGTAGAAATAAATTAACGCACATGAATAACGAAAGGCATAAATATACCTGTATGTCTACTTTCAACGATTTCGATGAAATCGCAGCAACGATCGATGACGGTGAGCCCGTACTTCTGTCTGCAATTCTGATTCTCCCCGGGGGAATGGTTGATATTGCCCTGAGCGAGTTGGGAGCGGTGATCGTTGATATTGATGAGGACACCCCTCTCGTTCTCACCGAAACGGTCTGAACGCAAGGCCCCTCATCCATCCACCTGGCTAGCTCCTCGTTCCCGGACATATTCTTCTGTTGTACCTCTCTGCTATAATGTCCCCATTATGGCGATAACAATTGAAGAAGTACGTCACATTGCGACATTGGCCCGCTTGCGTTTAACGCCTGCGGAAGAAAAACGATACAGCGAACAACTCTCCGCCATCCTGGACTACGCAGCCCGGTTGAAGGAAGTCGACACTGCGGATATCCCGCCAACCGCGACGGTTCTACCCCTGCAAGCGCCGCTCCGGGAGGACGCTCTCCGTCCTGGCCCCTCACGGGAGGACATTTTGCAAAACGCTCCTTCCCAAGAGGAGGGTATGTTCCGCGTCCCGCCGGTGTTCGATGCGGAAGAATAACAAAGGTTTACTAACCCATTTCAGGTTACTGTTGATCCTATGACTACACTTACTGATCTCTCACTACTTGAAGCTGTTAAAGCCTTGCGTGATGGTGATGTCTCTTCGGTCGAGCTGACAAAAGCCTGTATTGAACGCATGGAAGCGCTCGAACCGAAAGTGCATGCCTTCCTGGAACAAACGCCCGAACTCGCCTTGCAACAAGCACAAACCGCCGATCAGAAATTGAACAACTGGCGAAAACAAGGCGGCGATCCCCCAGCGACCATGCTGGGAATCCCGATTGCTGTTAAAGACGTGCTCTGCATGCAGGACATTCCCACAACATGCGGTTCAAAAATCCTGGAAGGTTTTCTGCCGCCGTACACTGCCACCAGCGTACAGCGTTTACTCGACGACGGAGTCGTCGTCCTGGGCAAAACCAACACCGACGAATTTGCCATGGGTTCTTCGACCGAGAATTCCGCCTATGGTCCTACGCACAACCCCTGGGATCTCGAGCGTGTCCCCGGCGGATCGTCCGGCGGTTCTGCAGCAGCCGTTGCTGCGCGCATGTGCTACGCGGCGCTTGGCACCGACACCGGCGGCTCCATCCGTCAGCCGGCCTCCTTCTGCGGCGTCACCGGGCTAAAAACGTCCTACGGACGAGTCTCGCGGTATGGCTTGATCGCCTATGGATCGTCCCTCGATACTGTCGGAGGGCTGGCGCGTTCCGCCGCTGATTTCTTACCCCTCTTCACCACCATGGCAGGTCACGATCCTCTTGATTCGACCTGCATGCCCGTCGATGTGCCGGAGATATCTCTCGATGATATCAACCTCAAGGGCCTGCGCATCGGTGTGCCCAAAGAATACTTCATCGAAGGTATCCAGCCCAATGTGGAAGAAAAAGTCCGCACAGCCGTCGACTTGTTCAAAGAATTCGGCGTCACGGTTCATGAAATCAGCTTGCCGCACACCGACCTTGCCCTACCGGTCTACTATTTAATTGCACCGGCTGAAGCTTCAGCGAACCTTGCACGTTACGATGCCGTGCGTTTCGGTCCCCGACTCGAATCCGACGAACTCCTGGAACAGTATCTCGCCACGCGCGGTGCGTTATTCGGCTCGGAAGTTAAGCGGCGCATCATGCTCGGAACCTATGCGCTCTCCGCCGGTTATTACGATGCTTACTACGGACAGGCGCAAAAAGTACGCACCCTGATCAAGGGAGACTTTGAAACCGCATTCGAATCCGTCGATCTGATCGCCTGCCCCGTTGCCCCCACGACCGCCTTTCGGATCGGTGAGCACGGCGACGATCCCCTGTCCATGTATCTCGAGGACGTCTTTACCCTGCCGGCCAACCTGGCCGGTGTGCCCGGACTCGCTTTCAACGTCGGTTTCGATTCCAAGGGCATGCCGATCGGCATGCAGTTGAAAGCCCCACATCTAAGTGAGCCATCACTCTTCCAGGCCGCCCACGCTTACCAGCAGGCGACGTCCTGGCATGAGGAGAAACCACCATTATGAAAATCGTTATCCCTATGGCCGGATACGGCACGCGCTTGCGCCCGCACACGTGGTCGAAACCCAAGCCGCTCGTTTCTGTGGCTGGAAAACCCGTGCTGGGTCATGTGCTGGATATGTTCCAGGATTTGAAGCAGATCGACGAGGTCATTTTCGTCGTCGGCTACCTGGGTGAACAAGTGCGCCAGTATCTTGACGAATCCTACCCGCACCTCAAGGCTCGCTTCGTGCTCCAGGATGAGATGCTGGGCCAATCGCACGCGCTCTGGTTGGCCAGAGAAGGCCTTGAAGGACCGGTGCTCATTGCCTTTGTAGACACTCTCATCGAAACCGATATCGTCCAGGCGCTGAAGGATGATGGAGAGGCCATCGCCTGGGTGAAAGAAGTACCGGATCCCAAACGTTTCGGCGTGACCAAACTCGGCGCGGACGGACACGTAACGCAATTGATCGAAAAACCAACCGACATGACCATAAACCTCGCGCTGGTCGGTTTTTATTATTTCCAGCAGGCCGAGAAGTTGATCTCCGCCATTGAACAACAAATGGGAGAAGGCGAAAAACTAAAAGGTGAGTACTACCTTGTAGATGCGATCAACATTTTGCTCGAACAAGGCCTTAAGATGCGCGTTGAGCCCGTCGATGTCTGGCAAGATTGTGGAAAGCCAGAGGCGCTGCTAGCGACCAACCGCTTTCTGCTTGAACACGGAAGAGACAACTCGACGGAAGCCTCCCAACGCGCAGGCATTCTGGTCGTGCCGCCGGTCTACATCGATCCTTCCGCCGAGGTGCGGCAATCGGTCATCGGACCCAACGTTACGATCGGTCCCGACTGTGTGATCCAGCGCTCGCTGCTGCGTGATTCCATTGTCGACGTCGGATCCCATATTTGCGACAGCATGTTGTCCGAGTCGTTGATTGGCCGTGATGCCAAAGTAATAGGTCGTGATCGCTCCCTTAACGTGGGCGATTCCTCCGAGGTTGGTTTCGCCTGATGCCTGCAACATTCGAATCTCAACCTATGCCCACTTCAGCGTATCGGGTCGAATGCCACTCCGGCCATACCTACGCCGAACGCCCCTTCGCTTTGGTCTCGAAAGGTCATCACCGGCAGATTGTCGAAATCTTGGCTCGTTGGAAATTACCCGGCGCTCGTTGTTTTCGCGTCCGCGTGGATGATGGGGCGGTTTTAGAATTGTGCTACGAAGAAGTAAGCGACGAATGGAAAGCGGTCGTGGTTTAATGCATACGAACACTAATTGCGCTCTTGATCAAGTTCTAGATTTGGGTTGCGGTATCCACTCGCTGTACCCCTGATACTTTTTTCTAGAATCTGTTATCCTATGCGCTACTTAACAATTCCTCTGTTACCGGGGATGCGCTTAAAGGAGCCGTTTCATGCGTGATTTTATCGCTCGTCGAGTACTCGATGTCCCGCCATCGGGCATCCGCCGCTTCTTCGATATTGCCGCCACGATGGACGATGTGATTTCGTTGGGCATCGGCGAGCCAGACTTTGTGACTCCCGAACCGATTCTCGAGGCCGGCATACAATCGCTGCGCGACGGCGAAACCGGTTACACATCCAACGCGGGTGTCCTCGAATTGCGCCAGGCGGTTTCCACTCACCTCGAGCGCATGTATGGCGTTTCCTACGACCCGGAAACCGAAGTGTTAATCACGGTAGGCGTGTCGGAGGCGCTCCATCTCGCGCTCTCCGCGGTCGTCAATCCGGGCGACGAAGTCATCCTCCACACACCAACTTTCGTCTCCTATCAACCGGAGGTGATCTTCGCCGGCGGTATCCCTGTGGCGATCCAAACCAAAACGGAGGATGCTTTCCAGCTTATGGCAGACGATGTGCTGCCGAAGATCAATACTAAAACAAAAGCGCTGCTGCTGGGATACCCGAATAATCCCACCGGTGCTGTGATGACACGCAAGAACATGCTCGCACTATCCGAGTTGGCTGAGCAACACGATCTGTTGGTGCTCTCCGATGAGATCTATGATCAATTGGTTTACGGTGGACACAAACATGTCTGCTTCGCCTCGCTGCCAGGAATGCGCGAGCGAACCATTACGTTGGGTGGTTTTTCCAAGAGTTACGCCATGACGGGCTGGCGCATCGGCTACGCCGCAGCCCCTGCGCCCATCCTGGCTGCGCTGGCAAAAATTCACCAGTACACCATAATGTCCGCGCCGACTCCTTCACAAGCCGCCGCGCTGCAAGCGCTCCAGACTGGTGAGGAGCATGTCCAAAGCATGGTGGCGGAATATGACCGGCGTCGGCAGTTGCTCGTTTCCGGATTAAACGAGCTGGGCTTGTCTACTTTCGAGCCTCTGGGGGCTTTCTACGCCTTTCCGAGCATTGACGCCACGGGGATGGACGATGAAACTTTCGCCGAGCGTTTATTAATCGAGGAGTCTGTCGCCGTCGTTCCGGGCAATGCTTTCTGCACAGAAGGGAATTTCGTCCGCTGCTGCTATGCCGCCTCCTATGAGAAACTCGAGCAGGCACTGGAACGGTTACAAAACTTCATGCAGCGGCATGGATGATTGGTTTGGGCGACGAAAAGAATTCTTGACGGGTTTTCTTTTGTCGAAACAGAGAGCGACGGGAAGCATTACATGTCCGAGTACGAACCGGTAATTGGTCTGGAGATACACGCCGAACTTTTGACGCAGTCGAAGATGTTCTGTGGCTGCAACGTTGTCGACCCCACAATATCGGAACCCAATACCGCAGTTTGTGAAATCTGTACCGGCATGCCTGGAACGCTGCCAGCGATCAACCAACGGGCAGTCGAGTTCGCCATTCGCGTAGGGCTTGCGCTTCACTGCGACATTAAAGAAACCAGCGTCTTCGCCCGGAAAAATTACTTCTACCCCGATCTGCCCAAGGGCTACCAGATATCCATGTACGAACTGCCTCTTGCGCGCAATGGTTGGCTGGACATCCAAACAGAAGCAGGTGAAAAACGCATCCGCATCCGCCGCGTGCACCTTGAGGAGGACACGGGGAAATTAACCCATCGCGATGGTTATTCCCTGGTGGATTACAATCGCTCTGGCGTTCCGCTGCTTGAGATCGTTAGCGAGCCCGATTTGCGCTCGATGGAAGAAGTGAAAAACTTTTCCCTTGCCATCCGCAGTATCTTGCGTTATCTCGAAGTAAACAGCGGCGACATGGAAAAGGGGGTCATGCGCTTTGAAGCCAATATCTCCGTGCGCCCTGTCGGATCCGAACAATTCGGTACGCGCACAGAAATTAAGAATCTCAATTCCTTCCGGGCTATGGTTCGTGCACTCAATTTCGAGGTGGATCGGCAATCCAAGATCCATGCACAGGGCGGGGACGTGGTTCAGGAAACCCTGGGCTGGGATAAGGTCAATAACGTTACCGTTTCCCAACGCGGTAAGGAAGAAGCTCACGATTACCGCTACTTCCCTGAACCGGATTTGCCGCCGCTGCACGTCGATTCTGCCTGGATCGAACAGATCCAATCGGAATTACCGGAACTTCCCGATGCAAAAGCCGCCCGCTTTGTGGCGCAGTACGAAATCACGCCTTACACGGCCCATGTCCTTGTGAGCGAACGCACCGTGGCCGACTTTTTCGAAGAAGCTGTCTCGGCTGCAGCAAGCGTACCCGCAGAAAAGTCCGCCAATTGGATCACCAGCGATCTTTTTGGTCTGCTGAATGATGCTGGTATCGAAATCACGGAAAGCAAGGTCTCACCGCAAGCTTTATCTGAGATTGTCGCCTTGGTTGAAAGTGGGGATATCAACGCAACAAGCGCCAAGGTTGTGCTTGAAGAGACTTTCAAAAGCGGCGATCCTCCGAAGAAGATTGTTGAATCCAAAGGATTGGCCCAACTCAGTGACGCTGGTGCTATCGACACACTCGTGCAACAGGCTCTGCAAGAAAACCCTGAAGAGCTAGACCAGTATCTGGGTGGTAAGGAGAATCTTTCCCAGTGGTTCTTTGGCCAGGTAATGCAGGCAACCCGCGGTCGCGCCAATCCATCCATCGTCCGCTCTTCCCTTGATGCTGCCTTACAACAACTTAAGGACTCTCATTCTGACACTTAAGCTTTGTTGGCTTGACGGCACCCGAGTTTGCACCGTTCATATTTGTTCGAAAAAATCCCCTCTTTCATGAAAATCTTGACAACCAAGGGTTTTCCTGTATGATACGCCTAGCTCGTAAACTTGCATCGTCCTGAAAAGTCTGAACTAAACAGCTCAGCTTTTTTATACGAATGCAATGAGTCAGTTAGGCAATGGAGCACAACGGCAGCAGTTCTTGCCGTTGGGTTTTTAATTTGTCCATCGGTTTCTTAATCACACTCATCGATGAAAGGACTTATCTTAAAACAAGGAGAGATAGATGTCACCAACGAACGATAAACACAATCCCTTCAAGATCGCACAGCAACAATTGGATGATGCCGCGGCTATCCTCAAGCTGGATTCCGCCTTGCATGAATTGTTGCGCTGGCCTCTACGGGAACTTCACGTTACTTTGCCCGTGAAAATGGACGATGGAACGACCAAAGTCTTTCATGGATTTCGCGTGCAGTACAACGACGCCCGCGGACCGACAAAAGGCGGTATCCGCTACCATCCCGATGAGACCATTGATACCGTACGAGCGCTGGCCGCCTGGATGACCTGGAAGTGCTCCGTCGTAGATATCCCCCTCGGCGGCGGCAAGGGCGGCATCATCTGCAACCCCAAAGAATTGTCACAAGGCGAACTCGAACGCCTCAGTCGCGCCTATATTCGCCAGGTCGGGCGGATCATCGGGCTGGAAAAAGACGTGCCTGCACCGGATGTTTACACCACACCGCAAATCATGGCCTGGATGGCTGATGAATACGCCTTCCTCAAGGGCCACAACGAATTTGGTGTTATCACCGGCAAACCTCTTCCCATGGGTGGATCGGCCGGGCGCGGTGATGCCACCGCTCGCGGCGGCATCTACTGTCTTCGAGAAGCCGGCAAGGTCCTGGGCATCGATCTGAAAGATGCTACGACAGCCATTCAGGGCTACGGAAATGCGGGCTCCTTTGCCCACCAACTTGGAATCGAGCTGCTGGGCCTCAAAGTCGTCGCTGTATCCGATTCGAGGGGCGGGATCTACAACGAAGACGGACTAGATTACAAGAAAGTACTCTCCCATAAACAGAAGACCGGCTCTGTTGCCGACTTCCCGGGAACCAAGGAAATCAGCAACGAAGAATTGCTGGAGCTCGATGTGACTGTACTCTTCCCATCCGCTCTGGAAAACGTCATCACGGAAGACAACGCTGCCAACATCAAAGCGAAGTTTTCGATCGAATTGGCCAACGGACCCACCACGCCGGAAGCTGACAAGATTCTGCACAAAAACGGCGTCTATGTCATTCCAGACTTCCTGGCCAATGCCGGCGGTGTGACAGTCTCGTATTTCGAGATGGTACAGAATGCCTACGCTTATTACTGGGATGAAGCACTGGTACACGAACGACTGGATTCAAAGATGACCACCGCATTCCACGCCGTGCATGAGGCTGCCCAGGAAAATAAGGTTCACAACCGCTTGGCAGCGTACCTGGTTGCCGTCAACCGTGTCGCTGAAGTTGTAAAATTACGCGGTTGGGCATAAAACATCGGAAGATAACATCTAAATTTAATGAAGAAGATGGAGTTTTTACTCCATCTTTTTTTGGTAAAAAGGAAACAGGATTATATTGAAAGCTACGAATAAGTTACCCACAGATTATTTAATTAATATGTATACTAGTCGTAGTAGTAGGGGCTGGGGATTTGTGGAGAGATACAGAAGATGAAGGTAAAACTCGAAGATATGGGATGTTGGGGTCGATAAGGACTATATTTGGGGGTTATTTGCCTTTCAATACTTCACAGGTCGGATGTGGAGATACAGGGGAGAGAGAAGGGAAGGGAGGAGCACGAAGCAGTAAAGATACACATATGGGGGAACGTAATAGAAGAGAGACAGATATTGGGGGAGAGGGATAAAATCATGCATCGGTTTTCCCCAACAAACGTGAGTTATCCACAGATTTTGACGAGTTATCCACAGAAGTTACAGGGAGGGAAAAGGTTTAAACAAGAGAAGTTCCGTTCTCCGCGGAACCTCTCTCGTCAAGGAAGAATTTGGAAGACAAACCAATTCGTGATGTTTTATCAACAGGTAGCTAGGTATTGCGAAAGCTCACAAGCTCCTTTTCTACTCTAATCTGCTGCCTACATCAGTCGCAGAAATCGATCATCCAAACCTGGGCACTTTTAACCGATCCACATTTTCTTCGCAGACCAATTCTCATCCAGGTGATTTTGCTGTCCTGTACATTGACGACGAAACAACCATCGTTTGTGTAACCGGGAGAGTATACGCTGTACCCTTTGTTGGTTTTGAGAATGAATTTGTAGACGGGATTGGACGGCCAATAGGTACCAGAATTCAATCCCGGCAAGTAAGAACAAACGTCAGGGCTGTCTTCACACAGCGAGTCGTTGCTGTCCCAGGGGGCACAAACTTCGGTTGGCTCAGGCGTGGGCTCTTCGGTCGGCTCGGCCGTGGGCTCTTCGGTCGGCTCGGCCGTGGGTTCATCAGTTGGCTCGGCCGTGGGCTCCTCGGTCGGTTCTTCAGTAGGTTCTTCCGTGGGATCTTCAGGCGGTTGGGTCCCGGGGTCTTCAGTCGGATCGGGCCCGGGGTCTTCGGTTGGCTCGGCCGTGGGCTCTTCGGTCGGCTCGGTCGTCGGTTCTTCGGTCGGCTCAGCTGTGGGTGCAGGCTCGATTTCTGAACACACGGGCACGTTCCATACCTGCGTATGGTCAATGTCCAGGCAACCTTCATGTGTGCCCACCTTTTGCCATTCGACACGATTGAGATGAATATTTACAAGATAACAACCGTCATCCGTATAGCCAGATTCGTAAATGTGATATTCCTGCCCGGCATTAATAACAAACGATTCGATATCTTCTTCAGACCAATAGATGCCGGAGTTGAGCCCGGATGTGGTATGGCAATATTCATTTTCATCACAGATCGAGCTGCCAGAACCGTATATGAGCGAAATACATTCATCGTCTCCTAACGAAGGTCCATCAGAAATTTCTTGGCCTGTTTCGGGGTCAAAACCACCGCGCTCGAGCCATTCATCACATTTATCTTCGTTTGGATCCATCACATAGACCATGCGGCAGAAGATGTAATTGGCACGCTCTGCCAGAGGAACGAGCACAATGAAGCTGATCAATAGAATTGGAGGTAGTAATGATGCATATTCAACCATAGATTGGCCACGTTCTTTAGCCTTCGATAAAAAATGGATGTTCATTTTCCTTATTCTCCCTTCAACACTTCAGTGATATCGGGCGATCGATATGGAGAAAGTATTTCTGCGCCCGTTGAGCGAAGTATTTTTAAAAGTACAGGCCCCATGATTGTCTTTGTGTTCGGACAGCCATGGGACCGAAAAAACGAATCGTTGTGTCTAACTCTCTTCGGCAGCTGGCTGTCCTGGCTTCTTTCGAAGCGGTAGACCCTATAGCTTTGCGCCACCGCCTTTCGACGGTTTAGCCTTTATCGGAGATTACACACCGGGAACTGGTTTGTAACTTTCTCTTACTTCCTGCCTGACCAAATATTAGCACAGTCATACTCGTGAGTACCTTACAAGGCGCTTACAGCAGAGAGGGGGACCTGAGTCCCAGTGAAAAAAGGCGATTCGCAGAAGTGCGTCACTCGATACCCTCAGATGTGTTTTAATAATATATACGAGCGACGTTGGAGAAGGTATTGGTGGCAAACGAGCCCCTGCTGCAGGTTGATAATTTATCCTTCCGCTATCGGGATCGAGCGGGTACGGCGATCCGGGGCGTGAATCTTCAAATTCATCCGGGGGAATTGTTTCTAATTGCCGGCCCGAGCGGCTGTGGAAAGACCACGCTCGTGCGATGTGTCAACGGGTTGATTCCGCGGTCTTACAAGGGGGAGATATCCGGTGAGATTCGGATCGCCGGCAAGCCGGCCAGGGAGATGTCACTCGCCAGGCTATCACAGCATATCGGCACGGTGCTTCAGGATCCGGAGCGGCAAATCCTGGGAACGAAAGTCCTCAACGAAGTTGCTTTCGGTTTGGAAAACCAGGGATTGGAACGAGCGGAGATACGCCAGCGTGCGGAAGCAGCGCTCGATCATTTAAACATCCACCACCTACGTGATCGAGAGACATATAATCTCTCCGGCGGAGAGAAACAAAAAGTCGCACTGGCAGGCGTATTGGCGATGGAACCGAATATGTTGATCCTGGATGAACCGCTCGCCAGCCTCGATCCAGCCAGCGCGGTCGAAGCCTTGAAGCTGATGCGTGCGTTGGTCGACGAGGGGATGGCGGTAGCCATCGTAGAACATCGCGTCGAGGATGTATTGAAAATTCATCCCGATCGGGCGGTTTTTATGGAAGCGGGGGAAATCGTGTTCGAGGGTTCCCCGCAGCAACTGATGCAAAAAGTGGATTACCACGAAGTCAAACTACCGGCGTCTGTGGCCATAGAACGGGCTGCGGCCGATCCGCCCATGACGATCCCACAACCTCACCTGTCCGCTAAAGCGCAGACAAACGGAGCATTGGTGAAGTTCGAGAACGTATCCTTCTTCTACGAAGCGGAAAAGCAGGTACTCAACGAAATCAACCTAGATATTCATCGAGGGGATGTCATCGCTGTGTTGGGTCCCAATGGCGCCGGCAAGACAACGCTCGTTAAACACGCCATTGGGCTTCTGGAACCCAAGACGGGTAGCGTGTTCGTCGAGGGAAACGATACGCGTAACACGAGTGTGGCACAGGTTGCCAAAACGCTGGGATACGTCTTCCAGAGTCCGAGTCACATGCTCTTCGCCCCGAGCGTACGTGCAGAGCTGCGATTTGGGCCAGGAAACCTGGGCCACGCGGACGAGGAAATCGAAGAGGAGGTGCAGCAGGCGATCGAAATCATGAATCTTACCGGTATGGAGGACGATCCACCGCTGGCGTTGTCTTTCGGGCAACAGAAGCGCGTGAGCATTGCTGCGGTGCTGGCCATGCGTTCGAAAATCCTGGTGATGGACGAACCCACGGCCGGCCAGGACTATCGCAACTACATGGAGTTCATGGATGCGATCCTGCAAATTCCCAGCTTCGAGGCGATCTTGTTCATCACGCATGACATCGATATGGCGGTGGTTTATGCCAATCGGGTGCTTTTACTCAGCGACGGCAAGCTCGCCCGTGAGGGAAAGCCGGAAGAAGTCCTGGCTGATACCGACCTGCTCCGGGCTTGCCGACTGGTCCCTACATCGTTGCTGGAAACCAATCTACGCATGCTCGACAAGACCGGACGCTTCATGCGCGCAGAAGCGTTGGCGCACGTTTCGTCCCCATGATTTCACCGGAATGCAAATCGATTTTGACATGAGCTAAGTATTTAGAGTGGAGGAGACTATGAACGGCACAAAACCCCTGTCATTCCTTATTGCGATTGTATGCGTCTTTGTGGTTATGCTCTTGGTGGCCTTGCTTGGCCCGAGTCTGTTCAACAATGACGATCTCCAACTTGACGATACCGGCGTGCTGCGTTTCGTCTACGTGGGCGTGGGACTGCTGATCGTACTGGTGGTCTACTGGTTCACGCGAGACAAGGATGGTTGGAACGTCGGCACGCGCGAGGTGGTCTACATGGCCATCGGCGCGGCGCTGTACGCGGTGTTTTCCTATCTGTTTAACGGCACAGTTTTCGCGGTGCCATCGGTGAGCCAGGTGGCCTTGCGGCCGGCGATCGTTATACCGATGTTCTTTGGCTACGCCTTCGGGCCGGTGGTGGGCTTGTTCACCGGCGCAGTGGGCAACATGTTCGGTGACGCCCTCACCGGATTCGGACTCTCGCCGCAGTGGAGCCTGGGCAATGGTCTCATCGGTATGGTCTCGGGAATGATTGCGCTCTATGCTAACCGCAAGCGGGTGATGGACATCGTGATGTACATCAGCGCCGCCCTGGCCCTGGTGGCCACGCTGTTCTGGGTGGTGAAGCCTGATATGGCCAACATGATGTTCTTCGATGCGGATGCTGGAATTTTTGGCGACGCCACGATTTCAACGTTCGCTGCCTTGTCGGCTGTGATCGGCTTCGTACTGGTGGTGGTTATCCGTCTGCTCTTCAGAGATGATCTCGACATGGCCGCAGCGGTGACCTGGGCCATGTTGGGCAACTTCGTGGGCATCGGTTTCGCCGCACTTTCGGATATCCACATCAACGGCTTTTCGCCCGAAGTGGCCATTGTGGGCGAATTCTTGCCCGCCGCCGGACCGAACATGATCTTCGCCGTGATCCTGGTGCCGATCTTGATCGCAGCCTATCGGGCATTCCAGCGTCAAACCGGCCGCTGATCGTCGTATCGAAACAAGAATTATGAAGGGCACGGCACTCGGGGCAACGTGCCCTTCGAAGAACCGTACGTAGAAAAGTCCGCAATTTATCTAGCGACACCTGAGGAAACGCATGCTGGTTACATGGCGTTATCGAGAACGCAAATCCATCATCCAGGCTTTTGATCCCAGCGCATGGATCGTGTTTTATATCTGCTTTATCATCGGAACGCTTTTTTTCTGGGATCTGCGCATCCTGGCAGGTTTCATGGCGTTGGCGCTGCTGGTCGTGTTGACCTCCGGGATAACCTGGCGGGAAAGCCGGCGAGCGTGGCTCTTCATTGGCGCTTTCATTATTTTCTTCTCACTGCTTACGTTTCTCACCGGGCGCGGCGGGATGGAAGTATACGATGTGGAAACTACGATCACCACGCTGCGCGCCAAATTCACGATTTTCGGTTGGCGTCCCACACTGACAATCACAGTAGAGCGGCTGATTTTTGCCGCCAGCCAGCTGGCCCGCGTGTTCAGCCTGGCGACCATGACGATCCTGATCCCCTATTCGCTCAACCCGGCCCACTACGGCATCACTTTCCGCCGGCTGGGGTTGCCGGACAAAATTGCCTACGCCATGGATCTGACCATGCGGTTCATTCCCACCTTCGGGCGGGATTTCCAACTGACCATGGACGCGCAGAAGGCAAGGGGCTACGAGATCGAAAAATTAAAAGGCGGAATATTTGCACAGGTGCGAAAACTGGCGCCGTTGATCGTCCCGGTGACCATACATGCCATCGCGGGCAGTGAAGATATCATCGATGCCATGGACCTGCGCGGCTTCGGCGTTGGCCCGCGTACGTGGCTGGTAGAGCTGAAGTATCAGAAACGAGACTACGCCTTGATGGCCTTCGGCGTTGCGATATTGTTGCTGTCGACTTTATTTTCCTTGTGGGGGTTCGGAAAGTTCTGGGTTCCGGAAGCCTTGATTCAAGCCTGGACGTAATTCCCTTTTTCCAACAAAACCGCGGGTAAATCCGCAGTCGAATCGAGAATAAGGTTGGCGCCGGCGCGCAGTAATTCTTCACGTTCCCCGAATCCGCAGAGCACGCCTATGGTTTGTGCGCCGGCCGCACGGCCGGCACGGATGTCAACCGGCGTGTCGCCCACCACGAGGCAATTTTTCGGGGACAGGCCGAATTGTTCGGCAGTCCAGAGCACAGGCGCCGGATGTGGTTTGGCCCGCTTGCATGTGCCCGCCGTGGCGATGGATTGAAAACCTGATTGTATCTGGAGTGTATGGAGGAGTGTGTCGGTGCTGTGTTTCTCGCGGGCGGTGACCAGGGCGAGGGGATAACGACTGGCCAGGCGGGTCAAGGCATCGGCGATCCCGGGGATCAGTCGTGCATCGTCGATCCTGGCTTCACCGCGCAGGTGATGCAGACCGCTGGAGAGTGGACGAATCCATTCGTCCAGGGAAAGTCTGTCGAGGGTTCCGAGCAAGAAATTTATTGGGGATTCGGCCGCCATGATGATTCGGCGAGCGTATACCATTTCGTTTTGATTCCGGATGATCGAAAGAAACGGACGCAGCACCGCGGCAAAGCGACGAACGTAAGTATCATCGGTATCGGCAAGCGTGCCGTCGAGATCAAAGAGAATGGCGTGTACGTGCTCTGGATCGAACACC
>Ga0272441_10008687_pt1 | contig 16009 bp, 10 predicted proteins | sample SSMProp6N_FD_193582 | JGI IMG/M metagenome (GOLD analysis project Ga0272441, IMG submission 193582) | Marine sediment archaeal communities from Little Sippewissett salt marsh, Falmouth, MA, United States - SSM-Prop-6N | ecosystem: Environmental > Aquatic > Marine > Wetlands > Sediment ... | reverse complement strand
AACGGATCATTCGTCCCCATCCATGACACCAAGAACAGGTGGCACTCGATCCTGACGATCTGGACGGGCGGAACCTTCGAAATCCTCTTCCAGTACTTCGCAAATTGGGAGCCGTTCACTTCCAAAGAGAAACGGTTGCAGTTGCTGGGGAAGCTCAATGCAGTTCCGGGCATTGCCCTCCCACCCGAAGCGATCAACAAGCGTCCTTCCATTCAGCTCACAGACATCCATCAGGCTGGGAACCTCGACGCATTACTTGAAGTCCACGTTTGGATCATCGACCAGTTCAAGTCTGCCGAGGGATGAACGGGCGCACGGGAACCGGATTCCCATCGCGAGCTGTTTGAGTCTCTCCACAAACTCTACGAACCCAATGAACCCAATGAACCGATCCCCCACAGGCTACAAGCCACTGGCTACAGCCTGATCCCCTCATTGAAACCGCGTTGGCGTCTCCGTAAGATCCATGGGTGATAGGACAAACAGGCAGCAGAAAGGACACAAGCTTGTGAGAGTGTCACAGACAAGCTGCGAATTGAGATTCGACTACGCCCGTGACGACAATGTCAGGGGCGTTTCGCCTTCGAGAGCGAATCTCAGTTCGACTCCATCATCTGGGAAGATCTCGCATACCTCGTTCCGAGCAACCATAATGACTAGAGTGGGGCGATGAGAAACAGCAACGAGCGGTGCGTGTTGGTTGGTGAGTTGCTGAGCAACTGCGGATGCCTTTGCTGGGAAGGGAGCGCCAGTGAGTAGGTCGGGTTTACGGGACAACCGAACTCGCGGAAGCATTGCCGACTTCTTGCAGGAGAAGATCAAGCCGGGCTCGAAGCTCTCGATAGTCTCTGCATACTTCACGATCTACGGGTACGAAGTGCTGAAGGAAGGGCTTGATCAGATCGACCACCTCGATTTCCTTCTTGGCGAGCCCGCGTTCGTTGGCCGAATGGATCCAGCGAAAGGCAAGGGTAAGTCTTTCATCCTTGATGCTGATGGCCTTGAGCTGTCCTGCAAGCTCGCGCAGAAGCGCATCGCAAGAGAGTGTGCAGAATGGATCGAGAACAAGGTGGACATCCGAACCATTCAGCAGGCGAACTTACTCCACGGCAAGATGTATCACATTGCGACCAATGGCGTGGAGGATGCAATTTTGGGTAGCTCAAACTTCACGGTAGCCGGCCTTGGCGTTGGCAAGGCTCGAAATAACGTCGAACTCAACCTCATCGTCGATAGCAATCGTGATCGTGCCGAGCTGAAAGAGTGGTTCGAGGAAACCTGGAACGACGCGAAGTTAGTCAGGAGCGTGAAGGAAGATGTGCTGCTCTACCTCCGCAAGCTTCACGCGGATCAGTCGCCGCAGTTCATTTACTATCTGACGCTCTTCCATCTCTTCCGGGACTACCTAGATGAAAGTCGGGACGTAGACGACAATCTGCGCCGTGTTGCACTTCCCGACACACAAGTTTGGCAGACGCTCTTCTCGTTTCAGAGAGATGGCGCAAAGGCAGCAATTAACAAGATCCTCGCCTATAACGGTTGCGTACTCGCCGACAGCGTCGGCTTGGGGAAGACCTATACAGCGCTCGCGGTCATTAAGTACTTTGAACTCCGCAATGAGCGCGTTCTGGTACTCTGTCCGAAGAAGCTAAGCCGGAACTGGACGATCTATCGCAACCCCAGCTCGTTGAACCCGTTCATGGCTGACAAGTTCCGCTATGACGTATTGCACCACACCGATCTCTCGCGCACATCCGGCACGGTCAATGGCCTGCATCTGGACACGCTCAACTGGGGGGCCTACGATCTTGTGGTCATTGATGAATCCCACAACTTCCGCAACAACTCGCTTGCTACGCAGCGCCCTGGTGATACTGTGGAGCGCCGGAGCCGCTATCAACGATTGATGGAAGACATCATCTCGGCAGGAGTGAAGACTAAGGTCCTACTTATATCCGCGACCCCAGTGAACAACCAGCTGGCCGACCTGCGCAATCAACTCTCCTTCATCGCTGGCGGAGATGTGGCTCGGAACGATGCGGCGGACGGCGCGTTCTCTGAGATTCTCGACATTCCTTCGGTCAAAGAAACTTCCCGACTTGCGCAAGCGCAATTCACAAACTGGACGAAAAGGCCTGTCGCGCAGCGCAAGACACGCGACCTGCTTGCAGCCATCGGGGGGGATTTCTTCAAACTCTTGGATGGTCTGAGCATCGCACGTTCGCGGCGCCAGGTGGCGGCCTACTACGCCGGTGAGATCGGACTACTCGGTGGCTTCCCCAAGAGGCCTGCGCCCAAGGCTATTCACGCCATCATCGACTTGGAACAGCGGTATCTCTCCTTTGAGCAGCTCGACTCTGAAATTGGTGATCTGCGCCTTGCCCTCTACCATCCCACAAGCTTCTTGCGCGACGATCTTCCTGCAGATGTCCGCACGGCCTACGAGGACAAGATCCTAGGCGGTTTTACGCAGGAAGGACGCGAGCGCATTCTCATCGCCATGATGAAGACCAACTTCCTTAAACGACTCGAAAGCTCCGTGGATTCGTTCCGCCTCACGCTTCAGCGAACGATTGCGAAGATCGACGCGCTTGAGCAGCGTATCACCGCCTTCGAAGAGCAGGTAGATGAGCGGCAGGAACTCGACTACGTCAATCTGACTCCTGACCAGCTAGAAGATCCAGAATTCGACCAGGAAGATTTCACGATCGGCGGTCGCCGCCGTATCCACCTTGCGCACCTGAAGCTGCCTGAGTGGCTGAAGGCAGTCCGCACTGACCGCACCCAACTTCAATACTTGCTCGAGAAGACAGCTACAGTCAGCGCGCGACGCGATGGGAAACTAGCTGAATTGAAGAAGCTAATCCAAGAAAAGGCCCAGCAGCCCACGGCCAATCGGGATGGCAAGACTAATCGGAAGGTTCTCGTATTCACAGCTTTTGCAGACACTGCGCATTATCTCTACAAGCAGCTCGCCCCCTGGGCACACTCAGAACTCAAGATTCACACGGGTCTTGTTTGCGGTGATGGCAGCAATGCCGCTTCATTGGGGCGCACGGATTATGACGACATCCTCACCAACTTCTCGCCGATCGCTAAGCGCCGCTCCGATCAGACAGCGCACTTCGCGAATCAACAAGAGGAAATCGATCTGCTTGTCGCCACAGACTGCATCAGCGAGGGTCAAAACCTTCAAGACTGTGACCTCCTCATCAACTACGACATCCACTGGAACCCAGTTCGCATCATTCAGCGATTCGGTCGTATCGACAGAATTGGGTCTCGCAACAACTCGGTTCAACTCGTCAGCTTCTGGCCTGTCGCAGATCTTGACCACTACCTTGGGCTCAAGCAGCGTGTGGAAGCTCGTATGGCGCTGGTAGACCTTGCAGCGACACAGACTGACAACCTCCTCGATCCCAGTCAGCTTGAGGATCTAATTAAAGAAGATCTGCTGTTCCGCAATCGCCAGTTGAAACGTCTCAAGGACGAAGTACTCGACTTGGAGGACCTCGATGATTCAGTCTCCTTGACTGACTTCTCGCTCGACGAGTTCAGGCTCGATTTGCTGCAGTATCTCCAGGAAAATCGTGAAGCTCTTGAAGAGGCGAGCGAAGGGTTGTATGCCGTGGTTCCACCCAAACAAGATGGTTCTGTTCAAGTCCAGCCAGGTGCGGTTTTCTGTCTACGACACCGCCCTGCATTGAGCATTCCCACCAAGGATGGCAGCACTAGATCGCCGAAGCTGAATCCACTGGCGCCCTACTACCTCGTCTACGTCCACAATGATGGGACCGTCCGGTTTAGCTTTGCGCAGCCGAAGCAATCCATGCTGCTTCTCCGGGATCTCGCGGGAGGCGAACCGAAAGCCTTCGAGGAACTCTGTGATCTGTTCGACCAAAGCACGGACGACGGCCGCGACATGAGCCAGTACAACCAATTGTTACGAAGGTCCCTTGCCTCAATCGAACGAACGTTCCAGAGGCGAGCGGCCACAACCCTACTCTCCAGCCGGTCAGGGGTATTGCCATCGGCGGTCGAATCGCCAACTTCCGATGACGATAATTTCGATCTCGTCACCTGGCTGGTCATCTTGGGAACCGAGTGATGGCATGACCACAACCACCGATCGTCGTGAGGATATCGTTGCTGTCCTGAGCGGGTTCGAAAGTCGATCACTTCCAGACGCAGCGCGAGACTTCTTCGCTACCCTTGGTTATCAATCAGATCGCCGCCTACCGATTGCTACTGTGCAGCAGTTCTGTGAGCAACTTGACCCAAACGGCAGGCTCACCCCTCGGGCACAGGAGACGCTCGGCCGACTTCAGTCTCTTCATTTCCTTTTCCAGCTCACCGATGCCGAACTTAGCGCGCAGGCTGAGCTGTTCGATTCCATCGATGCTGTGGACAACGCGCGAATGCACTCGTACTTATTCTTCGCCGCAGAACTACCTCGTGGAACCTATCCTAGATCGTTTCTGTCGAGTGTTGCCCGTGCTATCAACAAACCATTACCCATGCCCGCGCTCATCCTCTTCCGGCACGGCGACAGAATTACGCTAGCCATCATCCATCGACGACTCAACAAGAGACAAGGCGAACGGGATGTTTTGGAGAAAGCCACTCTCATCAAAGACGTTCGCTTCGCCGACCCGCTTCGTGCCCATGTAGAGATACTGAACGATCTGGTCTTCTCCAACCTCAACGAATTCTCCCCGATTCACAGCTTCGTGACTCTTCATCAAGCTTGGCAGAAGCGCCTTGATACCTACTCGCTGAATGACCGCTTCTATCAGGAGATCGCAGATTGGTACTTCTGGGCCATGCATCTGATCGCTGATGGCAAGCTCGTGCCTCCTGCCTCGGTAAACAACGAGCCGGAGCGCTCGCTCTTCCTCATCCGGATGCTCACCCGCCTGATCTTCTGTTGGTTCCTCCAGGACAAGCGGCTACTCCCAAGCGACCTATTCCGTGAACACCGTCTATCCGTCCTGCTGAAGGACTTCAATCCCAATCCAGAGATACATAGCCCAGATATTGCTCCCACGTACTACCGGGCGATCCTCCAGAATCTCTTCTTTGCGACACTGAACCAGCCACCGCAGGACGACCACGGAAAACCAATCCGCGGTTTTCGCAGACGCACCCCTAACAGACGCTATGACCCCGATCGGGGAGCTACCAACCTTTGGCACTATGAGGATTACTTCACTGATCCTGACGAGTGGGTGAGATTGACGGCAGCCGTTCCTTTCCTGAACGGCGGACTATTCGACTGTCTCGATCGAAAATTTCAGAAGGTCGAGAATCGAGATAACGTTCTACTGGACGGCTTTTCTGACAATCCTAACGAATCTGTCGTCGTTCCAAACGACCTCTTCTTCGGCCCGGATCGAACTGTCGATCTGTCAGTCGACTATGGCGAGGAGGGCAAGCGCACCGCGCGCTCCAAGAGAGCCAACGTTCGCGGCCTCATTCACATCCTCTCGCGCTACAAGTTCACCATGGAGGAGAATACGCCGCTTGACCAGGAGATTGCCCTCGACCCCGAGCTCCTGGGCAAGGTCTTCGAGAACTTGCTGGCCTCCTACAACCCTGAAACCCGCGACACCGCACGTAAGCAGACGGGCTCTTTCTACACACCACGCGAGGTCGTCGCGTTCATGGTTGACGAAGCTCTCATCGCCTACTTAGAGCCAATCCTAGGGGGCGACGATCCAGCTATCCGTCTGCGTGCACTCTTCGCGGCTGCTGAAGAAGCTCATGATTTCGGCTTCGGCGACACGGAAGTCAGCTGCCTCGTCGAGGCCTTGGACAGTGTGAAGATTCTCGATCCGGCCTGCGGTTCCGGCGCATTCCCCATGGGAGCGCTACACCGGCTCGTAGATCTGCTCCGCAAGCTCGACCCTGAGAACAAGCGTTGGGAGATGCAGCAGCGGGCCCGCCTAGACGACGAAAAGGACAGAGCCCAGCAACTGATGGACCCGAAACTCCAGCGAGAAGCACTGGAGGATATCAAACGTCGCGAAGAGGAGTCTGCATCGCTGTTCGATGTCGGCCGCTTTGACCCCGACTACACCCGTAAGCTATTTCTCATCGAGAATGCCATCTTCGGTTCCGACATCCAGCCCGTCGCGACTCAGATTGCCAAGCTCCGAGTCTTCGTCGCCCTCATCTGCGACCAGAAGATCGATCCACAAGCGCCAAATCAAGGAGTGCTTCCGCTGCCCAATCTCGAAACCCGGATCGTCGCCGCGAATACACTCATGCCCATTCCGGAGCAGACAGCCGACGGGTATGTCGCTAGCTTGTTCGATAGTGAGGTCCGTGAATACCGCGCACGACTTCAAGAAATACGGCATGAGCACTTCGCTGCCCGTCACCCGGACACCAAACGACGCTGCCGCGAGAGGGATGCTGTTCTGCGCAAGGAATTGTCCGAGCTCCTTCAACGGGAGAAGCACCTCGACGAGGGTGTTGCCCGACTATTGGCCAACTGGGATCCCTATGATCAGAACAGTTCTGCACAGTTCTTTGACCCCGCCTGGATGTTCGGCGACGCCTACCTGCATGGAACCAGGGAGGGCGAAGCCGGCTTCGACATCGTCATCGGTAATCCGCCCTACGTTCGTCAGGAGAAGATCAAGGATCAGAAAAACGATCTCAAACCTCATTACCCCGACACCTTTGCAGGCACTGCCGACCTCTATGTCTATTTCTACGACCGCGCCCTGCAACTGCTCCGCCCTGGCGGCATCCTGTCATATATCACATCGAACAAGTGGTACCGCGCCGCATACGGTGAGAAACTCCGCACTCATCTGGGAAGAACAACCACACTGGTTCACGCTATTGATTTCGGCGACGCTGACGTCTTCACCGCCATCGCCTATCCCACCATCATCATTGCCCGCAAAGCGGTGCCAGCACCGAAGCACGTTTTCCGTGCACTGAATTGGGACCCCACCACTTCTAACACGGAAATCGCAAAATTCGCTGACCTTCACGCGGCAAAGGCGTCGCCCGTTATCCAAAGCAGCCTCTCTCCCAAAGGGTGGCGCTTCATAGGACACAAGGAACAGGACCTCCTCGGGAAGATAAGCGCCGCAGGCACCCCGCTTGGTGAATTCGTGCATCGGCGCTTCTACCGTGGCGTCCTAACAGGGCTAAACGAAGCCTTTGTCGTAGACCGCGCCACCCGCGACCGCTTGATCGCTGAAGACCCCAAATCGGAAGAGATGCTCAAACCGTTCCTCCGTGGCCGTGATGTGAAACGCTGGCACGTAGACTACCAGGATCTATGGCTGATCCTAATCAAGTCATCGGAGAACAAGCGACACCCCTGGACCGGGAGAGAGGAGCAAGAAGCGGAGGAGCTATTCAAGTCCACATACCCAGCTCTCCATGCCCACTTCGCGCCTCTTCGAGACAGATTGGTCAAGCGATACGACCAAGGCAAGTATTTCTGGGAACTGCGAAGCTGCGGGTATTACGACTCGTTCCTAGGCCCGAAGGTCATCTATCCGGATATCTACGAGCACCAGAGCTTCGCATTCGATGACCTAGGTTTCTTTGCCACAAATACAACGTATTTCATCCCCCATGAGACCAAGGCTCGCTTCCTCACAACCGTCCTTAACAGCAAGGCAGTCGAGTGGTTCTATGGCCAGATCTCAAATCGAATACGGGGCGGCTATCTCCGAGCCTTCTCCGACTACATGAGGCAGATCCCCATTCCTGCGGCAGTAGCGTCCGCCGTCAGCCAACTAGAAGCAATTCACGATCTGGTAACACATGTCAGTATGAACTGCAGTCAACGCTCGGGCTCCCGCGACTCGTTGATGCGAGACTACTACGAGCAGATTCTGAACGCATTGGTGTACGAGTTGTACCTGCCGGAGGATCTGCACGCGGCGGGTTTGCGGTTCTTCGAACAGCTAGCAGCTACCAAGCTCCCGGAGATTAGCGCCAGTCCGACCGACGCCGCAGCCCAACTCGCAGACCTTCGCCGAAAGTTTGAGGAGCTCTACGCCCCAAGCCATCCTCTTCGTGCCTCCATTCAGAAGCTCCACACCCTCGAATCGATCCGCATCATCGAGGGCAAAGCATGAGAATCACCAACGTTTCTCTCACGGCGTTCCGTGGCATCTCGTCGACGCTCGACTTCCCGTTCGATAACGCTGGCAAGAGTCTGCTTGTATACGGTGAGAACGGGTCAGCGAAATCATCACTTGCCCGCGCCCTCGAGTATCTCCTCAACCCTAATGAGTTTCCAGATCAGGGAATTCTTGCCCAAAGGAATCTTTTCATTTCTACGGAGCCAAGCATACAGGTCGAGTTCGCGGGGAAGAAGGACGGGAAGAAGAAAATAGAAACGGTAACGTGGACCGATGCCTCCGGGAAGCCGACGCCTTCCTGGCTCTTGTCTTCCGCTGCGCGCTCAGCGTTTCTCGATCACCGCAAGCTTCTCATGCTGAGCGACCGTACCCATGGCGACCTACCGCGGCGCTTCTTCCGTACGACAGTTGAGCATCTCTTCGGGAATCTTCCGGCGGGCACATCCAGCGAAACCGTGTCGTCTCTATGGAACAAGGTACAAGCTGACGCCGAGTCCTACCGTGAAGCAGCAACTGGCAAAGGGCGTGAGGCAGAGCTTGGCGTAGCTGACCCAGTAACTCACTACAAGCCAATCGAGGATGCGGTGAACATGCTCAACCAGGTGCTTGATGGATATCTTGTCGCAACTGAGGGAGCACCACCTATCGTGACGGAGGCAGAGCGAATTCTACAGCGCTTTGAAGGCCACGGCCTTTCGATTGATCTGCAATTTGACCATCTGACGTTCAACCGTAATGACGGTTCCATCGGCGGCGGTGAGCTCAACCCTACAATCAGCTACTGCCAGGAGCCGCTAGGCACGAGCATCGGTGGTGTATGGGTATCGAATCATCCTGACGTGCTGAACGAAGCCCGGCTGACCGCTCTGGCCCTGGCCTTGTTCTTCGCGGCTGTACGTCTGCAGGATGCGATTCCGTACATCGCTGGGACGATCGATCCCGAGGAGCCAGTACGACTCCTTGTCCTGGATGACATCCTCATTGGCCTGGATTACGCACATCGCATCCCTGTGCTAGAGATCATCCAAGAGGAATTTGCCAAGGATCGTCGTTATCAGGTCATCCTTCTCACCCATGACCGCGTTTGGTATGACGTGTGCCGATTGCAGCTCGGTGATAAAGAGTGGAAGGCGCTGGAGCTGTACGCTCGACGTGGCAAAGGGCCGAAAGGGTCCGACTTCCCTGAGCCAAAACTGCCACTTAAGAACCTGCTCGACAGGGCTAGGTACTTCCTTGATGAGTGCCACGAGCTTCCAGCCGCTGCCAACTACGTCCGCTCCGCCGTTGAGTTCGCCCTCCGCTCCATCTGTAAGAAGAAGCGCGTTCTCATCCCCTTTCATTCAAACCCTGAGAAGCTCGCGGCTGAGGTTTTCATTGATGCGATCCGCAATGTGAAGCGCCAAAAGGGATCAGTGCAACATCTGATCCCCTTGAATACGCAGGCCCAGCTCAGGGCGCTACGATCGACAGTGCTCAACCCGCTCAGCCACTTCAATCCGACCACGGTCACCGAACCTGAAATCCGCAAGGCGATCAAGGTTGCCGAGAAGCTGCAGGGCATATCGAAACGAATCAAGGCAGAAGAGAATTGTGATTGAGCAGTTTCGTGCACACAGCAATGTTTTGCCTCGTTTTGGTGTGCATATACCGCATTTTGGGCCCGCAAACCAGCTGCCTGAGGTTCTCGGCAAAGAATGGCCAGGATGAGAAGGAGGTTTCGATGCTTGAATCCATGACCTTCGCAGACGCCGCATACAAGCTCCTCATTGAATCAGGTGAACCTCGTCACTACCGATGGTTGGCCGAGGAGGCAATCTGCCGGAACTGGATCACCACAACAGGCAAGACGCCCGCCGCGACCATGTCCGCTGTGTTGCACACAGAGATCTCGAGCGAGATCCCCGGAAAACGGCCCAGCCGATTCGTCAAGACAGGCCGCGGGATGTTCGGGCTAGCCGAGTGGCAAGTCGCCACAGAAACAGCGCCTTCGAAAGCTCCCAGCACCGAACAGCGCTACTTCGTGTTCATCGTCAACGATGCCCAAGGGGCGCACGGCCGCATGCAGGCACGGCAGATCTACGATGAGCTGATGAAACTCGCAGGATGGGGCATCGGTCAACGCACCCCATATCGCAAAGATCTCATGAAGGGCAGCCAAATCGTCTTCTATCAGGCTGGTAAGGGCGGTCAACGCTTCATTGGAACGGCGACCATGGCTTCCGAACTCCGGCCAATGACTTCAGATCGCGATGCAGAGCGCCGAGCCGTAGGAATTGAACCCGCCAAGTATGACCTTGACCTGACAGACATCGACATCTGGAAAGAAACCAAGCCTGTCTCAGACATGGTTCAGCATCTGGAATTCATCAGCAACAAAGACTACTACGGCGTTCACTTCCAGGGCGGTGTCAAGCGAATTAGCGAGGCGGACTACTACACCATCATCGAGTTCAAGCCCCCAAAGGGGACAGCCAAGCTTGAGAAGCGAGCGAAAGCTGACTATTCGCACTCCATGCTCCAAGGCATGCTCGTCGAGCTTGGCAACATGCTGGGATACGACACATACAGCGCGGATCAGTCTCCTGCGTATCGCGACACAACCATCGGGGAGCTTGCCACACTTGACGCACTTCCCGATTTCACCAGCAAGCGAATCCTCAACACAGCCAGGCAGATTGACGTCATCTGGATGGAGGATGAGGCACCCGTATGCTGCTTTGAAATCGAGCACAGCACTGATGTCACCAAAGGCCTGCTGCGAATGCATCAACTCAAGCATTTCCAAACCCAGTTCTTCATTGTCGCGTCCGAAGGAGTCCGCCGGAAATTCGATACAGAGACAAGCAAATCACCGTTCTACCAAAGCCAAGAGCGCTACTACTTCCGCTCCTACGAAGACGTCGAAGCACTCTACAACCAAACCAAGCGATTCGTCGCCCGACGTGACGAATTTCTGAATGAGTAGGTGTCATGGACCCTGCAGTGATCCAGACAGTCAGCGGTGTTGTCGGTAGCGGGGGCGGGTTTGACTGGGGGCTTCTCTTCGCGGGGCTCGCAGCAGGTGGTACCCTCCTTACGGCATTGTTCTACTGGATTTGGTCGAAGCGCCTTACCCAAGTGCAGAGGCGCATGAATGCTTGGCAGGCGCAACAGAAGCGCCCGGAACTCCTGTGCGTGAAGGCATCGATCAAGCGGGTCATCAACGAGCAGCGAGTGAAGTTTTATCCAGGTCACGGTGGAAGCAGCGATGAGCACTTTGGGTACACAGTGAAGGCGTGCGTCAACAACCCGGGTGAAGTGCCGGTTCATGTGTTGCGAACGCAACTGGTACTTCCTGACATGCCATTCACCGGAGTTGCAGACAGGAAGTTCCGCAGTGAGTCGCAGTTCGCGTTGATTCCGCCGCATTCTCTGAAGGACTTCTTCCTGTTCGCGAAGGACCCTGCTGCAACGACTGCAGACGAATGGCCGGCTGCACGATTCCTGATTGAGTACGTGTCTGGCTCCAAAGCGGAAAGGCTCACCCTGCAACTTAGGGTTTCTCCAAGTGGACCGCCAAGCGAAACTGTGCCAATGGATGTCGTCGAAGCAGATTACGAAGAGATGTAGCCGTTCGCTTCAGCGATGAGTGGATAGGAGGCCAAATGGTCGAGCGACTGAAGAGAGTTTCACTACGTGAGGTCTGGAAACACGAGGCACTTGACTTCACCAGATGGCTGGAAGAGAACGTGGATATCCTCAACGAGATTCTGGGGATCACGCTCACGAGTGCGGAACGTGAACATGCAGCGGGGGCCTTCAGCGTCGACGTGCTCGCAGAGGATGAAGCCGGCAGCGCTGTCGTGATTGAGAATCAACTCGAAGCCAGCGACCACAATCACCTGGGAAAGTTGATTACGTATCTCACGACCATCGAAGCGAGCGCGGCAATCTGGATCGTTGCAGAACCGCGTGCCGAGCATGTAAGAGCCATTGCTTGGCTGAACGAGTCTTCGACAGCTGACTTCTATCTTGTGAAGGTCGAGGCCATCAGCATCGCCGACTCGCCACCGGCACCACTGCTGACACTCATTGTTGGACCTGCAGACATAGGTGGTGGCACCACGAAGCGCGAGTTCGCAGAGCGCTACAAGATCCGGAGACAGTTCTGGACGCAGTTACTGGAAACCGCACGCCAGCGAACGACCCTGCATTCGGCTATCTCCGCTGGGCATCACGGGTGGATTGGCACGGGCGCTGGCAAGTATGGGCTTTCCTACAACTACGTGGTGCGTCAACATGATGCGCATGTTGAGCTGTACATTGATCGCGGAAAGGACAAAGCCGAAGAGAACGCATCCATCTTCAATTTGCTGTACAGCAACAAGATGCAGATTGAAGCCGCATTCGGTGAAGTCTTGGAATGGCAACGGCTGGAGAAGAAGCGGGCATGCCGAATCCGAAAGGTCATAGGGATTGCGGGGTATCGAGATGAGGATGAGAAATGGCCGCAGGTCCAGGGTGAGATGATCGACGCCATGATGCGCTTGGAGGCGGCGATGCGGCCGCACATCGAGCAGATCGACACGTAGCCCGTATTCCGCGCCGTGGGCTCGCTTCGTGTGGGTCGAGCGGATACGTTGTCCAAGGTTCTGCAACAGACTGCCGGGCGGCCCGGTAGATCCAGACCTTCACGAGTCGTCTGTCGCTGGAACCGCCTTCCAGGAAGCGGCCTCGAAATGCCAACCGTTCTTCTTGTCACGCATGATGTTCCCGAGATCCGCGTGGGTAGGTGTCGCATCGATCTCCCAGACCCGGATCAGGCACCATGCGGGATCCCTCTCTGCAACGGAGTACTCGTTGGCGGTGATGAAGATGCCTGGGTCATTCTGTCGCGCGAGGCGGGTGGTCTTGACCTCGATGTGGCGTTCATTGCCTGAAGGGTCGAACGAGCAAATGTCATATCCGCTTGCGCTGTCGTCGCAGGCGACGTGCTTCACTCGCCCTGCAAGATCGTCTCGGCCCGCATCCCGGAGCTTGGCTTTCTCGGATTCCAGTACGTGCTGCTCTCCAGCGAACCCGACACGCTCCCTTTCATCAGCAAGACGTATGCATCTGGTCATCTCGTCTCGCGTGGATGCAATCGCCTGATGTGCTTCGTTTACCGATCCATCCCGAAGAAGCGTTGCCGCGATGAACATGTAGGACTGAATCTGCAACGGCGAGGCGGCCCCGTATTCGATGAGGTTCTCTCGAAGTGCGTCCGCGACGTCGAAGAGCACCTGGTACGTTGCCCATCGGATCCGAGCCTGGATTGTCTCGTTGATGCCATAGAAGCGGATGAGTGCCTCAAGGCGTCCCGAGTGAACAGGGAAACACTGCGCGGGTTCGAGCAGGAACGAAAGGTAGCTCATGAAGTCCCATTTGCAGCCAAGCTTGTTCTTGCGGAGGAAGTTCGCGAACCGGTCGAACCGAACTCCGAACGGGATTCCGGGCTCCGTGCCTATGCCTGCAAGAGACAGAAGAGCCTCCTCAATCCCACGGATCTGCTCGTGTGTTTCAACGCGATAGAGAGGAGCGGCGGAATCGCCTTTCGCAGCGCCATACTCGTGTATGAGGAGATTGTCGGCAATGTTCTTGGCGCATGCGTTCCTCACCGCGGCAAGAATCTTCCCTTGCCCAGGTTCATGATCGCTCCACTGGTGAAGTGCAAGTGCTTTCCGTCCTTCCAGCAGAGCGTGCTGTTTGTAGTTCAATTCATCCTTAGCGAGCCAAGGATGGTCAAACGATCGGAACGGAACACTGCCGGGGCTGTTCTCCATATGGTCCAAGAACGCTTGGTGGGCAGCACCGAACGCTTGGCGGTTCAGCGTGATCATCGAAGCTCCTTTCGCAGACTGTGGAACGATTGAGGCACGGGCAATGATGCCTTGAGTGCGTAATCCAGCAACCTAGATCCTCTGATTCAGTAGTTCGTACCATTCATAGCAACGAGCGTTGTTGGGGCCGTATGAGGTCCAAGTCCAGTCGGGGCAGATCTCCCAATCAAAGGGGAGATACAGTCGACCATCATCATACTCAAGATAGGGGTATTCGCCTGGACACTGTGACGTGATCGAGTCAAATGCTGGGCTAGAACAGTGGACGAAAGTAACCCAGTGGTTGGCGTCTAGATCTGTTCGATGGAGAATCTGCACGAAGGAATCATATCCCCAATACTCCTGTGAGTAGTAGGCAATCATGAGTGCGAAATCGTCACAGTCGCCCATCAGACGATCGTATGATCTTGTTGGGTGCTGAGAAATCTCACCAATGAAGTCGTGCTCATAGATCCAGTGAGATCGCACATGTTCAAGGAACCGCGTGAAACCCTGTGCTGTTCTAGGATAGGTGCTTTGCTGATGCCCTGGCGCATGGGCCGAAGGGTATCCGGCCTGTGCCGCGATGAAAAATGACAGCGAGAGAAGAATGAGTGCGGTAGCGATGATTCTACGAGTCATGTGTGATCACCGCATAGGATTCTACGCCAGGAGTGGGCATATTCAACCATAACTGAGGCGCGAGAGCTGGGCAGCGACTCTCCGCCAGGCAGATACTCGTTTCTGGTTGCGTCAAGGCTCGATTTGGGATAGATAAGAAAGCAATGCTCGACCGGTGGTAGTGAGGCTGCTGCGTGCAGAGTGAGGAGAAACTCCCATCCCTGACATGTCAGGGAACCTCTTCGCAAGTCGTAATCCGGATGCTTCTTCCGTCTGTAGATACGCAGATTGTGCCGTTTTCATCTGTGGTAAGGAACGGCACACCCCAGATGCCTAGGTTTTCAATGACTGCTGGCGTAAGGTCGTCCTCATCCCCACTGACAATGGCCAGTTCAGGATCTGCCCAGCGCAAGAACTCGGGTGAAGTGGACGTATCCGAGCCGTGATGTGCTACCTTCAGAATCAGAGTCTTGTTGGCTGGAGACGCTGTTTGCTGCAACGCGGCCTCGCCATTTGCCTCGATGTCGCCTGTGAAGAGGAATCTGATATCCTCATACTCCAGCATGAGTACAACCGAGGATTCGTTGCGACTCCCTGAAGCGCTTTGCGGATTCAGCACGCGGAACGCAAGGTCTCCCAGCCAAATTGTGTCCTCTAGAAGTGCAGGAACTTCGTCAAGTTCCTCATCCTGAGCTGCGTTGCGGAAGAGCTCATAGCACTCCGTGTTGGCCGACTGGTCGCCGTTTGTGAAGAGAGCATCAACCGAGAAGGCCTCGATTACCTTGTCGAGGCCGCCGATGTGATCCTCGTCTGGATGTGTTGCGACGAGGACGTCAAGAGAGCCTTCCACCAGACCTCGGAGCCGCTCTACAATCGAGTCAGATTCTCCGCCATCGATCAGCATTTCCTTCTTTCCGTAGTCGACAAGAATGGCGTCGCCGTGCCCCACGTTCAGGAAATAGACTTTGAGCATGCCTTCCCCCCACACCCCGATTGTGAGAAGTCCGATCACAGCCAACACAACAACAAGACGTTTCATGAGGATCACCGAGTGCAACGTAGTGCTCGAAGTGGGGGCGTGTCTACGGGAAAGCCCTGCAGAAGGGCATTAGATGCATCTCAGTGTGTTGAAACGTAATGAGTGAGAGGAAGCGAGTGGCATGTGGCGTGTTGCGTGTGGGAAGGGCGGGCAGAGCCCGCCAGCCTGTGGCGTGTTGCGTGTGGCTTGTGGAAAGGGCAACGGCCGGTTCATGAATCTTCATCGCCCACAGGGTGGCGACGCTACGAACGCCTTGGTGTGGCGGGGGCAACAGGCCTCAGAAGTGAGGGTTGGGTTCGGAGGCTCCGGGGTCAGACCTTCATTCTGACTCGGTGTGTTTGTCGGCTTGTAGCATGTAGCGTGTGGCCCGTGGTAGACATGACGAACCCGTTCGT
>Ga0272441_10008686_pt1 | contig 16010 bp, 13 predicted proteins | sample SSMProp6N_FD_193582 | JGI IMG/M metagenome (GOLD analysis project Ga0272441, IMG submission 193582) | Marine sediment archaeal communities from Little Sippewissett salt marsh, Falmouth, MA, United States - SSM-Prop-6N | ecosystem: Environmental > Aquatic > Marine > Wetlands > Sediment ... | reverse complement strand
CCGGGATTTTGAAGAAAAGCCACAGCTTTACCAAGGCTCCAGATCGCCCTGCCATGCGCATCCTCGGATCCGATCTCCTCCGTCCACTGCCGCGAATAGGTCATGAAGTTGCGAAAGCGCCCATTTTCATCATTATAGGCATACAGAAGAAATCTGAGATAATGACCGCTGAGAAAATCAAGTCCCAAGCCGTTTGTTGGCAGGTATTTTTGACCCATGGCGGTAACCAGCAGCGCTCTGGCATTATCATCAGTGCAGTAGCCATAGTTGCAATCGGGGATGGTATAATTGGCATGTTGCAAGATGCCGGTATCATCGGTAAAGGCTTTCAGGTGATCGAGCTTGATCTCCGGGAGCTCGAAATTCGTGATAGCCTTGATGTTTTCAACATAGGAATGCCGGGGACGGGGGTTCCGTGTCCTGCTCAACTGAACCTCCCTGAAAACCTGGAGATATTTTCGGGATACCTCCTTCCAAACCGCATCGCGGCTGAATATATAGGCTTTCTTTCGCATGGCGTGCCGGGTGACATCGTTGTCCAGAAGGTCGATGATCTGTTCCGCCATGGCATCCGGATTGCGGAAGGGCACAATCCGGCCCCGGCCTTCGGCAAGCATCTCGGTGGCGTACCAGTACGGAGTTGAAATGATGGCTTTACCTGTGCCCATGGCATAGGCAAGGGTTCCGGAGGTAATCTGGGCTTCTTCAAGATATGGGGTTACATAAGTATCGGCGATGCCGAGAAACTCGCATAACTCTTTTATTTCAACAAAACGATTTTGAAAAATGACATGCTCATCGATGTTGAGTTTGCGCACGAGCTGCTGCAGCATGATACGGTATGCATCCCCATGCGATTTCAAAATATGAGGATGTGTTGCACCCAAGATAATATAGGCCACATTAGGATGTTTTTTGATGACCGCCGGAAGCGCCTGCAATACATTTTCAATGCCCTTATTTGGGGAAAGCAAGCCGAACGTGAGCAGTACCTTTTTGCCTTCCACGCCGAACTTGTCTTTGTAGAAGCTGGGATCGATAAAAGGTGTATCCGGAATGCCGTGATGAATAAAGACAATTTTATCCTCAGGTACGTCATAGATATCTTTGAGGAAGTCAGATGCTTTATGACTCATCACGACCAGTTTGTCAGACAGATCGGATAGCTTGCACATGACGGCACGATATTCCGGCGAGGGGTCCTTCAAAACCGTGTGTAAGGTAGTTACTACCGGCATGCGCAGATCACCCAATAGTCTCAGCAGATGGCTGCCGGCCGGACCGCCGAATAGACCGTATTCATGTTGCACGCAGACAATATCCGTCTGACTGATATTGAGAAATTGAGAGGCGACACTATAATCACTCCACTTGTTCTGGTTGATCTCAAAACGCACTTTTTCGGGATATGGATATCCCTCAGGCTTGTCATTCATGGCAACCGCGCAGCAGTAAATATCGGGGGCTTCCGCTGATAAGCCTTCAACCAGATCCGTGGTGAAGGTTGCGATACCGCACTGGCGGGGCAGATAGTTGCCGATGACGGCAACCGAGCCGATTCCCTCATAATACTTGATAACAGATGTCATGACCGCTACCTTTTTGCTTTTAATAAATGAAAGGAAATTTGATTTCAATACACAGAAGTGAATATACCATTAGGGATATGACAATTCAAGAAAAGAAAAAACGGCTTCGTGCAAACCTGGCTGCGCTAGCAGCATAGAACAGATAAGAATGTGGCTAAGGATAGTGTGCCCAAACAGTAAGAAAAAGTGGATTCATTAACACAAATATGTTGCTTTTCTTGTGTTTTTTGCGACACGGGATGCTGAACCTACCGGGAAGTCGTTGAAATTGAGATGACATTTTGTTATTGTGGGACTTGAAGTGTCCAGGAGCATCTTAAAAAAAAAGTGCAAATGGGAAATCCCTGGTAAAAAAAGATTTCGATTGGTTGCAATTCGAGGAAGATTTTGATATTATCGTGGAATTGGAACGCTTGCTTACGTAGCCAAGCGTTTGATATGGGTAATGTCAGTCGTGATATGAATTTCGTTTGTTTAGCAATTTGCAGACGAAAAACAATTTAGTTTTACCTGGGAGTTAATATGTCGAAAAAGAATTATTTCAATTTGCAGCCAAGCGAAACCGCAATCTTTCAGGCAGCCGTCAACATCTACACAAGCTACATTGTGGCAGGTCAGGTAACCGATGAAAATCAGACAGAAAAAATGAAGGAAGCAATTGCAGATTCTATTTCCATGGCTCGCTACGTCGAGAAAATAGTCGAAAGTGATGATCAGATATCCGGCGAGGCGAGGCAGCGTTTGTCAAACACGGTTAGAGAGGAAGATAGTATACCCCATATGTGAACCGATCCAATGCTAATAGGTGAAGTCAAAACAAGCGGCAACGAGCCAATATGTCGAAGTACTTTCATAGCTTCCCCTTAGAAAACGAAGAATGCCAAATCTCAGCTAAGCATCAAACGGTCCGTTGCAGCGCTATATTAGGACCAATCTTATTCTCCCGAGTTCGTGTCAGGGCTTTTATTAGGCTCTTGTTCGGGTTCGGGAGGGAGTATATCTCCCAAACACGCATCCACCTCCAGATCGTATGCGCAGGCAATCCGAGCGATGTGGATTCCAAATAGGGCTCGCAACTCGCCCAGTGTGCAATAGAGTTGAGCCTCATAGGGCCATCCATAACCTGCGCTTGGGGATTGATTCTCATCCAGAAACTTACTACAGGCAGCCTGCATGCCTCGCAGGATTTGCCTTAGAATAGAGTCCATAGAAAGATCCTCGATGTCGCGGGTAAGTCGCTCCCGTGTATCAAGGATGGACTCCGCGACGAAGGTGCCGATCTCTTTGTCATATGGATAGTGAAGAGCCCGCTCACCTGCGAGATACATCAATAGTCTCCGCGCCTTGTCCCGTTCAACAACGGGTGGCTTCCAACTGATTCCCCCAATAGGGGTTGGAATGCCTGTCAAACGATTGGCCAGTTCCCGTACCTTTAGTTTGATCTTCTCACTCTTACTCATATTTGAAATCCTTCATTCATCCTAATGTGGCGTTCAGCGGCAAGAGGTGTTTGCGCGCCTACTGGAACACATGTTCAGGTGTTTCTGCATCAATCCTGTTTATGAACCTTACTTTTGATTTAGAAAGTACTGTCTAACTTTCGCTGCAATCTGAGGATCAGTCATCTTGTCAACTGTTTCAATACCGACAATACGTTCGCCGAGCCCTTCATGCTCAAGATGTTTTTTAAGCTCACCTTTTGCCTCACCGGGACCAAAGATCAAGACAGATTCTGCGCCACGAATACACGAAATCACCTCATTGTAAAAAACGTTAAGATGTCCCGTAAACTCTCGCTGTTGGCGATCGTCCGATGGAACCGCCTGTGATTCAAATGGACCACCCGAACGCGAACCAGCAGCACGTTGTATCTGTTTTTCAACATTCGATTTTACCAGTTTCAGCTCTTCCTCTTCGCCGGCAAGAAACACGATGACAGCCTTCCTATGATCAATCCACAAACCCACTTTTCTTTTCATATATCTTCCCTTTTTCAATTATGTTCGCCTGACGCTGAAGCCCAGCGAGGGCGATAAGCCGCCTGCTCCAGCGATTGGTTAAAATTATAATCTGCTCTTTTTAATCTTCTATCAGAGTACTCAATTGTTAGCAAAACTAATTTAATACTACTTACTTCATTTACTTGAAAAGCATGGCATAAATTCAGAATTGATGTCAAGGTAAAAGTGCCCGTTTGTCGATCATGACTGCGACCTGAGACAAGTAAGCGCCAGCTCTGCTTGAGCATCCAGAAGCCTCTGGTTTGGAATCACGCTTTGCACGATGTTTTGGATCTGTGTTCGGGAGTACTCGGCCTCCTTTGTGTTCGGGTGCGCGGCCTTGATGCCCTTGTAAAGATCGATAGCTTTATGCAAATCCTTCGTCGTGTAGTGCGCCGCATATGCTTCTGCGTACTGCTTGCCAGCCTCTGTAAGTTCGGTTTCGTTTCTCATATATTTTTCTCCAAATCACTTTAAACGGTCAACAATTTCATTTTTTTGATGGTAATCCTTGTCTGTCTCTGCTTCACACTCTGGGCATAAACCGCTATCGCCTTCCTCAAAAGAATAACCTTCTTTGTCGTTAGGGGAGTATACATTATCGCAGTTTTTGCATTTCCGCTCTTGCAGTGCTTCGCACTTTTGGCATAAACCGCTATCGTCTTCTTCAAAGGAGCAGCCCTCTCTGTCGTTCGGAGAGTACAAGTGATAGCAGTATGTGCACTCTTGAAGTTCATCATCATTATTTGTGTCTTCAGTTTCCATCGTTATATCCCTTGTTTTTTTCAGGTCTCATTCTTCCCATTATGCTGGCCAGCTTCCATAAAATTAAGCTGATTTCCCTTTTACACGGTTAAAAAACACAAACTCTCCTAATAACACCAGAAGTTCTTCGTCAGCGGCTCTCCTTGACGTTGATGATACTGATGAGAGGATTGGATGGATTGATCAGATAAAGTCGCATAGGTTTATTTTGTCAGCGGCATAACACCCGCCATCTCTCCAATCACATTAACGAGTTCGGAACCTGAAGGAATGACGATCTTGGCGTTGTTCATCAGAGATTTCTCCAGGGTCTCGAGCTTTCTAAGTAGTTGTGCGTTGCCAATGAAGTAGGTGTTCGCTGCCTCGTTAACCAGTTGAATGGCTGCGGCCTCGCCCTCGGCCGACAGGATATTGGCCTGTTTGATCCCTTCGGCCTTCTTGATCTCAGCCCTCTTTATCCCATCCGCTTCCCTCTCGGCGGCATTGGCGAAATCCAAGGCAGCAACCTTTTCATTTTCCGCCTTGACGACTTTGTTCATGGTTTCCTGGACATCTTTGGGTGGATCGATTTCCTTCAGCTCCGTCCTAACAATCGCCATGCCCCAGTTCTGGGTTTCTTTGCTCAACGTGGTAAGCAGGGCCGTATTTATTTTGTCTCTTTCGCTGTTTGCTGATTTCAGCGTAAGCGTACCGATGATATTACGGAGTGTGGTACGAGCCAGGTTCACAATCTGAAATTGATAGTTGTTCACATGGTACTGGGAACTCTTAACGTTCTCCTCATCGTCCTTGACCTTGAAGTAAACCTGGGCATCCACCCTGGCATTAAGATTATCATTGGTAATGATCTCCTGTGGTTGGGCATCCACCATCTGCTCGGTTATATTGACCTGAATCATTCTGTCAATGAGTGGGATGATCCAATGAAAACCCGATCCGGCAAATTGTTTGTACCTGCCGAGTCTCTCAATCAGGCCCCTGTGCGTAGGACGCACAATTCGTATGCCTAAAAGAAAGATGAGTACAACAAGCGTAACGATAACAAACACAACGATCTTGATCGGATCCATAAGATCCTCCTTATCTGGGATTTCCCATATAACATTGTACATCCTTGCTCAGCTACGCCGCTGAGTCATCTTTTCAATAGAATTCCGCGTCTGTCTTGAAAAGTAAAGTTTTCTGCAACCGCTCAAAGATTTTTCAGGCAGATTAGTTGTTCGTTCTATATCCGTCGTCAGAGCGGCGACGGATAGGCTCTTATTGAAAGCAAGAATTAAGATACCGAACTTATTTCTTGTCTTACTCACTATTTTCATTGCCCCCCCTCAAGGTCCAGCTTAAGTGCCATAAATTTAAGCATATCTTTTAGACTGATCACGCCCAGGAGTTTGTTTCCTTCGACAACCATGAGCCTGCTGTTTCCAGTACTGTTCATGAGCGAAAGCGCCTTCATGGAATCAGCTTCTGGCGAAACGGTGTTTCCCTCGGAACACAACTGAGCAATATCGGAGACTTTGGTTGTGGCCCATTGTTCTTGAGATAGCTCCTTTATCTGCTTTGTTGTTACACAGCCCTTTAGCGTACTATTTTCGGTAACAGGAAACATTTTATAGTGGTACTTGTAGAAGTAATCTTCAACGAGATCAGATACCGTTATAGACGAAGGCACAGTTACCACTTCAACTGCCATAAACCTGCTTATTGGCTCACCCATTAAAGCATTCTTAACCAGTAACTGTCTGTACGACATCTCTGAAGCACTTTTAATGAACATTCCGATGAGGAAGTACCACAAACCACCAATAAAGTTGCCGCCAATGAAACTTATTACTCCCAGTATCATCAGGAACAAACCAAATGCCGCTCCCAATCTTGAAGAAATCCTGGTTGCCCAGCGCAGGTCGCCTTTGGCATACCACAGGATCGAACGCAATACTCGTCCTCCATCAAGCGGGAAAGCAGGTACCATGTTAAAACCAGCCAGAATAATATTTAACCAACCCAGGTACATCAGTACACCATTGACAGGTCCCGGCCAATTGACGGCTTTACCTGCCGTGTAAAACAGGAAGAATATACCGGCCAGAACCACGCTGGAGATGGGGCCGGCGATTGCCATGAAAAACTCTGACTTGGCATTTTCAGGCTCCTTGTTCATTTCGGCAACTCCACCGAAGATGAACAAAGTTATCCCTTTCATGGGAAGATCGAATTGTCTGGCTATGAGCGAGTGACAGAATTCATGAAATATGATGGATATGATCAAGCCCAGAGCTCCGGCAGCTCCCATCCACCAATAAGTGTTATTAGAAAAACCAGCGAAATAGTGGGGAAACACACCTTTGGCCAAAGACCAGGTTATAAGCACCACTAAAACAAACCACGTAATATCGATGCTTACTCTGAATCCTAAAAGAGTAAACAGTGGTATTTTTCTTTCAAACATTCTCGGTCTCCAATTTCTTGGAATTTGGGCTACATACCATATTTAGGGTTTGCTGAACAAGCCATATAGAGTCCGTAACAGATTTTTAGCATCACGAGGATAGGGCTGTTGCTCCCATCGCATCCTATTGAAAGTCCGCCACGTTACCCAACACAATGCCGTCCACACGGGCAAGCAAAAATTAAAAACATACAAAAGAAGACTGGATAGGGTTTCGTCCAGATTCTTCACGATAAAGGACACCATGATCACGGCTTCCACTTTACCTATAATAACATAAAAATGAAATCTCCGTAAATCGGGGGCGCATCTGTTTTTGCTGTAGGTGAAACTCCGCCTTCTTCTGAGAGGGAAAAGCCCTACAGAAAGGTTTACAAACCAAACTCGAATTGTTGGCACACGACCTGCTTGAGACTTCAGCGCTTCGTACACAGTCTTCGGTCTGCCGGTTACGGAAACGTGCGCTATGGCCAAGGCTAAACGGACACGTAACGCGGAAACGCTGAAACAGCCAAGCCTTTACCTAAGGTTGCGCGCGCCGTATTTCTATCCCGACTTGTATTTGACATTGAGCTTTTCATAGGTGGACGGTTCTAAAATGGTAGCCCACTCAAGCAAGATACTATATGGACAGAATGAGTAATAAGTGTTTATCCTATTGTTTGTGCCGTTATCTCAAGGTATAGTGGCTGACTGCAGAGTCTATACACATTTTAAGATTTGGTAGACAGCATTTCGGCAAGGTGGTCTAGCAAAAGTGAATTTGGAGCCATATTGTAAAATTCAAGAAAAGATCTATGGCGCTATGGTCATTAGTCGCATTGGCAGCTTATTGAGGGGTGATAATCTGGGTCGAGGTGTATCTATTAGCCGAAATTGGAAACCTGAATGTTGTATAAGAGAACATGGGAAATAAGAAAGTGCTATTGATTAGTCCGAAGGATCCTTTTGGAGGAAGAAGTGTTATTCCTCCTCTTGGTTTGGCTACAAATGCATCTTATATTCCTGACAAATATGATGTGATGATAGTAGATGAAAATATCAAGCAGGTAAATTACAGTGGTGCGGACCTTGTGGGTGTAACCGCAAACACGATAACTGCCCGAAGGGCTTATCGGTTGTGTGAGGAATTCAGAGAAAAAGGAGTTCCGATTGTTCTTGGAGGAATTCATCCTTCGGTAATGCCTGAAGAAGCAGGTAGCTATGCAGATGCTGTCGTCGTAGGCAATGGAGAAAACGTGTGGAAAGAATTGCTTAGAGATTTTGAAAGGGGCAAGCTAAAGCAAATTTATAGACCGGGCACATTTGATTTGGCAAAATCAATGGTCCCAAGGAGAGATTTGTTGAAAGGCAGGTACTTTGTTGATTCTTTGCAGACGTCCAGAGGTTGCCCTTTTGACTGCGAGTTTTGCTCGGTTACGAGGTTGTATGGGGGCGAATACCAATATAAGCCCTTTGACACGATAAGAAAAGAATTAGAATCACTCAGAACACGGAAGGTTTTTCTTGTTGACGACAACATATTGGGGATTGGGAAAGAAGCAGAACGGAGAGCTCTTAGACTATTTGAATTGCTCGGAGAATATGATCTGCATTGGATCGGTCAGACTTCTATAAACATTGCAGACCACCCTGAAGTATTACGATTGGCTCAAGAGAGCGGCGCCAAAGCTTTCTATATTGGTTTTGAATCACTGAATGAAGATTTTCTTAGAGCAGCAAATAAAAGACAAAATCTGAAAAAAGGAGTAAGGTCGTACAATGACGTAATAAAAAGGATACATGATCATGGCATTGCCGTTTTGGCATCCTTTATTTATGGAACCGATTTTGATACCAGAGATAGCTTGCTCAGGTTGGTCGACTTTATCTCTGAGTCGACAATAGACGCAACTTCTGTAAAACCTCTCACGCCGTTTCCCGGGACGAGACTATACGAAAGACTCAAGGAAGAAGGCAGACTTCTTGATGATCATTACTGGCTTGAGGATCCATATCCTCTTTTCACATTCCAACCTAAAAAGCTTTCTCTTCAGGAGTTAACAGAGGCTACTTTACATTTTCTTGATGTGTATAATCCTCTGAACTCAATGGGTTATTTTATCAAATCCTACCGGTTGACTAAAAGCATGAGCGCCTCTTTCATAGCTTTCCTTGTTAACATCAGCGATAATCGTACATATAGAAAGTACATAAAGAGACACAAGCACGTGCTGGCCAGAAGATTTGGGATTGACTTCCACACAAAGCAGATTCAATACAACCATGCCGAGCCTTTCTTCCATGAAGCATTAGACGGCAGATGCAGCAAGTTAGGTGAAGGCCATCCGGACACACTGGAATACAAGAACAATCTGGCGATGTTATACAAAGAGCAAGGTCGATATGAACAAGCGGAGAGATTTCTTCTCCGAGCCGTCAAAGGCCGCCGCCTCATACTCGGTGACACCCACCCTCGCACTTTAGAGTCTTGTAAGAACTTAATCGACCTTTACGAAGCTTGGAACAAGCCAGAAAAAGCCAAAGAATGGAGAGCAGAACTTACACAAATGGAAGATTTCGAAGAGTGACATGTCACCACTAAAATAGCCTAAAATTCTTGACCTACAAGGCGACAGGTCTCCTTGACAATGTCTGTCACCAAAAAGACTCCACACATGGTGATTTTTCCAAATCGAGTCCAAAAAAATGTCAGTTTTTTAACCTAAGACACAATTTGAAAAAAATTTATCGGGCGTCGTAGTCTTCAATGCACGGGTCAAAAAAAGAAGAGCTCACTGCTCTTTCAAACTGTAAGCTCTTCGACGATATTGGGTATTTTGTTTTTTTTGAGTTAATCTATTGTGCCAGGGACGCTATTTCCTCTGCGCTCAATGCGACGTTGTAGATGCGAACATCATCGATCAGGCCGGACCAGAAGGTGCCTGGATCAAGATTCATGCCTGCTCCGAAGTGTAATTCACCATTCAACAGCCCCTTATCATATACGTCAGACACAACTTCGAGGTCATCAACATACAGGATTCTGTTGGAACCGTCCCATACAAGACCGACGTGGTGCCAGTTGCCATCCGTGATTATTACATGAGAATATAGTGGGACGACAGGTCTGCCAAAAAACTTTGGCTCTGTCATTAAGCCGTTAGTTGTATCTACAAGGAGCCAATCCGACCAACCTTTTTGTGAAATTATCACCTGGCCCGGCATGCCGCCTTTAATCCAGGCAAATACACTGAGACATCTATTGGCAGCCGAAGAAAACTTTCGTGTATCGAAATAATCGTCAATGCCATCAAATTCGAGCGCACCACCGACCATGCCAGCTTCAGGTTGCCAAACCGGATCACCAACAAGTGTTCCATCGTACGTACCGGCGCTATCATAAGCGATAGTTCCATCGACCTCATCAAGTGCCCAGTGAGCTATCGGGGGCAACGGCGGTAAGGTCCCTATGGACATACTGGCCTCTGCCGTACCTCCATAGGCTCCCATATTAATAATATCACCGTTTGGCATCGGCTCATCGCAGACTGTAGTATTAGGGTCGCCGCGGTCGATGCAGGGGCTTGTTACCTCATCTGTGACCCAACTTTTGCTGTTCGGATCCCATCTGCCGGCCTCAGACCTTAAGTGATAATCACCATTATCCGGATCTGTGAAATACGGATCAGCATCAATATTGGCTTCGCCCGCGCCCGACCAGCCGCCCTGCACATTGCTGTAGCTAACAGTTGTCGAACACCCCAGACCATTGTATGTACCATCATGTATCTGTGACATCCCTCCCGTTGACAGGGTATTGCCCCAGAAGATGCAATTGGTCAGTGTCGGACTGCAGTTTTCCCAACTGGCCATCCCGCCTCCATGCTGAGCCGAATTGCCGCTGAACGTGCAGTTGGTCAGCGTCGGGCTGCAGTTCTTCCAGTTGGCCATTCCACCGCCGTCCTGGTCTGGCGAGTTCCCTATGAACAAACAGTTGGTCAGCGTTGGATTACTGAAGTCGTAGTTATACATCCCGCCGCCGTCCCATCCTGCTGAGTTGCCGCTGAACGTGCAGTTGATTAGCGTCGGGCTGCTTCCCGAGTTGTCCATCCCTCCGCCCATCCCGGTGCCTAACCGAGCCGAGTTGCCGCTGAACGTGCAGTTAGTAAGCGTAGGATAGCTCAGATAGCTGTTCTCCATTCCACCGCCGAAGTAGGCCGAGTTACCGTAGAATATGCAGTTAATCAGCGTTGGGCTGCCTCTGTAGTTATACATCCCGCCGCCCCAGCGGAACTGACCGCTAGCGCCATTAGCATTGCCGGCCGTAATGATAAAACCGTCCAACACGGCTGTTTCGTTTGTTTCGCTGCCGACAACAACATGATAGCTGTTCTCATTATTGTTGGCAAAATCCTGCCCATCATCATCCAGCAGGTCGCCGCTCAGGACCGTCCCATACACCTCGATATCTCGGGCATTGGGTTCTGGCTCACCGAATCCCGCGAAGCCCCCCTTAATCGTCACACCATTTTTAAGCTCAAACATTGCGAATCGGTCGCCGGTGCCGTTGGGATTGCCATTACGATCTATTATCTTATTCTCATCGTCTATATCTGGTTTGTAAATGCCGTTGGCCACCCAGATTTGATCCCCGGACACACTTACAGCCAGGCCATCCTGAAGATACTTGTAAGCTGTCCCCCAAGCTTGGCCATCTCCTCCCGGCGACGCATCCGCGTCAACGTAGATGATTTTTGCCCCAGCCGTAGATACTATCGCCAGTAGAAATAATGACATGACGAGAGACGTTTTTAGATTTCTTCTTTTGATCATTTTCGATCTCCTTAAAAAAGATATGCCCACGTCCACTACCAAAACCGGAATGGCTGAGATTCTTGTCGTTTTCATCTTTTGTTCCTTTCAAAGAGGTTTATACTTTTATGCTGCACTTATCTTCTGCTATCTTACCCAAAGACCATGCCATAATTCTCCATCATCAATGGCGAACTTTTCAAACACTACCAAAGGCTTGTTTGCCAAACGTCTCTACATATAAACACGAAGGAAATTTTCGATCTTGCGCGAAATCCTGTGCTTTTCTTCATTTTCTGCACCTAATATGCCAATCCGGCTACAACTACTTGACATACAACTGGTTATCGTTTATGTTGAATCTTATATGCATCCGGTACTCAGTGCTATGAGGCTCAATTGAGATCGGCCATCATGGGATTGATAAGACGTGCTGAGGCCATAGGTGTGTAATTAATGGGAACGCCGTTCATGCGACGAGATGATTACACAGACATGGGGGGCACAAGGGAGGCATTCCTCACTACGCATTGGTCCATTATCGAGCAAGCCGGATCGGAAGATCAAGACAAGAGCCAAGCTTTAATCGGCTTGCTTTTGAATCGGTATTGGAAGCCTGTTTATTGCTATCTGCGTCGCAAGGGACACGACAACGAGCAGGCGAAGGATCTGACACAGGGATTTTTTCATGAGGTGGTGCTCGGTCGGGATCTGGTGAAAAAAACCGACCGATCTGGGGGACGATTCCGGTCCTTTTTATTGGTCGCCCTGAACCGCTATGTTATTGACGTGAAGCGCGAGGAGATTGCTCGCAAACGGATACCGAATGACAGACTTATTCCATTGGATGCGGTCGAGCCGCCCGAGTTGCCTCAAACCCTCGGACAGCCAGTGGCCGAAGATGCGTTTACCTATGCTTGGGTGTCGGTTTTGCTCGAACACGTATTGGAAGACGTGGAAGCAGAATGTCGAAAAGACGGAAAGAGCGTTCACTGGAACGTTTTCCGGGACAGAGTGCTGCAACCCATCATGAACAGAAATGAATCCCCTTCCTTGCGAGAGATTTGTGACAAATACGGAATTGAGAATGCTGCAAAAGCCTCGAACATGATCGTGACAGTTAAGAGACGCTTTCAGGCCGCCCTGCGAAAACATCTTCGTCATTCGGTTGTGTCGGATGAATACATAAAGGGCGAGTTTAAAGAATTAAGAAAATTCTTCCCGAAAATAGCGCAAGATGAGAGATAGTTTACGTATTTATTATTAGTACCTGACATATTTAATACTTCTCGGCAGAAATTAGAAGCATGGATAAAACATCGTTATTTGGCTTGGATCCGGACCAGTTGGACGAGCTTCTATCTTTAGGCTCTGACATTGTTGATGGATCTGATCCGAAGCGGAAGGCCATTGCGTCGGATCCTTCAGAGATGCTTGTCGAACCACCCGGCAGCAGGATTGGGCGGTATCAACTGCTTGGAGTTATCGGTGAGGGGGGGATGGGGATTGTATATCAGGCTAGGCAGGAGCACCCGATCAAACGGGATGTGGCGCTGAAGCTCATCAAGCCTGGAATGGATTCTAAACAGGTAATCGCCCGCTTCGAGGCCGAGCGACAGGCTCTGGCTCTGTTGGATCATCCCAACATTGCCCATGTCTATGATGCCGGGACGACGGAGACGGGTCGACCTTATTTCGTCATGGAGTATGTCAAGGGCCTGCCTATTACCGAACATTGTGACAGTCACAAGCTGGCGATTGAAGATCGGCTAAATCTATTCCGACAGATCTGCCTCGCCGTCCATCATGCACATCAAAAAGGGATCATCCACCGGGATATTAAGCCGTCGAATATCCTTGTTTCTACCCAGGATGATAAGGCGATTCCTAAGATCATTGATTTCGGCGTGGCCAAGGCTATTGCTCAGCCGCTGACTGATCGGACACTTGTCACCGAGCAAGGCCAGTTATTCGGCACGCCTGAATACATGAGTCCCGAGCAGGCGGAAATGTCTACCGAAGATATTGACACTCGCTCGGATATTTACTCTCTGGGTGTGCTTTTGTACGAGTTGCTGACGGGTGTTTTACCTTTTGATTCTAAGACGCTGCGGGAAGGGGGAATTGATCATATTCGAAAGATCATCCGCGAAACCGATCCAAAGGCACCGAGCACCCGGCTGACGAGACTGGGTGAAAAGGCCAAGAAAATCGCTGAAAGCCGCCGCACGGAAATTGCAACACTTACCAAACGTTTGCACAAGGAACTTGAATGGATTCCCCTCAAAGCGATGCGTAAAGAACGAGCGGAACGCTATCGCTCGACTTCTGAACTGGCGGACGACATTGAGAATTATTTAAAGGGTGCTCCTCTGCTGGCTGGGCCACTTACCGACGGATACCGGCTCCGGAAATTCGTGCGACGGAACAAGAGGATAGTCGCGGGAGTGGTCATGGTGGCGGCCGCCTTGATGATCGGACTGACCGTCTCCGTCGTCTCGCTGGATCGCGAGCAACACGCTCGCCGGCAAGCCCAGGCCAATGAGTTGGAAATGCGCCGAATCGCCTACGCTTCCGACATGAGCCTCGCGCAGCAGGCGCTGGCGATGAACGATGTGGGCCGTGCCCGGCGACTGCTGGAGGATCACCGACCCGCCCCCGGCGAGGTGGACCTGCGCGGTTGGGAGTGGCGTTACCTGTGGCAGGAGTGTCGAAGCGATGCCCTCAGTGAGTTCTGCCGCTATCCGCCCTCGGTCCGCTCGGTTGCGTATTCCCCCGACGGCAGAGTGCTCGCCGTGGCCGGATTCCGCCAAGAGTTCGTCGATATCTGGGATGTCCCCGGCCGCAAACGAATTGCCACCCTTCAGCCGGAGGAAGGATCCCGCGTGGCATTCTCGCCTCGCGGCGATCTACTGGCGACCAATGCCAGAAACAAGATCCGACTCTGGCGGACCGGCACTTGGGATCTCATCGACCCGCTCACCCTTACTGGTGACGTCACGGTCCTGAAATTTTCGCCTGATGGAACCCGGCTTGCATGCCTGAGCCTTCCGGATGAACTCACCGTGTGGGAGGTTGACCGATGGGAAGTCGTTCACCACGATCCCGGCGTGAGGCTCTCGGACGTCTTCGGCGAGTTGGACTTTTCGCCGGATGACAAGGCTTTGGTCATCGGCCATGACGATCATCACCTTCAAGTGATCGACCTCGCCAGCGGAAACACGAAATTTGATGTCTGGGAGGCCCACCCGGACCACATAACCGCCGTGGCGTGGTCACCTGATGGTTCGGTCATTGCCAGTGGCAGCGGTTGGAAAGGGGGTCCGATCCTACTTTGGGATGCCGCCTCCGGCAAATCCCTTGGAGAACTGAAAGGGCATACCTCCTGGGTAGGTGAATTGGTCTTCTCCACGGATGGCCTGCGGCTGTATTCGGCCAGCGGAGACCAAACCATCCGAATCTGGGATGTAGGGCAGCGGCGGTGTCTAGCCACCCTCCGGGGTAGCAGCCTTGACGTCGCGGGACTGGCGCTATCGCCGGACGGCACCACGCTGGCGAGCGCCTGCAAGGACGGCGTCGTTGCCTTCTGGAGTGCCGATCCCCGGCCGGAAGAAGAGAGGCCCAGACTGATCCCGTTGGGTTATTGCGCTCGGCCCGCCTTCGCTCCGGACAGTCGGGCATTGGCAGTGCCACAACAGGGGGGCGTTAGCCTGCTCGATCTGGCCACGTTCAAAGAGACCAAACTCTCCGACCTAGGCACCGACAGTGAGGTGGTCGCCTATTCACCGGATGGAGCTTTGCTGGTAGGCGGAAGTAAGAGTGGGAAGATCCGTGTGTGGTCCTGTGCCAGACGTTGCTTGCTGAAGGAATTGGATGACCACAAAGGACGAATTGGTCTGCTCCGCTTTCGCGCAGATGGCACGTTGTTGCTCTCTCTTGATGCAACAGGAAAGGCGATCCGGTGGGATGTGCTCACGTGGAAAGCTGACTCTGTGATGGAACTTCCCGTTAGGTCGAACGAATATTGGCCTGCGCTAGATGTCTCGCCGGATGGTCGCCTCTTGGCGATCGGCACAAGAACGGGTGCTATGCGCTGGCTCAACGCCGAGACCGGAAAACCACTGCCGCCGACGACAGGCGGCGATCGGCTTACATCGCAAGTCACCTTCTCCGGTGATGGCTCGCAGGTCGCCAGTACGTCCCCATTTGGCACGGTGGCGCTGTGGGATCCGTCCTCGTTCGAACTGCTTACCAAGTTGGATGGTCACATACTGGGAGCCTTCGGATTGGCGTTCTCTCCCGATGGCCGCCGGGTGGCCACCGGTGGTGGGACCAGCCGCGACGCCGTCAAACTCTGGGATTTGTCAACTCACCGTGAGCTCATGACACTCCCTGGACAGAGTACCGTGTTCC
>Ga0272441_10008684_pt1 | contig 16015 bp, 9 predicted proteins | sample SSMProp6N_FD_193582 | JGI IMG/M metagenome (GOLD analysis project Ga0272441, IMG submission 193582) | Marine sediment archaeal communities from Little Sippewissett salt marsh, Falmouth, MA, United States - SSM-Prop-6N | ecosystem: Environmental > Aquatic > Marine > Wetlands > Sediment ... | reverse complement strand
TACAACAGTCGAAGTCATAGGAAAAGAATCAATCGATTATTACGGAAAGTCAATAAAGGTTAACAAGATAAAATCGTTGATAAAAGAGATAAATCTTGAGTGTTTCGATTATGTTGATGATGATGGAACAACATATAAAGGTGAAATCCCGATGATCGGTCTGACATTTCTGAAAACAAAAAACTCAAAAATTTCATATGGTGAGTTTAACAAATCGAATGATATAACAAGAACTAATATTAGACCCATAGGTAATGTTCAAAAATTATCAGGGATTTATCAAAAAAAGAGATGCAAATTTCTAATTTCTTCAAATAAACTGAATCTTGATGAGATAATTCCAGAAAGCAATTGGCAGAAACTCAAACTCGATGATAATCAAAATGGGAAAATCATACTTGTCTCAACTAAAAATTTAAAGCACAATTTTGAGTTAAAAAAACCCTTCGAAAAGAATAAATGGTTAAAATACTTCGATAAGAAATCCGCTAAAAGTGAAATTTTTCACTGGGAAAAATTCCAGAATTATCTTATCGACTCACCATTCATACAATCCAAAAATGAAAAAATAAAGAATAAAGCAAACGAAATAGTTGGTAATGAAAATGAATTGATTGAATGTTCAAAACTTTTGTGCGATTGGATAAATAAAAATCTTAAAAATAAAAACTATAATGTGATATGGGCGTCTGCTTTGGAAGTCCTGGAAAATCTTGAAGGCGATTGTTCTGAACATGCCCTTTTGTTTATTGCATTAGCTCGGTCTATTGGAATTCCTTCAAGGGGTGTATTGGGTCTGGTTTATTCTGATAAAGATAATGAATTTGCTTTTCATGTTTGGTGTGAAGTTTTTGCAGGAGAATGGATTCCATTAGATCCTGCGTTGGGATTCGATTATAAGACTCCGGCTCATATCGAACTCATTAAAACAGATATGAACGATCTCGGATTGTCCGATCAAGTTGTAAATCTGTTTAAAATAATTCAGGATTTCAGAATCGAAATACCCTGAATTATTTAGTATAACTATATACTAAAATATCTTAATTCAATTCCATGCTAACAATGAAAACTATAAATCCAAAAAACGGTTGATTTATTGATAAAAATATAATATATTGTGTTAGTGATAGTGCAAAAAAATTAGCAGTCAATATATCCGACTCTATGCTTTCATTAATATCGGAAATCGTAAAAATATATTGACTGATAGTGCTCTATGTGGTATACTGTTCGGATGTACTTTATCGTTTTTTTCGCAAAGTTTTGAATTCAAAACAACATCATAGAAAGGAGAAAATAGCATGTCTTTAAAGGAGAAGCTTGCTAAAATGATCCCTCAATATAGGGACGAAATAAAAAGCATTGCTAAAGAACATGGTACCAAAGAAGTTTCAACGGTCAATGTTCAGCAGATTTTCGGTGGTATGCGAGGAGTAAAAGGTCTCATTTGCGATACATCCCTCGTTGAGCCGGATAAAGGTCTAATCATTAGGGGAAGACCAATCGGTGATCTGACAGATAAATTACCTGAAGAAATTTTCTACCTCCTATGTACCGGAGACCTCCCGAATGATGCAGAATTAAAAGATCTTCAGGCAGAATATGCTAAAAGATCAGGTGTTCCCGATTATGTATGGAATGTCTTGAGAGCTATGCCCGAAGATGCTCATCCTATGTGTATGTTCAACACGGGTATTCTTGCCATGGAAGGTGAATCTGTTTATAGAAAAAGATATACCGAAGGTATGAACAAAATGGAATACTGGGAACCTACACTGGAAGACAGCTTAAACCTTTTGGCGAAACTTCCTGAACTTGCTGCTGGCGTTTATAGAATTAGATTCAAAAAAGGTGAACTTATTAAACCTAAGGCTGATCTCGATTGGGGAGCAAATTATGCCTATATGATGGGTATTGACGATCCTAAAGGCGATTTCAAAAAATTGATGCAACTATATCTGACACTTCATTGTGATCATGAAGGCGGAAACGTTAGCGCTTTTACTTGTCATACGGTAGGTTCTGCTCTTTCAGATGCATATTATGCTGTTTCCGCAGGATTAAATGGTCTTGCCGGTCCACTTCATGGTCTGGCAAATCAAGAATGCTTGAAGTTTGTTCTGGAAATTTATGAGAAATACAATCACAAAAGCCCGGATCATGAAACATTGAAAAAAGAAGCATGGGATAACTTGAACGCAGGAAGAGTTGTTCCTGGATATGGTCATGCAGTTCTCCGGGTTACTGACCCGAGATTTTCTGCTTTCATCGAATTTGGGAAAAAATATATGGCAGACGACGAAGTCTTCAAGATCGTGTTGAGACTTTTCGAAGTTGTTCCTGATGTTCTAAAAGAACATGGAAAAGCAAAGAATCCATGGCCAAACGTTGATGCTGGATCAGGTGGACTCCTTTATCACTATGGTGTGAGAGAGTTCGATTACTACACAGTTCTTTTTGCTGTTTCAAGAGCAATGGGAATGACCTCCCAGTTGATCCTGAACCGTGCTATTGGTTCTGCTATCGTTCGTCCAAAATCTGTTGGAACTGACTGGGTAAAGAAAAACGTTTAAAAGTGAATTTTGATATTAGGGAGGGCTTTCACAAGCTCTCCCTTTAATTTTGTAAATAGGGTGATCAAATGGGAAAAAATATAGTACAAAAGATATTTTCCGATCATATGGTGTCCGGTGAACTCATTCAGGGGAAAGAAATTGCGTTGAGGATCGATCAAACTCTTACTCAGGATGCTACTGGTACCATGGCTTTCCTGCAATTCGAAGCAATGGGTATACCACAGGTCAAAACAAAACTCTCAGTGAGTTATATCGATCACAATACTTTGCAGAGCGGTTTTGAAAATGCTGACGACCATTTATATCTTCAAACTGTGGCTGCAAAACATGGTGTATACTTTTCTAAACCGGGTAACGGAATTTGCCATCAGGTTAACCTGGAAAGATTCGGTGTCCCGGGACGAACTCTCCTGGGATCTGACAGCCACACTCCAACCGGTGGCGGTATCGGTATGATAGCTATTGGTGCTGGTGGTCTTGATGTTGCTGTTGCTATGGGTGGTGGTCCTTTTTACCTGACGATGCCTGAAGTTGTTCTGGTCAATTTGAAAGGAAAACTTAGACCTTGGGTTTCAGGAAAGGATATTATTCTCGAGCTCTTAAAAAGACTTACTGTTAAGGGTGGTGTCGGCAAGATTTTCGAATTCGGAGGAGAAGGAGTTAACAACCTTAGCGTTCCGGAAAGAGCTACAATTACTAATATGGGAGCTGAACTAGGAGCTACAACCTCATTATTTCCGAGTGATGAAAAAACAAGGGAATTCCTGAAAGCTCAAGCTAGAGAATCGGATTTTGTAGAATTAAAACCCGATGCAGATGCTAATTATGATGATGTTATCGAAATAGATTTGGATTCTTTAGAACCTATGGTTGCTCAACCTCATATGCCTGATAATGTGTGTAAAGTCAAAGATTTGAAAGATCTGAAGGTTCACCAGGTCTTTATCGGAAGCTGCACAAACTCCTCATATAAAGATTTGATGACAGTGGCTGGTATTCTGAAAGGTAAAAAAGTTAATCCAGAAGTCAGTCTCGGTATAGCACCAGGATCTAAACAGGTCTTCGAAATGATTGCAAGAAATGGTGCACTCGCTGATATCATCTCATCCGGTGCTCGAATACTGGAATCTACATGCGGTCCATGCATCGGCATGGGACAATCTCCACCGTCAAAGGGAGTCAGTTTCAGGACAATCAATAGAAACTTTTTGGGAAGATCCGGTACAAAAGACGCAAATGTCTACCTATGTAGTCCCGAAGTAGCAGTAGCGACCGCATTAAAAGGTTATGCTGCGGATCCGCGTGAATTGGGAACTCCGATTGAAGTGAAAATGCCAGGAGAATTCCTGATCGATGACAGCCTTGTTATTCCTCCTTCTAAAGAACCGGATAAAGTGGTTGTTAGAAGAGGTCCGAATATCCAACCATTGCCTATCGCTGAACCTATGAAAGACAACATAGAAATAAGGCTTCTTCTCAAAACGGGTGATAATATTACTACTGACCACATTATGCCGGCAGGTTCGAAGATTCTTCCGTTACGTTCCAATATCCCGAAAATTTCAGAGCATGTTTTCGAGGTTGTTGATGCAACTTTCCCGAAAAGAGCAAAAGAGGAAGGTGGAGGTTTTATCCTCGGTGGTGAAAACTACGGTCAGGGATCCAGTCGTGAACATGCAGCTTTAGCACCTATGTATCTCGGCGTTAAAGCAGTTATTGCTAAATCCTTTGCAAGAATTCACTGGGCGAACTTGGTTAATTTTGGTATCCTACCTCTCACATTTGCAAATCCTTCTGATTACGAAAAGGTCGAGCAGGGTGATGTTCTTCAAATGGAAAATGTGATTAAAAAAATTACAGATGGCGATAAAATAGTTGTAAAAGATGTAACTAAGGATTTCACATTCGAATGTGACTACTCTTATACAAAACGTCAGAAAGATATCCTCTTTGCTGGTGGATTGTTGAATTACACAAAAAAACATTCGAGTTAATATATATTAGAAGATAATTACGGAGATGATTTGAAAATCATCTCCGTTTTTTTGTACAAAACTTACAGTCAAAGTGTATCCATAAAATATTTTGTATCCCTTAGCAACATAATTCTGTATCCAGAAATCAAAAATTTCATTCAATTTTTTTCAAATCTTATAAATCTTCCGAAAACAGTTATATTAATGCATGTGGCATAAATTATGCATAGAAAAACTAATAGGATTTTGTATGTTTGTGAAGTTGAATTAAAAGATTAAGGCAAAAGATATTTGAATTAGTATTTGTTCCAATTCTTGTGTCTTTTCATAATTAGGGAGGTTAAATGACTGAAAAATTCACAAAAAAAGTCAAATATATTCCACCGAAAATAGAGATTTTCGAGTTTTCTGAATTATACGATAAGCTTGGACCTGTTATCAGTTGCTCCGGCTTTGGTGGTTCATCAAGTGGATGCTGATTAACCTGAAAATTAAGTTTTTTAAAAAAAAAGTGAGGTTTTAAATGTCATTGAAAAACAGAGTATTTGCAATAATCATAATGTTAATCTTTATTTTTGCATCAGACAATATTGTTGATGCACAGCTTGCGAATTCGGAATGGCCTTTATTCCGTCATGATTTAAAACATACGGGGCATAGCCAGTATATTGGAACATATACTCCAACATTAAAATGGATGTTTAAAGCAGATGGAGGATTTTGGTCTTCACCAGTAATTGGGACGGACGGTACAATATATGTTGGTTCCGAAGATCCCTATTTATATGCGATAAATCCGAATGGCACTCAGAAATGGAAATTCAAAACAAATGGTTCTGTTCATCAATCTTCACCGGCAATCGGATCAGATGGAACAATATATGTGGGTGCAACGGATTATTATCTTTACGCAATAAATCCTGATGATGGTTCACAGAAGTGGAAATATTATGCTGGATCACAAGTTTACTCCGCACCATCAATAGGTTCAGATGGAACTATATATGTTGGTTCACATAATGGTTATCTTAATGCAATAAATTCTGATGGTACACTAAAATGGAAATATAGTATAGGTGCAGCATGTTCCTCTTCAGCTCCTGCAATAGGAACAGATGGAACAATATATATAGGATCAGAATATGGTTCTAATGGTCTATGTGCAGTAAAACCAGATGGGTCTCTTAAATGGAAGTTTTCAACCTCTAATAATGTATGGTCTTCTCCATCAATAGGAGCAGATGGAACAGTATATTTTACTTCGATGAATAAATATCTTTATGCAATAAATCCTGTTAATGGTTTACAGATTTGGAACTTTTGGCTCGGTCAAGTTTATTGGTCTTCACCGGCAATTGGAAATAATGGTCCTGTTTATATTGGAACGTGCTATTCTTCGTGGTCTTCTGATGGTCCAGGAGATTTATATGCGATAAATCTTAATGGAACGCAGAAGTGGAAGTTTCCATCGAGTGGTGGTTTTGTGATGTCCTCACCAGCAATAGGTGCAGATGAAACTATATATATCGGTTCAGGAAATGGTTATTTATATGCAATTAATCCGGATGGTACTGAAAAATGGAAATTTCTGACAGGAGGAGCTATTCATTCATCACCAACAATTGGAAAAGACGGGACAATCTATTTTGGATCAGATGATCATTACTTATATGCAATAGGCGAAGGCAATCCTAACGCAATCACCCTCGAAAACTTTACAGCCCATTCAGAAGGAAGAAATGTCATCCTTTCATGGACAACAGGTACCGAGATCGACAATCTGGGATTTTATATTATCAGAAGTGAAAACGTGAATTATGGATACACTTTATGGAATAAAGAGATTATCCCATCACAGGGAAATGCATATTCAGGATATGAATATAGTTATGTTGACAGTGATGTGGAAATGGGTCAGGTCTATTATTATTGGCTTGCTGATCTTGATGTTCACGGTGAATATGAAATTCACGGACCGGTGAATGTGATAACAAACTTAGGAAGCTTGATTAAATAAGGAAGAACTTTTTTCCTTTCATATTGAGTTAATAAAATAAGATATACCGGAGGTGATTTTAAATCATCTCCGGTTTTTTGCTTGAACAAAGCTTATATTCAAATGTTGTTCTGAAAATATTTTGAATTGATTGGAAACATAATTGCGATCTTCAATAGTTTAAATATTCTGACATATCTTTTATCAAACCTTAATTCTACCTGAAAATAGTAATTATATATTGAATGGTACAAAAATTGCTTAATATAATTAGTTGGGTGATCTGTGTTAGTTCAATTAAGATCGAGTAGGTTAATAAAATAAGGTTCAAGGTAAAAAAGTTAATGCGCATTTGGATTCAATGTGATGATCGCTAAATTGACTGAGAATCAGATGCAAGAGGAAAATGATAAAGGAGATGACTATTCTCCTCCGGTGGTTGAGGTTATCAATACTTCCGAAATCTTGGAAAAGTTTAGTTCTGCAATTAGATGTTCTTGTTTCGAAGGTTCATCGAGCGGATGCTGATTAGCAAATAATTTACTCGTTGAAAAAATGTTCTAATTCTAGAAGAAAAAAGAATTAAAAATAAAAGTGTGAACAATGGATACATATTGTTAAACAGATCCATTATTTCAGCAATGGTAAATTAATTTGCAGCATTTACGTATATTTTGAACTTTAATGTGGATTTGTACTGCATCTATTAAAGTTAACTAGCTGAGAAAAATATATTTAAGAGTATGATATTCATGAAATTTTATAGTGATAACGAACCTTGAAGGACTGAATGAATAATCAGTCTTCTCCTTTCATTGCGGATTGAAAAGAAAGTCTTTTTAATCCGCATTTTTTAAATGATTTTTTATGTTTGATATGGTGCTTTAGAACCTGCCTGTTTCCAGAACGTAATATCCTTTCACAACAAATGCTTGATCAATTGCAGTAATTAATAGCATTGGTGACAATTTTTTAAAAATTTGAATACATCCTTGAATCGATGTAAATTATTGTTATAATACATCTGATGGAAAATTATTTAACAGAATTAGGAGATAGACATGATTAAGAGTAAAAGCCTTGTTTTTGCGTTTATTCTGGTTATCGCAACATTATCATTAAACAATTTTTCCTTTTCAAACAATCAAGAAAGCGATTTGGAAAGAAAAGAGCTTTCCGGTATTACATTTGATCTGGAAGAGTACTATGAAAATTACGAAACTGATTTCATTTCAGAGGATTCATTTCTTGACAGAACCAATATTAATGCAATCGATAATTCAGATTACATTGTAAAAACATCAATCTTTTTCGAGTTGTCTGATACACAAAAAGATGCCCTGGAAAGGGTTCCGGATTGGATGCATGAAGATTTTATCGATGCAATGAGAAGACTCGAAGCTGAAGGTGATTTTTATGCAGATTTTCTCCTTGCTGTTGAGGAACCCTTATGGTGGGATGAAGTTGCATTCATTATATCACACACTGCAATAGGTCTTTTGACAGCTAATTATTTTGATCCTGAAATAATTATTAAAAATGTCGAATTGATTTATATGATAGATCCTGATCTGCAATATGTAGATATAGTTGATCACGGCACTCCCGGTGTTGATAAGGACTTCTACTCCACAACAAAATATAGGATTAAAGATGGTGAGGATTTTATTTGGATGGAAATCGACAAAGATGTTTATTACTGGTTTGTTGTTCATCCTAAGATGAGTGATGAGGATCCTTCATGGTCATCTGAAGTATCCGACAGAAGCTCTACTTATGGTTATTTTTGGAGAGAGTATTTATATTTCAATCCGAACGAAAATTATGATTATCAGAAATACTATCTGTTGAACCATCCTAATGAAATAAAGGAGGAAGATGTTAATGATTGGGGATATTCTGCTCAGGGATATCTAAAAGATTTTACTTCGGAAAATCCTGAAAAGATTATAACCAATGAAAACGGTGACCCGGTTTTTGTGGAATATCCCTATGGTTTGGGGACAATCTTCGCTACAACAATGCCCCTGGAAGAGGCATACATTAATGGCAATAAATTACTTTTAGAAAACACTCTGATATACAGTAATTGCGAAAAAACTTTGTCGACAAATGCAAAGATTGCAATCATAAAGGATAGGGATCCTTTCGGCTCCAAAACTATAGAGGCTGCACTTACGGAGCTCGGATACTCTTATGACGTTTACTCTTCTTCTGATCTTGCAGAGGATGTAATAACCTTTGATAATTATGGTAAGGTTATCATTCCATCTGGACAATCCTTGGATTTCTACCAAATCCTGTCTGATAATGCTGGTAAAATCCATGGTTGGGTCAATTATTATGATCGTACATTCGAGTTTCATGGAGCGGTAGAAGATTCTTCTGATGATTGGGCAGGTATTGTGATGCCGGGAAATTTCTCGTGTTCTTCTCAGTTTGATAACCTTACTGACAAACTGACATTAAATGAATACCCGCTTTTAAAGGATTTTCTTAAAGATGTGAATGTTTACTGGGATGGCGAAACAGCATCTTTACAAAGCTGGAGAGACGTTCTTCCTGATAGCAATGCTTTGGATGTTGTTGGAAACTGGGTCGCGCGTTTATTGCCTTACAGGGCTCATGATAATAGACCCAATCAGCCAAACCAAATATGCTTCGAGCATAATGGAAACTGCGGTGAAATTCAGGACCTGATGTGTGCAGCGTCAAGAACTGCCCTCATACCTAACCAGCCTATCAATAATCATACTTGGGATCATGTCTGGAACGAATTTTGGTCAGCAAAAGATAAAGAATGGAAACCTTATCAGGTTGACTGGAATGGTTCCCACACAAGTATAAATGTTTATTCCCTTGGATATGATAAGGATCATGGTGGTGGTAAAGAATTAGCATGTGTTATTGGTAACCGTGGTGATGGATATCATGAAATTGTTATTCCAAGATATACTGACTATGCAAACCTGACTGTTACGGTACTGGACGGATTCGATAATCCCGTCGATCGAGCAAAGGTGAGTATTCTCGTCACTCCGAATGGTGGTGGAGATTTCATGAAAAAAATTGTCGGTATGAGCTCTTTTACAAATTCAGATGGAAAAGCATTTATTTCCGTCGGAAACAACCGCTCTTTTTGGGCTAAAGTAGCAAGTGCAAAAGGCTCTGTTACAGTTCCAGAAAAGATTATCACGGATTCCGTCGGCGGGGAAAACTATACGTATCAATTCAAGTTAAATGGTATTATGCCATCTCATTACGACATTAATGAGTTGGACAACAACAAGTATGACGAAGACCGAGTTATGCTTCAAATTGATTATAGTGCAGTTTATGAAAAATTTTATGGTGGACCAAGCCTCACAGTTACGAATGGTTATGCTCTGAAAATGTTCCCAGGTCAGATAGATTTTTTCATGGTTGATGATAATAACCGAAATAGTTTTTCTTCCGGTTCAACCTTTGATGGCTATCATTACCTTCCTGATTCTGTATCTGGTTCCGTGGAATTCACTCTTTCAGATCCAAAATATTTTATGATTTTTGCTAATCCTGATGTCACACAGGCTGTTCAGTATGTTAAAGCAAACATTGACATTTATGAAAATGCCGGAAAAATATGGGTCATGAGAAAAGAATTCGAATTCTCGGATCTTATTCTGCCTCAGCAAACCATGGAACTTAAATTCAATGATCTCGGAAGTCCACCAATTATTATGCATGGTGGATTCGGAAATAATGATATATCAAGTGAAATTGGTGGTACACTTACGGTTAACGCGTTCGTTTATGATCCTGATGGTCAGGATAATATCGATAAAGTGGAGTTATATCTTGGTGGTAAAGCTACAGGCATAGCACTTAGTAATGTAGGTGATTGGGGTAGTGCGGTTCTATATTCATTCGAAACGACAATCCCTCCAAACGCTGTTCCCGCTGGTAATTACCTGATCGAAATCGTAGCAAAAGATAAAGATGGCAACATGAGCAGTCTCTGGCCATACCTGCATACATTCAGGGGAATCGCTAAAGTAAATACTGGTCAAGAAATAAGTTCTGCTATTAAGCTTGACAATGACAAAATAAAACAGGATCTCTTTACTGGTGCAATGTGCGGTTATGGGGATACCATACTTGCTGATGCAGGTGGTGACCTCAAAATTTATGCGAATATTAATAATGGATATGAGAATATTGAAAATCTGGAACTGGCTTTTAATGGAAATCCTCTCGGTATTTATTTGCAAAAAGGGCAGGATGAAGGGTACTACTTTTTTATTATGAAAGATCTTGTCGGGGCTCAACCTGAAAATGATTATCTTTTTGAAATTATTGCTAACTTGAAAAATGGTACTAAAGAAAATATATTTCCTTATCTAAAAATAAAATAAGGAGTAGTGAATGCAGTTGGATAAATGGACAATTAAAGCTCAGGAAGCTCTTCAAAAGGCACAACAAAATGCACAGGAACTCAATCATCAGCAAATTGAAGTGGAACATTTTGTTCGCGCATTATGCGATCAATCTGAAGGAATTGTTCCCGCAATTATCAACCGTCTCGGAGTGAAGAGCGATACTATTTTAAATAAACTCGATGAAGCCTTGAAGAAACTTCCATCGGTATCTGGTCAGGGTGGACAATACATGTCTCAAAGACTGAACGATGTTGTTAAAAACGCTGAAAAAGAAGCAAATTACCTGAAAGATGAATATTTGAGTGTGGAGCATTTTCTCCTGGCTTCCACAGATAAAGCTTATCAGGCGGGAAAAATTCTCATCGAATTGGGTGTTACAAAGGATAGCATCTATAAAGCACTTGCAGAAGTAAGAGGATCTCAAAGGGTTACGGATCAGGTACCTGAAAGCAAGTTCCAGGCTATCGAGAGGTTTACGAAGAATCTTACAGAACTCGCTCAAAAGGGAAAACTTGATCCGGTTATCGGAAGAGATGATGAAATTCGTAGAGTTATTCAAGTTCTTTCAAGAAGGACCAAGAATAATCCGGTGCTTATTGGTGAACCTGGTGTCGGAAAGACTGCAATTGTTGAAGGTTTGGCTCAAAGGATTATCCAGGGTGATGTTGCAGAATCGCTTAAAAACAAGAAAGTGGTTGCCTTAGATCTTGGAGCATTAATTGCTGGATCAAAATATCGAGGTGAATTCGAAGATAGGTTGAAGGCTCTTTTGAAGGAAATTATCAGCTCTGAAGGTCAAATCGTTCTGTTTATCGATGAGCTTCATACTCTCGTTGGGGCTGGTGCTGCTGAAGGTGCGGTCGATGCATCTAATATGTTGAAACCGCCACTTGCAAGGGGTGAATTGAGATGCATTGGAGCAACTACTCTTGATGAATACAAAAAACACGTTGAAAAAGATTCAGCTTTGGAAAGAAGATTTCAACCGGTTATTGTTTCAGAACCATCAGTTGAGGATACAATTTCTATTTTGAGAGGTCTCAAAGAAAAATATGAAGTACATCATGGTATAAGAATAAAAGACTCTGCAATTGTTGCTGCCTCTACACTTTCATACAGGTATATATCAGATAGGTTTCTTCCTGATAAAGCCATAGATCTTATCGATGAAGCTTCGAGTAGGTTGAGGATAGAAATGGATTCCAAACCGACTGAAATTGACGAGATTGAACGCAAAATTATACAACTTGAAATCGAAAAACAGGCTCTCAAAAAGGAGAAGGATTCTACCTCTAAAGATAGACTTCAGAAAATAGAGAAAGAACTTGCAGAACTTAAAGAAAAAGAATCAGGTATGCTTATTCACTGGAAAGGTGAAAAAGAGCTGATAAGCAAAATTGCTGAACTAAAAGAGAGAATGGAACAGGTTAAAATAGACGAGCAGAAAGCTGAAAGGACAGGCGATCTTGCAAGGGTTGCCGAGTTGAGATATGGTGTAACTTCTCAACTAAAAAAGGAATTTGAAGAGAATCAATCAAAACTTGGTGAACTTCAAAAAAATAAAAAAATGTTGAAAGAAGAGATCGACGAGGAGGATATAGCTGAAATAGTTGCTGCATGGACGGGTATTCCAGTTACAAGGATGCTTGAATCTGAACTACAAAAGCTTCTTGGAATGGAAGAAAGACTCTTTATTCGAGTTGTTGGACAGGATGAAGCAATTATTGCGGTTTCAAATGCGGTCAGAAGAGCAAGGGCTGGTCTGCAAGACCCGAATAGACCAATTGGTTCATTTATTTTCTTGGGACCCACAGGCGTTGGAAAAACAGAACTTGCAAGGGCTCTGGCAGAATTTTTATTTGATGATGAAGCCGCTATGATTAGACTCGATATGTCCGAATTTATGGAAAAACATTCGGTTGCAAGGATTATAGGAGCTCCTCCCGGATATGTCGGTTATGAAGAAGGAGGTTATCTTACTGAACTGGTTAGACGAAAACCATATTCTGTTATCCTTTTAGATGAGATCGAAAAAGCTCATTCAGAAGTTTTTAATATTCTCTTGCAAATCTTTGACGATGGAAGACTAACTGACGGGCAGGGGAGAACTGTTGATTTCAAAAACACAGTTCTGATAATGACATCAAATATTGGCAGTGAACTTCTCTTGAATCCGATGAGTGTTGATGATAAAGAACTAAAAAACGATATCATGGATATCCTGAGAATTCATTTCAGACCGGAATTTTTGAATAGAATTGATGAGACTATTATTTTCCACAGTTTGACTGAAGATCATATAAGGGATATAGTCGATATCCAGCTAAAATATATTAGAAAACTGCTTGATCAAAGAAAATTATCGATAGAATTAACCGATAAGGCTAAAGATTTTCTCGTAAGGGTTGGCTACGATCCTGCATATGGCGCAAGACCGCTAAAAAGAGCAATCCAGAAGTATCTTCTGAATCCTCTTTCAGTTAAGGTTCTCGAAGGAAAATTCGTCGAAGGGGATAAAATCGTTGTCGATTCAGAAGACGATCAATTGGTTTTTGAAAAATAAATGTTACCTTTTTCAGCAACTAACACCCATCTATGAATATTGTTGAAGTTAATTCATAAAGTACAATTTCACTTTTTATTGAAAATTTCCGCTGGTTTTTCTGTTGAACCTGTTGCATTAGGATAATCGATATGTTTGAATGCTTTTTTATTTTGTTCTATAAGAGCACTGGCTTCCTCAATAAATGTATTATATCTTTTTTTGCATTCATAAAAACCATGCCACCATGAATAATCTGGTGCCATCATTGCTGCACCCATTCTCGCTCTTCTCCCCTCATGATGCCAAAGTTCATAAAACTCGACCTCGAGTTTTTCATCAAAAAATTTCGATTTATCCAGTAATCCTTTCTCGTATAACTCATCAAGCTTTTTCTTGATTGGTTTAAAATATACATCGTTATATTCTTCAATAACCTTGTCCATTTTGATGTAATGATCATCCACCCAGACTTTCCCATGACATTGAAGGCAAATCTTTTTCATTTTCTCTCTCTCGACTTGCCAGTTTGTTTTTGCAGGAAATGCCTTGAAATCTTCAGGTCGAACTGTCAATGGTGACTGTAATTCCCAAGAAAGCCTTTCGGTGACATCATGTGTCGTTAAAACCGAACCCGCACCTGACATGTGGCAGGATGCACATGTCGGAGCTCTGAAATCAACTCCCGGAGACCATGTCCCCGGTGCACTGTCCCAATTGTAAGTGTCACCAAAAGCAACATAAATATCACCATGTTTTGATTCGTTATATATCTCGATTTGTGGGTGATCGGGTCCTAAATGGCATTGACCACAGGCCCCCGGTTTACGCGCTTCCATTACTGAGAATCTATGGCGGGTGTGACAGCTCGAACAACTTCCATAACTTCCATCAAAATTTATACGACCTACGCCTGTGTTGGGCCATGTATCAGGGTCAATAGTCCCTTCCTTCATTTTCAATATAGTTCCATGGCAGTAATAGCATCCTGCTGTCCTTTCAACGTCGCTGTTCATACCATCGTTTAACCATGGATCTATCTTCCACATGATCTCGATCGTATTTGCATGTTTGCTTTTCTGATATTGTGAAACTTCATCAGGATGGCATCGAGAACAATCTTTGGGGGAAACGACCGATGCTACCGGTACTCTGTATCTTTTTGTCCCATATTCATGGTCGCTCCTCTCATACTGTTTATAATGGTCGAGACTCACATCAGAATCAAATGATTCAGCTTTATGGCAATCATAGCAGGTGATGTTTGCTGATGCATGACGACTCATTGCCCAGTCTGAAAAAATTCCCGGATGCTCCTTTTTATGGCATTCTATGCAAGCTTTAGCTTCCTCGGGCATACTCCTTTCTATTCTAAATTCTTTCTCTTTGGAATAATTTGTATTAACCTGTGAATAAACTGTACTCGAAGAAAAAACTGAACTTATCATTAAAACTAACAGACTCATAAGAATTAAATGTTTCATCTTGTTATCCTTTCTTAAGTAAAGATATATAAATTTAATTTAAGCTACTAATATCAGTGGTATTCAAAATTTAATTTTGTAAAATGAACAAGGTTACTGTGACAGTCTACACATTTTTTCTCGTATCCCTTGCGAGGATATAAAACAGTTCTGTGTGCAAGCATTGCACCTCGTTTATCAGGAATATAAAGAATGTTTCTGTGACATTTTTGACATTGTTCATTTTTAATATAATCATAGGCGGCTAAACGGTTTTTCTCCCGATCGTATTCATCTTGTAAGAAATGAGCTATGATATCCTTTAAACCGTGAAAGGTTTTTGAGTAAAAAAAGTTATATGTATCATGAGGAGCAGGAAGATGACAGTCCATGCAATCTGCAACAACACCATTGGAATTTGTAGCATGACTGGAAGTTGTCCATGTATTATATGCATATTGTATCTCATGACAGATAGCACAAAAACGCGGAGTTGAGGTTCTTACCATAGTGTAATAGGTTATACTGAATAGAGGAAAAGATAATATGATTCCTGCTAAAATTAAAATAACACCAACAAAATATTTTCTTTTATTCACCATTACATTAAAATAATCTACAAATTTATAAAAAAGTAAATATCAGCTTGTTATTTATTATTGTATATTTAAAAGTTGATTCCAAAAACCAGTTCACTTGATCTTATCAATACATTTTTTAAAGTCAAGTTTTTAAATTAATTTTCATAAGAAATCTTTCAATGAACATTCTGGAATTTTTATTAACCGATGTAAATTTCTTTATTTGGGTGAGTACAAATTCAGATTGAAAGCTTTAAGAAATATGGCTTTGCTGATGTACTAATTGTGGTTGTTGTTTTTGTGGTTTTCTTGGATCGTTTTTAGCTGTTTGTCGCTTACATTCATCAGGAAGACGATGATCATGAAAACGGATACCGTAAGAAAGATTATGATCGTTGCCTGATGCCTTGTTAATGTTGTAACTAGAATTCCCATGAGACCCATCGCAAAACAAACAAGA
>Ga0272441_10008683_pt1 | contig 16018 bp, 1 predicted proteins | sample SSMProp6N_FD_193582 | JGI IMG/M metagenome (GOLD analysis project Ga0272441, IMG submission 193582) | Marine sediment archaeal communities from Little Sippewissett salt marsh, Falmouth, MA, United States - SSM-Prop-6N | ecosystem: Environmental > Aquatic > Marine > Wetlands > Sediment ... | reverse complement strand
GAAGACCCCTTCATAAAGCGCGTCTAAGTACTGGTTATAAATCTTCTCTTTAACAGCCTTATCTTCAACGTCAATACCTTTGACCTTGGCTTGGTCAGCATAAACCTGGCCAAGAATCGTCTCTTTCAGATTCTTTTTATACCAGGCTGCCAGGACCATGGACTGAAAGATCTGGCGAAGATTGGCAAAATTTTTGCCTTCGTTGACCTCTCGTTCGATCTCCGGAAGGATGACTTCCCGGTAAATATCAGATGTCAAGCTGCTGATCTGCTCGACCTTTTCCTCATCAAGCTGATCCGTGCCGATATTTTTATTACCCAGGTTCTTCTGCATGGCCAGGTAATCCTCTTCCAGCATAACCTTTAATCTGTTCTCGATGACCAAGGCGGTTTTACCGTAACTGGAATCCTCTTCCGTTGGCATGATGGTATGTTCATAGACCTCGGCTGATTCCGGGATGATCCAGACCTTATTAAAGGTATTCATCGGGATCTCGGTAGTGCCGTACAAGTCATAGGCTTTTTTGTAAGCCTTTGCCCAAAATTCTTTTCCTAGTTCTTCTTCGGGATAAATCAAGGAGGCGGACATCTGCTTCAAGAGATAGTCCTGGGCCAGCATGTCGCGACCCATTTCCGTGAGACCGAGACTCTGCGGAATGATACGGTTCTTTTCGAACGGGGATAAGTTAACCCATAATTCTTCTTCGGGAACGGTCAAGGCAGCGAGAAAATATTTGATCAATTTGGTGGATTCGACTCTCAAGTCGCTGTCTGAGATATTGACGTTCTCTCCCGTATCGATGATAAAGTTAAAATGGAACGGATCATCGTAAAAAACCGTTACGCCCTTCATAAGCGCCGGATCATAAGAATCCGTAGCTGATAACATCTTTCCCGGTTTCGGGATATTCAGGCCCTGAAGGATCTGCGCCGAGGCGATCCTGGGCGGCATAATCATGGTGACAACAAACGTGCAAGCAATCACCGATGATAGGATTTTGCACAATAGGTTTGATTTTTTCTTTTCCATAAGTACTAACATTCCTACACCCTCCTTGTTTCCCGTGGCTTGTTGTTAATTTTTCTTGATCTATTTGTAAGCATTTGCTCAGATATGAATTTAATTATTAATATGATAAGAATGCCTTTATGTTAATGATACCAGTATGTTATGAGATAATTTCTCAAGAAACCGCTTTCTTAAATATATATAAAATATACCATATATTAATACTATTAACAACATATTTTGAGCCTTGAAATACCCTTAATATTACACAATATACTGTTATACAACAACTTACGTCTTCGGCAAAAACCCCTTGAAAAAAAATGGGGTTTTTGCCGAATTCCCGCCATAAACTATGAATTTTTAGGTTTTAAAGACCTAGCCTCCTTCCTCCATTTGCATGGAAAGTAAGGTTATTAGTAAGAAATCTGCCGTTAAACTTCATAAACAAACACTTTTTTTCGGTCTAAATATCTCTGACGGATTTCTTCGCAAGGAAAATCCTGATGATAACTTAATTGATCTTCAATCTGATAAGGATTGTCATCATCCGATAATCCCAAGAGAATGTTGAAATTCGTAACCGGGACGATTTCAATGATAACCGGCACAAAACCATCGATCTGAATATTCGGTATTGGCTGTTCATGAACAGGCAGAGGCACATTATTTTCATCGCGTTTAATGATCAAATCCAAGTGCGCCGGATTGAAGTCAATACCACCAGGCCTTCTGGACTCCTTGCCCATCATTTCATCATAGGCTTTCTGGGCGCGTAAGCCGATTTCGCCGGGCTGGGCCAGATACGGCATCAAATCATGCGGCCGCTGGGCTTGCTCAATGGCCTGGGCTGCGGATGCGTCAGTTTGCTCTGGTAAAGCAAACTGATGAATATTTTCCGAACGCAAAACTACATTCTGACCTTTCGCCACCCTGATCGCGACGTTTAGTCCTTTAGAGATAAACACATTATCCCCCAGAGTAAAACTGCCATCAAAAGGATCTTCGAAGTCCACAAATAAACGTCCTTCGACCCGGGCATTCTGCCCCAGGGTTACGGTTCTTCCGCCGATATACATAACAGCATTACCCGTCAGGTGGAAATTATCCCTGACATGGAATGACTGGCTTCCCGCCCGGACGTGCATAGCATGCGATAGTTCCAGCGTGCTTTCATCCGAGATCTGTACCGTTGGGTTCTGCTGGCGTAACCATAACTTATGCAAATCCGACATGACCATGGATACCGAGCCCGGAGACGTGGGCCCGGTCATTTCCTTGAAAGTCGCGCAGCACAGGATCCGGTCCAAAGCCACGTACGCGACGCGTTTGGCCTGATGCAATGCATCAAAAACAAATGACTCGAACTTATCGATCAGGCCTTCCTGTTGCTGGCCGCCTTTATAGACCTGTGCCCTCTTATTGCGAACCATATGGAACGGCGGTTGCTGGGCCCGAGCCATAAAATCCATTGAAATGATATGACGGCCCATATGGACATGCTCAAAACCGGGCTTGCCCTGAATAAACTTAGCAACCGGTTGATTGTATTCCGCGACGAAGTGTTTGCCCGTAACCGTATCCTTTACATGACGGCCCCGTTTTGTATCTTCCGGTTGATCTCCCTTAACGACGATCGTGGTGAATTCAGAATCCTGACGGACATGCTCGCCCAAGGCCGTAAGATTAACCGCGGGCAAAGGATTCTGCATCTGGGTATAAATGAAGTTCTTTATTCCCCGATCCCGGGCCTCTTCCAGCGCGCTTTTTTGCCGGAATCTTCCGCCGCCTGTTCTGGCGGTTTGTTCCTGCATGGCTGCATAAACGCCTCCATGTCCGTTGGGCGTTCTTAAAAGGTTCGTTTCATCACGCATGGCCTGTTGGCCTGTTTCCGAATCAAGAGCCGGAATGCTTCCTTGAACCATAAAGATAACATTGTCTTCGCCGAGTCCAAAATAATCATGCTCGGCAAAATACTGGCGGATCATTTTATCGTTCAATTCCGATGTCATGATGAACCACGGGATCTCTTTCCCGTATTTCTCGCGAGCCGCTAGCAGTTCTTCGGCCATGACTTCAAATAAACCCTTGCCGGAAACCGGGGTCAGAGAATGTTCCCCTTCCGGATAACTCAATCCGGCCCGGGACTTCATACCGCCGGCAACGCTGATCACGCCGACCCGGCCGGAGCGAAGCTCTTCTTCACTGGCCTCGATAATATCACTGCCCGGCATTTTCCCGCCTTCATAACTGACAACTGCCGGCGGAGCGATATGATGCGAATCGACTACCTGACTGTCGATGATCGGGATATTTTGATTACCGACACGGATCTCGCGTTCAATGCGGCGATACCCTCTGGGCTTCATCCCATCCTCGTAATCGTGAACAGCTTCCTCTAAAGAAGGCAGCAGCCCTTTGCGGGTTGTGTACTCCGTGCCGGTGGAATTGACCGAATAATTAATTTGTTCAAGGTTTTCATACGGTTTTCTTCCATCAGGGATCGGGCGGTCTTTTAACTCTTCCAGGGCCGCATCAATCCGGCGACGGCCGTCAGGAAGAACGTCTTTACCCTTCGGGGTCAATACAAGCATGGCAACGCCGCCGCCCATCTGCCCGGTAAACATACCGCCGTAAATAAGACCCTGTTCAACCAACGGATCATAGATCCAGCGCAGAACCTTTTCCCCGGCAATCTCGTCGAAGATACTCCAGGTCGCGTTCGGATCGATTCTTTCCCGGTAAGACATGTATTCTAAGAACAACGGTCCAAGGGCTGCCCAGTTCTGGGTTTCAAAGGCTTGAACGATCCTTTGATGAATGCCCTGGGAACGGATATGCGCGTCAAAACCGCGGTCGATATCCCGCGATAAATACGAAAGGTTGCGCATACTCAAATTCCGCATCAAGCTCGTAGCGGAACTACGTGGGATATTTGTATTCACGAAGATTAAATTGTCGGAAACCTGAGCCAACTGCTCCGCGTTAAGATCCAGGACACTGACATTATCGCCTGTCGCTTCGACAAAACCTTCGGTCGGCGGATAGACAAATGATTTAATCCCGCCCCAAATGGAGCCGTCCGGATCCTGGCGACCTGACTTCAAACGCAGATGGTTTTCCATCAAGATAGCCAGGCTTCCGCGCAGGGATTTATTTTCTGCCAATTGATCCTGGCCCGTCGCATGATAAAGAGCATCAAGGATCTTCTCAGCCACGGCCGTGCTGGAAGCCAATCCACCCCGTGAGGGACCGAAACTGGTCACCCGAAGATGAAGGCCTTGGCCATTGGTAAAATTACTCACATCCTCAAGCACCTGCGAAGGATTCCCTGGATTATTTTTCACAATCCCCGTAAATATAAGTGCATATTTGAGCATACGGAAAGGATCAGCGCCATTTTCCCAAGTATAAAATTGATCAATGTTGTCTTTTGTTAAAATCAACTGATGCGGAGATCCCGGCAGCCCGCCGATAATCTCCAGCACAATCTGACCGGCCTGGGCTTCGGCGAATTCCACTTTTACCGGGACCTTACCGTCAAGATTGATCGCTCCGTTCAAGGTCACACCGCCGCGGTCCTTGACCGTGGTCCAGTTATCGGAACCGTTACCGCTGGATATGCCGAATCGCATCGGACCGTGTGATTCATGAATGGTGCGATCTCCCTGAGTTTTTTGATATTTTAAAGTCCCGGCTGCGGGCTGAGGAACATCAGCCATCAAGGCCGCCTTGGCCCGCTCGAAATCCTGCAATTCGCGCTCATAGCTCGCATCGATAAAAGGCTGGATATAAGCCAGATAACGATCATCATTTAAGGACTCGGGGCTGGCTTTAAGCGCGCTCAAAGTTTGTGTTAATGAATCCCTTGAATCCGCATTTGGAGTAATATCACTAACCATCCCGTCGATATTCAACTGTCCTAATTGGCCAGGTTGATTTACCGCCAAAGACCAAATAACATCAGCCAGAACGATAATCGCCCGTTCCTGCTTGATATAAAGCATGGGATCAGCCTCAATATCGGTCCGCCTTAAATATTTCCGTAAGGCATCCACCGTCTCTTGATAGACCGAAAAATCGGTCACGCCCTTGAAAAGGGCAACATGGCTTTCATCCCGGACATGTTCAATATTATCCATAACGGCTGCTGGAATGGCGCCCGGAGCGATGGCTTGGGCAGTCACCAGATCCTTGATCCCAACCACCCAAAAATGCTTATTCCCTTGGGTATCGATCTCCATTGCAATATCCACCGAAGCGGATTTTATCTGATCCTGTGGGGCCAGCCCCGTGTTCAAACCATACAGCGCCCGCCGGGCTTCCTGCCGGATATCAGCAAGGTCCGTACTCTCCAACGCCACTGCGGTCCATTGTGCATCAGCAGCCAAGACATCTTCCGTTGTAACAAAATTTGATTGAACTTGATCCACTTCATGCGTATTACCGAGGGCATCCACAACTACCGGTTTTTGACTTCGATATCTTCCTGGATACGTGAAGTCTGTTTGAACACGAAGAATAAAAGAATGCTGTTGATCTTCGGTCTGAATTCTGACATTACCGACATGCGGCTGGACCAGTACGTTCGTTCCGCCTTGTTGCAAACCGATGATCGCCTGACTGATCTCATCGGATTCGGCAAGCTGGGCAACCTGCTGTCGTGTTACCTTAACGATCTTTGTAATTCCCATCGAATCATTGTCATTGGATCTTATGGCAACATTGACAGCATCGCCTTTTTGGGCATTTATCAAGCTGAGCAGAAAACCTGCCAGACGTGAGCGGTAAGTGTCAAATCCATCGGCTGAACTAATCTGCAAAGAATCCGGTGATGCGGCAATATGACGCAAGGCATGCGCGGTCTGCCAGCCGTTTCCAGCGATCTCCGGCGCCTTGGCTTGTGACGTCGTGGTATAATCAGCACCGCCGCCGAATCCGAAATCAAACGGGCTCCCCCCTCGGCCGCCATCCCCTGAAGGCCCAGTGGGTTGCGTGCCGGTGCCATCCTGGAAGTCCCCCGCAGCGATTAAATGGGTCTCGCGTGCCTTAAGATCTACTTTAACGTAAAATCGCCGACCGCCGCGATCATAATAGAAATACAACTCGTTTTCCGTACGGATGGGATCCGCTGGGAAGATCACAACACCCAACTGGGATAAACTCCTCAAGGTCTGACGGGTTAACATATAATCATCCCGCATCAAGGCATAAACTTCCTCAGGGCTTTCATCGGCAATCGTGGTGATCTCTGTTTCCCCTTCGCCCTTAAACCACGTGTCAAAATAAGCCGGGATAAAACCCATATCGAGCCATTCCTCCTGGAATTCCTGGCCGTCGAAAATCAAACTGCGCATACGCCCTTCAGTACCGCTGAGCTGTTCCTGGAGTTTGACATGGACCTTTTCCTTTAATTTTGTGGGTAAGGACTTGCGGATAATCAGCCGTAAATTCGCTACCCCGGTGCGGAGCGCATCGTAATCCAGGACCGAAAACACATTCGGCTGAAGCGGTTTATAAAATTTCAAATCGTAAATTCCGATATACCGGTTAGGAAGATCGCCCTTTTTGCGGCTCTGTATTTCAATAGCTTCGCGTTTAGCCGCTAATTGCGCATACGCATCCTCAAAATCAAACGGCCGGCCGCCGGCATACAAAATGTCATACCCTTGTTCCCGCACCAGACGCTCGGCCGCGCGCAGAAGTTTTTCCTGGTTATCGATAAACGCCTCTGCCTTTCTACGATCGGCTGCGTCAAACTTGTATTCCTCTTTTGTGGAAAACGTACCGTCCATGCTTGGATCATAACCGTATTTCAAACGGTTTTTCAAAACATGATGCGCCGCGTATTCGTTCCAGACCGTTTCAATAAAATCGTTCTCGAATTCCCGTAGATTATCCTTTGTTACGTCACCGGGCTGTAAATTCAAGAAACGTTCGAATTTCTCGGGATTACGGATAACCGGTAATCCTCCGTATTTCATATCGAGTAAATAACGCGTGAAGGCATTTACCCAATGATGAAAATGCTGCAGATCGACCCGGTTATAATCATTGTTGGTTGATCCCTGGTAGTCCCAATAGGTCAACGCCATGTAATAACCCAGATAATAAGAATAAGCTGCCATGGGATCACGCTCGTTGTAAAGAGCGATCTGACTGTCTTCATCCGTAAACCATATCCCCCGTTTATAAATATTATCGGGATTAGGCGCTATATGCACACTGGCAACCGGCTGGCCCAAAATCTGTGCCTGCATACGGCCCATAGCGCGGGTCATCTCAACCGGGTCATAATCATCATCCCGGCCTTCCTGATCCGGGCCTAATAGCTCCCAACCGATCCGGGACGTAGCCGGCACCGTGCGCCATAATTGCTGAAATTCTTCGCTATAAGGATTGGCATAATAGGTAAACACATGCCGGTAAGGTGCACGTGACGTGCGGCCTTCCTGATAAGCCTTGGTCCCCTGTTGTTTTAAGACTTCGTGCGGAGCTGCCTCACGGGTATGCCCCGGGATCTGACCAAACCGGGATTTGCTGACCCGGGTGACTTTTACAACCACGGTCCGTACATGATCCTGACCCTCGAACCGTATTGCCTGTCCTGCGGCTTCCGCGGCCTCCTCTACGGCCTCGATCTCGCCGTCCCGGTTTAAAAAAACCTTATGCTTTGCACCCAGGGTAAATTCTGCTTGTTTCTTTTGACCCCATTTGATATGCCCCACCTCTTCTCCGGAAGTCGTTTCTATCCGGTATCCGCCTCGGGTGGGTTTAATATTATAATTACTGCTCACATCTTTTTCCTTGGCATCCTTAATACCCTGAATGTCATGCTCAAACAAGAAGGCTCTGTCGCCGTTAACTAAAGGAAACTCGATGACATGACCGTTATGCATCTCAACCATTTCCACTTTTTTGCCATCGACTTCAACGGTTACCTGTTCATGCTCAACCCGGCCCCCGCGGATAATCCGGCGTTTATCCACCTTCAAATCTCGCGGATCCATAGACTGATAAGAACCGACAGCCTTCATCATGAGCGGCTGTTCCGCTCCCTGATCGGTCGTGATCACCACCGGCTCATGGGTCTCGGCATCCATGACAATACCGCCCCGGCCGCGCGCTACAGTGTGCGTATCCAAATTAACATCCATCAATAAATAATAACGATCAATAACCTCACCCTGAACCGTTGATAATAACCTGTCCCGGCTCAGAATATCCCTGATCATCCATGTCCTGAATTCATAAGGCAGGCTGTCGAATTGCTCATACAATTCCGGCTGATGACCGGTGATCTTCTTGAATTCGAAAAACTTGCTGGTATCATCACCTTTTTCATCTTCCATCTTCCGCAGCCGGGCACCGTCAATAACAGCCCGGTATCCGTCGCCGAAATGAATTCGGCTCACGCGTCCATCGCTAACGATAACCTCCCCGAGGAATTCATCTGTTTCCACCGTCCTGAAGGATAATGTCCCACCCGATTGCTGAATATCGACCTGCGGAGTAATGACGCGGTCCTTAAAATCCCGGATCTCCGCAACCCTATCACCGTCCATATATACGACATATTGATTCTTTAATGTCAGTGTCGAAACGCGTCCGTCCTTGAATTCGATGCGTCCGAGCTCGGAGGTTTCCACTTCCTTCGGATGAATAAATCTTGTATTTTTGGATTCACTGATAGTGAACTCATCCGTAACAACTGTCCCCGTTTCGTCGCGAATCTCTTCTATAACCCCCTCTTTAACGACAGCCTCGTACACTTTCCCTTTATAAGAGAAGGAATACGTCTTATCCCCGTCAAGTTCGATACGGCCCTGATGCAGCAAAATGGTCATATCATTGGCCACCCGCACAGCCCGCAACGGAACCCTAACCATGTATTTCGAATACAAGGGATTAATATCTTTATGCTTGCCGCCCGTGGCGTCTTTGCGCCATTTAATGGTCCGAGCCCGTGAAAACCCTTGCTGATCTTCCCGCTTGACCAGTTTGCCGTTCTCATCTTGCACATATTCGACAAACGGAACAAACTCGAGCATTTCTCCGGTTTCGGGATCCGTGACCGTGTCCCGGTAAATAACGAAAATCCCTTCCTCCTTCAGCTTCCCAATCCTTTTTTTATCCTCTGCCTCGGCTTCATCATCCCCGATCTTATACGGCCGATCCTCGATCTTAATAATCCAGCCTCTTGCCTTTTCAGCCTCTGTCATCTGCGTGATATCCACCTCACCTGTCTTGGACGACCGGCCCGAAATAGCGAGGTGCGGCCTGCGATTTAATTCTTTGATTTGTGCTATGGTTCTTTGACGTTCCTCGGGAGACAACAATCCTTCGAACATCCGATCCAGATTCGCCAGCATATCTGCTAATTCCTGAAGCACATAATGATGACCGGCTGCTTTTTGCCTGACCGCACGGCCGATTTTATCCCAATCGCGCTCCTCTTCCTGCATCTCCGGCACATCCAAAGCCCCACTGTCAACAGCCGTGGCCATGGCCTGGGCCAATTTTGCGGTTTCTTTTAATTTGGCCATGATCTCGGCCCGGTGGGGAAGTACGGCTGTTTCAACCAGCTTGTCAACAGCCGCTATATGCTGGGCTTCATAATACCCTTGGTATTCCTCAATCAATTGCTTGGCCCGGGCATAAGATTGTCTTGCCGCAGGGGTTAAGCCATCACGCTGCAGTTCGATCCCGCGAACCACTTCTTCATGGTACCGGTTCTTGACCTCAAGCGCCGGCTGTTCCGATTCCTTGGCAAACCTTAATTCCTGGCGGGTTTTGAGGCTTTCGTATTTTGCCTCCAGATAGCGGACTTCCTGTGCTTCCCTGCCGGCCTGTTGGGCTTTCAGATAAGCCAGTTTGGCCCTTTGCACCGCGAGCGCCTCCGTAACCCATGCCCGGTTCCATTTTTTGCCTTTAGAGACTTTCTCCGCTGATATCGCATCTGAATCCAGGCGTTCCAGTTCCCTGATAAGTCCGTCAACAGCAGCGATCTTTTCTTCCGGGGTCAATTCTTTCAATAGAAATTTTTGATTCCCTTTCCCATAGGCCTGGACATCCCAGCCCAACGCGAGAAACACTTTTGTTTCTTCGTCCGTGAAATAATCATACGTATCGACCAAAGTACGCCCTTCCAACCCCAACATCCGCGCCGCGATTTCGGCCGGGCTCGCGCCTTTATACGTGGTTTTATTGCCCTCAGAATCCGTTACTTGTCTTCTTTCCACCGGTTTCCCTCGGCCATAATACTGGGCATGCGGGGTAGCCCAAACCAGGGCATCATGAGACGGATCAATGAAATTCAAATACCCGCCGTCTTCTTCCTGATAATCCACCTGCAAATCGCTTAAGGCAACCTGCCCCTGCTTGCCCCATGACCAATCCAGCACATCACCCGGGCGCGACTCCTGAATCTGCGGCCAGCGCACCGCGTACGGATCCGTGGCTTCGACGTGCATGCCATGATGGGCGGCCCAGACAGCCAAACGCTGGGAACCGGTCCAACGCGTATCGGAGATCTCGCCTTTATACGCCACGCCCAATATACCCAGATTAACTCCTTCGCTAGGGATCCCTCGTTTAATCAAGGCCTCGATCAGATGTTTGTTGATGACTTTTTCCGCCCGATGATCACTTAAGTTCGAAGCCACCAGCCGGCTCTGGAACATCTGCATCACCGTCAGTTCTTCCATACCGAAATAGCGTTTAAGTGCCTGAATGATAAAACCCATGTCCTTGGGGATACAGTACCCGCCGACCTCCATTTGAGCGATCCTTTTGAATATCTCAGGCCGGTCTTGAGGCCGGGCCTCCTGAATGGCTTCGGCGATCTCAAAACCGTTGAGTCCCATTTCCTCGGCCGCATCCATAAAGGCGTTCATGATTTCCATCAGTGAATAAAAGTAAGCATTATCCATGGTCTTCATTAACTCGGCGGTCTCGGGTTTGTCAACGATCGAATATTTGAAACCAACGGTTGAAAAGTATTCATCAATATCCATTTTGGCTGCCTCGGTCATCCCCGATCCCTTACGTGCAATACTCATCAGGGAAAGAATCCATTTAGATCCGGGTTGCATGGTCTGAGGCGCATACCCGACCTTAGCATGTTCATTATCACCCAGTAAGCCTCTCTTGCGGAATTCGGCTTCGATAGCCGGAAAGGATTCATTCCGGGTGAATCCGGGAAATGTTGTGCTTTCGACCATGATGGTCGTATTCTTATTAGCCAACTGGCCGATCTGTTTCATCAAGCCGCGGGTAGCTCTCAGATCCGGGTCGGAATCCGCCAAGGCGCGGTCGCGTTTTTCAAGATGCACTTCCGTGTCCACGATCAGCATATCCGCGACCGACATGACCTCGGGCAGAAACGTTCCTCTTATATTCCCCCTTTCAAAAGCAGCCTGAATCTCGCGGGTTACCGTTACGTCTTCGGTTTTAACCGGGGACAATCCCCGGTTGAGGTCGAACATGCGTCCGATATTAATATCGACTCTTTCATACCCGATCATATAATATGGATGCTGTTCGCCCTTGAGCGGTCGACGATATTTGGCATTGCTATTATGGACAACTGCAAGTTCCTCGTTGCCAAAGTCCTTTTCTGCCTTGGCTGTAACCGTGATCATAGCCGTGGCCACATGCCCGATCCCGACCGTGGAAATAATCCTACGGCCCAAGGCCCGCTGAATCGCGACATCGGCCATAAGTTCTAAACGCTCTTTTTCGAACGTCGCCCGGCCGGAGGGCATGAGATATTCCTCGCCCATGACTCCCCAGGCTGTCTCGCCTTTGAATTTATCAACATCGGTGGTTGTCGGCGGGACATAATAATGCCCGAATTCCTCTTCCGTGATCCCGCGGTCTTCCATGATCGCATGCGCGAATTCATGAATCCCCTGCTCACCCTGGGATACCAGAAAATCCCTCAAGCGTTTCTCTTCCTTGACACCGGAATCCGGATTAAAATATTGTCCCATGGCCTCTTCGACCCGAGCGCGGACTTGCGGTTGGGATTTGAATCCCGTTTCCGGTTCAGCCATATAATCACGTCTTGTTTCTATACTCTCTTCTTTACTTAATCCGGCTAACAACGTGGCCGGTCTGCTGATCTGCGTTTCAGTACCAGATAAATTGTTATTGATCTTAGCAAGCGCCCTCAGAAACGTTGCTTTGAAATCATATTTAGCCAGCCAGGCGTCATGCGGGCCCCGCAATTCATTTTCGAACCATTCTTGTTCAGCTGGATTGGTTAACTCTTGTTCAAGATCAGCCCCATCCCTCAAGGAAAAGACCACCCGCGTAAAAGCCGTGGCTTCCGGGTGCGTGAGCCCGGAAAAGGCCAATAAGGCATGCAGGAAATTTTCCGCGCTCCAATTATAGATGTAGAGACCGTTATCGCTTTCATCCACCTTGGGGAGGGCTTTGATCCCCATAACCTTCAGCAATTCGGCTTCCTGTTTTTGATCGACCTGAATATCCCATATAGCCGGGGGACCGAATTTGGCCTCGGCCAGTTTCCCGTCTAAAAGACCATTGGCAATAGCTAAAACCCGTGAAGCCATGTCGCGCACCTCTGCCGTCGGTCCGGATTGGGATACCTCGACTAAACGACTTAATACCTCTTGAATCGATGCATTGGCGCGTGCGTTCTTTGAAAAGTTCCCCCGGTTGACCTGTTGAGGCGTAACGAATCCGACATTCTGATTAAAAATGATCCATTCCTTGAATTCGTCGATGGAGCCTTCCTGCAGGTCATAAACCTGTTGAGCCGGCGCGGTCTCGACCAGCTGGACCAGCTCATTGAATTTGGTCCCGACGCCGGCCAAGGCCTGACGTTGATCCCGACCCAAAGACTGAACGGTCTCAAATTTGCGGTTTTCACCGAAGGCAAAACCCATGGTGATCCCACCGGAAAAATATTTACGCGGGATGCTCTCATCGGTATAAGGGTCATAATCCTCTTTAATATAATCGAATACGCCTTTCTTAAGCGCGGCCAAGTATTGCTGATATATTTTTTCTTTAACCTGCTTATCATCAATATCGACACCATTGATCTTGTTTTTATCAACATATATCTTACTTAATAAGGTTTCCTTTAAATTGCGCTTATACCAGGTTGCCAGGATCATGGAATTATAGATCTGCCTCAGATTGGCAAAGGTTTTGCCCCGGTTCACTTCGCGCTCCAGCTCGGGGATCAGGACGTCGCGTACGACTTCGGAGGTGACGCCGCTGATGACCTCGACGTCTTCATCCTGAAGCAGGTTTGTGCCCAGGTCTTGGTTGTCCATGTTCTTTCGAACCGCCAGGTAATCCTCTTCCAGCATGACTTTCAGTTCGCTTTCAACCACAAACGCACTGCTGCCGTGCTCATACACGACCGCCCGCTTGGGAAGGATCCAGACCTTGTTGAACGTGTTCAGGGGGATTTCGGTTGTGCCGTAAAGATCATGCGCCTTCTTATAAACCCGGTCCCAGAATTTCTGGCCCAGATCGTCTTCGGGATAAAGAAGTGACGCAGACAATTGTTTTAAAAGATAATCCTGCGCCAACATGTCACGCCCCATTTCGGTCTGGCCGAAGGTCTCGGAAATGATCCGGTCCTTTTCATAAGGCGATAAGTTCACCCAAAGTTGCGATTCCGGAACAGTCAGGGTCGAAAGAAAATATTTGATCAGCCGTTTGGATTCCTTTTTCAATTCTTCCTGTCCGATCCTGTCGTTGCCGGTATCCAGGATAAAATTAAATTCCAAAGGATTGTCCGGATGAACCGTGATGCCTTCAATCAGGCAGGGGATATACGCCTCGCTCAAGGCCAGCATGGTTCCGGGAACCGGAAGGTCCAGGACGCTGTGCACCATGACCTGGGCGGACACTCCCGACGGCATGATCGATGTAAAAAGAAACACAAACACGATCAGGGTTGATAAAATTTTACGAATGGTTTTTGATCCGGGTCTGTTCATTGTCTTTTCCTCATTTTATTTTTTGCTAATGATTTCTAAAAATAAATTTCCTGATCCAATGTTTTTAACTAATCCCGCCCAACAACATCTGCAAGTTAGGGATCGGGACAATATCAATAATGATCGGAGTGAATCCGTCAAATTTCATATTAAAGATAGGCTGCTGCGGTAAAGGCAGCGGAACACCCTGCTCGTTTCGGCGGACTTCCATGGTAAACAGCGCCGGGTTCAGGTCGATACCACCGGGGCGCTGCTTTTTAGGGCCGGCCGGGACCACAGGATCAGCAGCGATCTCCGCCCGGATATCATAAATATGGGTAACGGGATGGTCACTGCTTTCACTGGCATATATCCTGACAACCTGAAATGCCTGGGCAGGATTTTCCTGACCTGCCGCAATTCTCTTGATCCCTCCCTGCTCATCAATCTGCACGTCATAGGTTCTTTTCCACTCATCTGTTTTCTCACCCGTGTATTGAAACACAACGCGTGAAACAAAACTTCTTTCGTATACAGGATCCATCGGATGACGACCATCTACCCTTATGCTCTGAACCGTAATCTTTGCGTCGTCGCTCGTCCCAATAGAAACAGGATTCTCAAACGTAATAATATCTGAATGCTGTTCGTCTTCTTCCCATTGATCATGGAGCTTTCCACCGTATTTCTCGATTAGCTCTTGTGTCAATTTTGCTCCTTCTTCATCATTCATGGCCGAGATAACAAGATTGTTGACAACCAAATCCTCTGCTTTTCCACCGATGCTTTCGATGGCGGCTCTCGCATTATTGACAACGGTTTCCAACTCTTCATCCGCGACTTGAAAAAAGATCGATTGTACCAGTCCCGAAGGCGGTGCCAAGGCTTCTCTTAGTCGCTTCTGAAAGATTGACCAGACCTCGCCTTCCCATCTGGTAGTAAAATACCCTTGCAATTCCGCATCCAAAGCCGGACTCACGCTGATGACATGCGCCTGGGCATCATAGACAATGGGCTGACTTTGCTCTTGCGAGCCTAAAACGATCCTTACTTGAACCGCATCTTCTTGAAAAGCCCTTCGAAGTACTCTTCGGATTCCTTCATCCTGAACCCATTCACCGAGATTCTTGGTTATGACCGGCAATGATGCGGCCCCATTGTTATCGGTAAATACCTGAATAATATCCGGTGAAAGATCATTGAAATACGTAGCCGGAACGAATGGGTTAAAATCGTCTTCCCCCGGTTTCCCCTCTTTGGAATGGACATTCACCAGGGCCGCTTGTTTGGCTGAGCCCGGGACAGACATAATAACGAATCTCCCCGGTTTTCTCATAATCTCTTGTTTCATGATCGGTAACCGGATGGTAACGGCCGGAGGAACGTAGCCGGCCTTTCTAAACCGCGGATAATCCCGCATCTGCTGTTCACGATTGACAGGGTCTTCGTTCGGATTGGCAACCCCCACTGCCTTTTCAGGTTGCTCATACAATTTTTGAGTTTCCGGAAGGTTCCCCTGCACCGCATCATTGAACGCTACGTGCCCATTATCGCCATAACCTCCGAATATGCCGTCAATACCCAACTTCTGCAGAAGCTTTCCGTATGCCTCCGCCACTTCTTCTGCTGTCATATCCAGATTGTCCGCATCATCCATCAAGTATATGTTTAATTCTCCCTTGGAAATTCCGTGTTTCTCAACAATCGGATTGATAAGATTATTATCTAACCATGTCCGGAAACTCTCCGGGTCTCCCCGCTTGACGAGTAAATTAGGATCTCTTGAAACCCATTCGTCCATATGGGCAATGTTGATTCTTCTCCAATCAAAATAATATTCTGAATCTCTGTCTTTCGAGAGCTCAACCAGCCACTTGATCGTTTGCACCTGAGAAGGAGCCGCAGCAAACACAATGGTGATGCGTTCATCCGCCCCAATTTGTTTAAGAAGATTTTGTATTTTCCTGATCCCGAGTTCAGCAGCAGCCCTACCGCCCTCATCGCTACTAGGAAATATATTGAGCTTCTCAGTATATTTACGAACA
>Ga0272441_10008682_pt1 | contig 16020 bp, 13 predicted proteins | sample SSMProp6N_FD_193582 | JGI IMG/M metagenome (GOLD analysis project Ga0272441, IMG submission 193582) | Marine sediment archaeal communities from Little Sippewissett salt marsh, Falmouth, MA, United States - SSM-Prop-6N | ecosystem: Environmental > Aquatic > Marine > Wetlands > Sediment ... | reverse complement strand
GAGTTCCCTGGATTGAGGTATGGTATAATATGCGGCATCACCGTCGTGCATTTCCTGATTCATCTTCTTGATAAAGTCTACTATGGAGGCCGCCTTGCCAACCCCTTCGATGCCGGAGAGCCTGTTCTGCAGATCTTCAATTATATGCAGCACCTTCGGGTTCTTGATGTCGTCGGGGCTCCCGGTTTTGATAACCACATTGAACATGGACGTTCCCCCGAATGTATTGTTCAGGATTTCATCGGCGGCACGAATGGGGCTGCTGGGTCTGAAGTGTTTGACCGCATCAAGATCGCTGCGGATCTGAAAAGCAGCGATGATTGAACAGGCCAGAATCAGGGAACTGATAGTGATGATTGCAACAGGGTGCTTCAACGAAAGCTTTGAGATTCCGTGCAGTAGAGGGCCGAGCAGGTCTTTGGTGGTGTGGAGATGCGGCAAATAAGGTTTTTTGCCCTCCAGAATGGAGAGCAGGGCAGGGATGAGTGTCAGAGAAGTTCCCAGGCTCGCCAGGATCCCGAAGGCTGAAATGATGCCGAAATGTTTCATGGGTACAATTTCCGAGGTATACAGCGATATGAAAGCGGCGATGGTGGTGACACCGGCCATGACAATCGGTACGCTGACCCGGTTGAGTGAGTGCATGATTCCTTTCAGTCCGGTATATCCGTTATGTGTGTCGGAAATGATGTTTTCCAGCACATGGATGCCATAGGCACTGCCCACGGCTACCAGTACCACCGGGATGGTGCTGGTGACATGGGTGATGGGCATTTTCAGCAGGGCCATCAACCCCACGCTCCAGAGTGTGGAAATGGTCACGGTCAGCAGGGGCAGCACAACGCCTCTTAAGTTTCTGAAGAACAGAAACAATGCGATGACAATCAGAATATTTACCAGGGGGATAAGCAGTTTCATGTCCCTGAGCATATAGTCACCCTGCAGGGCCTCGACCACAGGTACACCGGAGATGAATAATTGTTCCGGGCCCTGGTATTTTTCAGCAATTTTTTTGAGCTGATAGTAGACCGGAACCACATCATCGGTTTCCAGCTCGTCTTCCATTACGATCGAAATCAGCGATCCGGTGTGATCTTTTGTAATATAGAAATCCTGATAGAAATCCCACGATTCCACCTTGCGTTTGAAGTCGGCGAGATCTTCATCTGTTTCAGGAAGAGATTCTGTCATCGGTGAGACTTCCAGTCCGGCTTCGCCGCCGATAATGGCGCCGACATTGAGGATGTTGGAAACTTCCTCCACTCCGGGGATAGCTTTCACCTCGGATGAGAAGTTCCGGATTTTTTTCAGGGTTGTCGCGCTAAAGATATCATCACTGAGAAATCCTACAATGATATCAAGCGGAGCATCAAAGTCTTCATTATTTTCGATCCAGTCTTTTCTGACATGGTTGTCCTCGGAAAGGAAAATTTCAATCCGGGGGTCTATGGTAATATTCGGAACCTGGTATGCAAAAAATGCAGTTATCACCGCAATAATCAAGATAATCCAGTAGGGGTGATAGACACAACAATTCAGGCATTTCTTCATGGCATGATAATCTCCGGATTCACGCTGGCAAGAATACTGTATAAACAATACATATCTTCTCCGAGATCATTAACTGTAAATAGCGAAAATGTTTTCGCCGATCCCTTCATCTCCTTTTTAACGATGTTTCACATTCAATCGCTCTGAATTATACAGGTCACGGTACATCCAAGCTTCCTTGGGAAAGAATCCCGTAAAATTCAATGCTTAAAAAATTATCGATAAGGTCATATATCTGTTGCTGGTTTGCAATTTTTTTACGGTCTAATAGATAATTCATTATAATTTTTTCCAATCCACCGGAAATTTTTGTCGCTGCAATCTCCGGATCAATATCAGGCCGGAGAAAACCCATTTTTCTGGCAATATCCATTTCTTGTGTCATTGAAACGATTATGAGTCGATCGATTTGTTCGCGAAGAATAGGAAATTCATTACTTACCCTGAATGCTACCCGGGCAAAATCTCTTTCTGAATAAAACAGCTTGAAAATCATTCCCAGCCTTTTCCTCTGGAAATCAATGTATTGATCTTTTCTGATGTAGGGATCAAGGGTATATGCCAGAACTTCCTTGATCTGATCGAGAATGCTACCGACAAGAGCTTCAAACACATCATATTTGTTTTTAAAATACTGATACAGGGTGCCCCTGCCGATGCCCGCCTGAGAGCATATCATGGCGATGTTGGTCTGGTGGTAACCGTGGCGGGCGAAGACGGCCTTTGCAATATGCATGATCTGGTTTTTTCGTATATCTGCTTTCATAACGCATAACCAGAACTGACATGTCAGTTCTGAAAAAAGTAATTAATCAATGTTATCAAATATGTCAAGTAATTTATTAAATTGCAAACCAGGTTCATTTGACAGCAAGAAAGGATAATAATATAAAGGAGGTAGAACCTTTTGAAATCATGTATACTATCTCATCATTAAGTTACAGATAACCAGGTAGAGGTAAGAATTGTATGGAACCGATTTTGTTGGAATCCATCGAGTTTGAAATAGACATGGATTTTCTGATTGCAGCTTTGCACATAGAGAAAAATCCCAGGGCCATTGAAGAGGTTGCCGGTCTTGCCGGGCAGGCCCGGGAGATTGCTCGGCCCAAGGCTGTCTATCGAGAGGCATTCATAAATTCCAGGACAGATGAACAGGTTGTGGTCGATGGTGTGACGCTGACAAGCAAGATCCTTGGTATAAATCTGGCAAAGACCAAACGGGTGTTTCCTTTTTTACTTACCTGCGGCATGGAGTTGGAGGAGTGGTCACGTTCGTTTGATAATATCCTGACCGGTTTCTGGATCGATTCTATCAAATGCCTGGCGCTGGGAGCTGCTTCGAATGCTTTTCTGGCCCATCTTGAAGAAAATTATCACCCGGGGCCGGTTTCATGCATGAACCCGGGTTCTTTGAATGACTGGCCGATCCAGGAACAAAAGCAACTTTTTGAACTGCTCGGTGACTCTTGCGGTGCTATTGGCGTGAAATTGACCGAAAGTTTCATGATGATGCCGGTCAAGAGTGTATCGGGAATACAGTTTCCTTCGGATGAGAAATTTACCAACTGCCAGTTGTGTCCCCGGAAGGACTGCCCCGGAAGGCGCTCACCCTATGACGAGCATCTCCTGCAGACAAAATACAGTATGGATTCTATTTGTCAGCACCAGCAATGAACAGGGTACTTTCGTGATCTGATTTTATCTGCATTTTTTACACTCAAAGCCGAAGGTCTGCCGGTTTGCTGCACGCTGCTGCTTACACCAGAGAGCCGTATGGCACTATCGTGGTGAACTATATGCAATGAAAGATAAAACTCATTGAGAAATATAGTGGATGATCCCCGCTCATTTAGTATATAAAAAGATTCGATGTCTACGCTACTTGGAATTGACACCGGTGGAACATACACCGATGCGGTTGTTGTTGATGAGGAACGGGGTGTTATTGCCAGTGCCAAAGCTCTTACAACCAGGCACGATCTGACCCTGGGAATTGCCCGGGTTATTGAATCGGTTCGATCCGGCTCGGCCCGGGAGATACATCTGGTCTCACTTTCAACGACACTTGCCACCAATGCCATTGTTGAAGGCCTCGGCAGCCCTGTGTGCCTGCTGCTCCTCGGTTATGATCCTGATATGGTTGAAGGTTCTGAGTTTGAAAGCCTTCGTCGAAAAAATCCGATTGTATTCGTCAAGGGCGGACACACAATCAGGGGCGAAGAACAATCACCGCTGGATATCAAAGCCCTGCGCCGCGAGATTCTGGCCCATGCACCTTCGGTAACAGCCTTTGCAATATCCGGTTACTTCAGCGTCATGAATACCGAGCACGAACTCAAGGCAAAACGGATGGTCAGGGAGCTTACCGGTTTGCCTGTAAGCTGCGGACATGAGCTGACTTCGCACCTCAATGCACCCGCGCGCGCTGTAACGGCTGCCTTGAATGCAAGGCTTATTTCACTCATGCATGAGCTTATTCTTGCTCTAAAACAGGTAATGATGAAATATCACATCCATGCCCCGCTCATGATAGTAAAAGGGGATGGATCGCTGATAAATGCTGAAACAGCTCTGGAGAGACCGGTTGAAACAATCATGTCCGGTCCGGCGGCCAGTGTGGTTGGGGCACAATACCTGTGTGATTGCGAAGATGCCCTGGTGATCGATATGGGCGGCACAACAACAGATATTGCTCTTCTCTCAGGGGGCATGCCCATTATCAATGAAAGCGGTTCGAGCGTGGGTAATTTCCGGACAATGGTTACATCGGTCGATGCCCGTACAAGCGGTCTGGGTGGGGACAGCGCAGTATCGTTTAATCAGCAGGGAAGGTTAACTCTCGGCCCGCGCAGGGCGATTCCTTTGTGCATGCTGGCCCAAAGCTATCCCGGAGTAATGCAGGTATTGCAGAAACAGTTCGATGCGGGCGGAAAAACCGGGAACGATCTCAAGGCACGTTTTGTGCTGATCCATAACAGCGGGGCCGGGAACCTCTCCGGGTTGACTGCTATGCATAAGGAAATTCTGGAGTCTCTTAATGACGGGCCGGTCTCTGTGCTGGAGCTTGCCGGCAAAGCCAAGTATGTATCCATATGTGTCAGCTGTATCGAAGATCTGATTGAGCGGGGGTTGATCGTTTCCAGTTCCTTCACTCCCACAGATGCCGTTAACGTGCTTGAACTCTATCATTGCGGGAATGAACAGGCCTCGTATCTGGCGGCATCGATCGGATCGAACTATCTGGGGATCAAACCGGAACAGTTCTGTCAAAGGATTTTCGACATGGTAAAGAAACAACTCTCCGGTGAACTGCTGAGAAGTGCAATGTATGCAGATGGTATTCTCGATGCATTCCATGATGATACCCTGAATGCACTGCTGATGGAAAAGGCCCTGGACAGAAAAGAGAATGACAGCTTTGATGTTTCGATCTCGCTTAAGCGCCCACTGGTAGCACTCGGTGCGCCGGTCGGTACCTATATGCCCGGGGTTGCCTCTGTTTTGAAAGCTCGTTTGCAGATACCGGAGAACGCACATGTGGCCAATGCCGTTGGTGCCGTGGCCGGTGGAGTTTTGCAGAGGGTACGCATACTGATCAAACCCATTTCGGGCGGGTTGTTCTACCGAGTGCATATGTCCGAAGAAGTGCGCGATTTCAATCGATATGATAAAGCCCTGGACTATGCCCGCAGCAGGGCACACAGGATTGCCGGGGAACATGCCCGCCGGGCTGGAGCCTGTGAGGTGGAAATCCACATCGCGACCCATGAGCATAAGATAGCGGGGAATACCGAGGGTTCGGTTTCAGACGTGCTGATCGAAACCGAGGTTGTCGCCACGGCCATGGGAAGGCCACAGATGGGCAATGCTTATGTTTGATGTTTGAATCACCACCGGTTTTTTTGTTGAATCCTATACTGAAATACCCAGGTTTTTGAATATTTTTTCGCACTGCTGCAGTTTTTCACGCGATAACCAGCTGTTCATTGCTTCGTCGATACCGTTGGAGTTGTGCTTGCCGAGCTTTAAGCTTTTCTCGATCCACAACGGATTGTAGGGCAGGAGTTCGGCCTGTTTGACCTCCAGGCTTTGCAGATAGCGTGCGATGGAATCAAGGTTGGCCTCGGTGTCGGTAATATCAGGGATCAGCGGGATCCTGGGGAGCAATAAAAATCTCTCTGTTCTTGAAAGCCTGAGGAGCTGTTCAAAATTGTTCAGAATCAATTGATTGTTCACACCGCAATAGCGTTTGTGCTGGTCTGAATCGTAGATCTTGATATCGAAATAAACCATGTCGATGTAGGGCATAACCAGCCTGCGGAAATCTTCCATTGCAAAGTATCCGCAAGTCTCTAAAAGAGTATGAATATTCCTGGCTTTCAAGTTCTTGAGAAGTTTTGAGATGAAAGTTTGATGCATGCAGGGCTCTCCGCCGGACAGGGTTACCCCGCCGCCGGATGTATCGTAAAAGGGTTTGTCCCGGACAACCTTCTCAACAATCTCGGAAACACATATTTGCCGTCCGACCCGGCTGAGGGCACCAGACGGGCATGCATCGACACACGCAAAGCACAGCGTGCATTGTTCGCGGTCGATGAAATCCGGATTTTGTCTGGAGAGAGCATTCTCCGGGCAGTTCTCAATGCAGGTGTTGCAGACGACGCATTCTTTTGCATCAAAAGAAAGCTCGGCCTGGGCTTTCTTGCTTTCCGGATTGTGGCACCACACGCAAGAAAGGGGGCAGCCCTTGAAAAATATAACGGATCTGATGCCCGGTCCGTCATCCAGGGAATTGCCCTTGATTTCGAAAACAAGGACTTGTTTGCTCATCAGATTATTCTTTCTTATCCCGGGCGCCATGTCAATTGCAGTATTTATGGCATTTCTCAGAAAAGGCGGCTTTGTTCCATCCGGGCGGGAGCTTCCTTTTTTGATTTGCGAATGCATGTCACCATTATTTCGGCTGCAAGTTGTTCATTAAAAGTCCTTGGATTTGCGTAGATTGCCTGAACTACCTTGTTATTAACAAGGCAGACAGCCCCATGCAGGGTTGACAGGATCTGTAAAGCCCGCAAGTGCAGCGACTCATCATTCATTTGACTTTTTTTACCATTAATTTCCGTTAAAACCTGCTGCAATATATTGAAAAAATGTAGATTTATTCTTTGGTCATCCGTTTGTTTCCCCGGATTATCTGCATATAACTCCGGAATGAACAGTGTGTCGTAGTAGTGTTTCCGGCTGATTCCGAAATCAAGATAGGCCAGAAGCAGGTGTTTCAGTTTGCGGCGGGAATCGATGTTTCTGGCATATATTTCAGAAAATATGGCATTCAGATGTGAGAACCCCTCTGTTTGAATAGCCCGATGGATGTCTTCTTTATTAGCATAATAGTTGTAGATATTTGCCGCCGTCATATTCAGTGAAGCCGCAAGTTTGCGCATGCTGAAATTTTCATGACCATGCTTTTGGATAAGACTCAATGCCTTTTCGATAATTTTTTGCTTAACCAGTTCAATCTCTGCCGGGCTGCGCATTGCTTTGGGCATGATACATTCCTTTCAAACAAAAACACGTTTGATTTAAAGATGTTAGATTAACACTGTTAAGATGCAATGTCAAATAAAAGCCCGTGTTTTTACGAGCAAAAGAACTCAAGCGCGATTTATCAGGTAGAACGAAGTCTTGTCTGTGATTTTTGGCAATTTCAGGAGGTGTTATTTTTACTTATGGGAATTTTTAAGAAAACGATTAAAGGCATCCTTTTGTCCCGGAGAATGCATGATTATCTCTCCTGAACGAATAAATTCTTTTGATGAATGAGGTCGATGAGTAGCCGTAGTAAGCCATTTTCTGAACAAGTTGTCGTCCGAGGTGGAAAGAATTGACAGAGCGATTCCAAGTTCATGTAATTTTCTGACAACCCTGCAGTTTATGAAAAGTTGTCTTTCCCCTTCAATTTGGTCCAAGACTACCTGTAGTATATCTCCCTGGCAGACATCAGGTTCACATACCAGGAAGAGTCCTCCTCTGCTGATGTTATGTACCCTGATTTTCTCTTTTGAGTTGCCTCCGTTTTTACAAAGGGCACGACAGTCGGTTTTTATTCTTGGATATTTTCGTTTTTCAAGCATGTATCGATCCTGCTGCCCGGTTTTGTAATCAAAAAACCATACTATGATAAATATTGTGTGCAGGCTTGTAAATAGGACTATCCACTCAATTTATATAGGCAAAATAAGCACGACTATAGATGCTTTCACCTATGGTCATACGAGATGGAAAACCGGGTAAAGGCGGTTTTTACTGTTTGAGGAAGTCCATTTCAATCAGTCCTATTTTTGCAGCGTATTGAATTAGTTCGACTGTGTTGTGTAAATGTAGCTTATGCAGGATATTATGGCGGTGATTTTCAATGGTTTTGGGGCTTAGATTAAGTCGACCTGAAATCTGCTTGGCGGTGAGACCTTGTGCCAGAAACCGGATTATTTCCTGTTGCCTTGATGTTAACGCACTGTATTTGCTGTCAATAATATCTTTATCCTGTCCGAATGAGTGTAAAAGTTGCCCGGCGAGTTCCTCTGAAAGAGAGCTGTCTAGGAAATACTGTCCTCTTGAAACAGCCTCGAGTGCCTGCAGCAGAATGTCCGTTGCAGAATCTTTGATTACGTAACCACGGGCGCCGGCCTGGATAGATTCTTTAATGTAGTAAATTTTCGAGTGCATGCTGACTACAATGATTGTAGTTTTCGGAACGAGCCTCAGGATTTCTTTAATCAGTTCAATGCCGCTTGTATCCGGCAGTGAAATATCGATCAGCGTTATATCCGGCTTTAACTTCTGGGCTAACAGAAGTGCTTCACGCGCATTACCGGCTTCTCCGATTACAACAAACGTATCATCTCTGGAAATAATGGTTTTCAATCCTTCCCTGAAGAAGGGATGATCATCGACGATCAAGATTTTTTTAGACATCGGGCTTCTCCTTTATGGGAATCTCTACGAAGATTCGCGTTCCTTTTCCCGGGCATGAATTAATTTCGAATTTTCCGTTGATCATGTATGTTCTTTCTTGCATACTCTGAATACCCAATCGTTTTTCATCAAGGATCAGGTTTGGAAGATTGTTGATATCAAAACCTTTGCCATTATCTTCAATACGCAGGAAGATAAATGGATTGGATGCCACCAGACGTATCAGGATAGAGTCGGCTTGTGCGTGTTTTCTAATATTGTTCAGGGCCTCCTGAACAATGCGGTACAGATTGATTTCGATTTCGGAATCAATCTGGAGATTGTCCAGGCCTGCACAATAATAATCCACTGGTATAAAATGGGTGTCGGAGAAATCCTGACACAGGAGGTGTATGGTTTTCACCAGCCCCAGTTGATCCAGGCTTGGCGGGCGTAAATTGTACGACAGTTCGCGCACGGCTGAAACTGAAAACTGAATACTTTTTGATATCTCAGAAACTTTTTTTTGAATATCAGCATCTACGGTCATTTTATTATCGAACAGGGTATCACACATAATACGTGCTGTTGATAGTTCCTGGGCTATATTATCATGCAGATCGCAGGCGATTTTGTTGCGTTCTGTTTCCTGGACGCGAAAAATCTGCTGGGTCAGGGCGTGGATATACTCGCTGGATCGTCGGGAGTCGGTTACATCCTGGGCGTGCACCAGTACCAGGTCTGGCGGTACATAATAACTGAAAAAGTGGAGCAGTCTGTTTGCATCAACAGAATGAAATTTATACGGTGCTTCCAGTTCTATTAATGATTTATTACGAAAACTTTTATCCAGTATTTGAAATAATTCTGAATCAGAATTGTATAGTTCGCTGGCCTTTTTTCCGACAAAGTTTTGTATGTTTCCATTCGTGAAATCAGCATAAACCTTGTTGTAGTCAAGCAGAATAAAGTCTGTACCGGTCCTCTGCCAGAGAACCGTTATCATGGGGTTGTGCATGAAAATCGTTCGAAAGCGTTCCTCACTCTGTCTCAGGGCAGTTAGAGTTTGTTTGCGCTGCGTAATATCTCTGGTTATTCCAAGCAGCCCGAGTGCTTTCCCATTCGCATCTCTTTGAAATTTGATATTTACTTCGGTCTGCACTGTCGTGCCGTTTTTATGGAACAGTTCGATTTCCAGGGTAATCGACCGATTCTGATCGGCAGCCTTGTTTTTTTCGTTTTCAAGCTCTTCTGCGAGAATGGTACGTATTTTTTTTAAGGTATGTGGGCTGGCGATATCTTTGGCGTTTAGTTTGATGGCTTCTTGAGGTGTATATCCCAAAAGATATTTTATTGATGGACTGATGTATTTGAGTTTATTTTCCTTAAGGTCAAACGTCCAGATATTATCTGTAATATTCTCAGCCAGGATGCGATAATTTTGTTCGCTTTGCATCAGGGACAGTTCAGTGTGCATGCGTTCCTCGATTTCCTCCGCCAGCTTTTTGTTGACTTGTGTCAGTTGAGCTGTGCGTTGACGGACACGCCATTCAAGATCTTCATGCGCTTTCAACAGAGCCTGCTGCGCCTTTTTTCGATCAGTGATATTTTTGGTAATTCCCAGAAAACCTGACGGCTTGCCATCTTTGTCACGCAGGTAACTGATGGTCAGCTCGGTGAAAATGGTTGATCCATCTTTATGGTATTCTTCGAGTTCCAACGTGCGTGATTTGCGTTCCCTGTCGTCATAGCCCGGCTGCCGCAGTAGGTCTGTGACCTCTTCGAAATTACTCAGGATAATCTTAACAGACTCCGGGGTAAAGACTTTCTCAAGAGGTAATTCCATGACTTCTTCAACCGTATGGCCACTCAGATTGATAACCGAGGGACTCACATATGTCCTGTTCAGATTGAGGTCCATGGTCCAGATCACATCAGCCATGTTATCAGCCAGCAGGCGGTAGAGTTCTTCACTCGAACGGAGTTTTTCTTCGATACCCAGTAAACTGCTAATTTTTTCTTCCAGTTCATGGATTTTGTCTTGCAGTTCTTCGAATTTGGGCCTGCCCGACATTAAATGCTCCCTAATGTAAATGTTCAACCAAAGCTGAATTATAATACAATTTTGAGTTTTCCTGATGTAATTGGGTATATTGCAGAAAATGAGAAATAATACAAGCAGAAATGAATTGTCAGGGGCTTGAGAAATCAATGAAAAATCCGATCATCCAAACTGCATGTGAAATTTCATTTGATCCACTGGTGCTTCAAAAGTAAAGAGAATATTAAGCACAGCGATCGATCCGAAGCGCCCTGACTTATAAAAAGGTCTGATATAAAAATGAATGAGTATTCATTTATTGCTTTCCAGGTTTAATAAAATGCGTTATAAAGAGTAAAGTATTCGATAAAAGATTACAGCAATTCAGTATGATAGATTAAACTGGAGAGACAACATGCAGAAATTTTTTCAACCACGATCCGTAGTAATTGTCGGAGCATCGAATTCCCTTTTCAACCTCGGGTTAACCATCGTTAATGTACTGGTGGATCAGCAATTCAATGGCAAGGTTTTTAGTGTAAACTCAAAAGGTGAGTTCGTTATGGGTTGCCCCGGTTTCAAGAGCATACTCGAAATCCCTGAGGCAGTCGACCTGGCAATTATCCTGATTGCCGCCCGGCATGTTACCCGGGGTGATGGAACAATGCGGGAAAAAGGGCATTAAAAACGTAATCATCGAAAGTGCTGGTTTTGCCGAAAACGGAGATTCAGGTATGGCCCTGCAGCACGAGTTAGATGCCATTGCTTGTTGCTACGGGATCAGGTACATGGGTCCCAATTGTCTTGGGGTGGTAAGCGCTCGAAATCGCTTTTGTTGTTTTTTCGGTGGTGATCCCAGAAATTACGATAGAATTTTCCAGGAACCGGGAACACTCTCCTATGTTGTTCAAAGTGGAGGGATCGGGGCATTTTTGATGGAATCACTCGATTCGGATGTGGCTTCAGTGAACAAGGTTGTAAGTATCGGAAATAAAGCCGATGTGGACGAGGCCGACCTTATTGATTATTTTCAGCATGATGAAACTGAAGTAATCGGAATGTATCTTGAGAATTTTCGAAATGGAAGGAAGCTGATCGCCTCGGCTAAAAAATCCAAAAAACCGATTATGGTATTCAAGGTCGGTCGTACCGCGGAAGGCTCTAAGGCAGCCATGTCCCATACTGCCGGAATGGCCAATGATGACAAAATATTTGAGTATGCCTGTCGACAGGCAGGAATAATCAGGCTCAAATCCATCAAGGAACTGCATTCACTTCCCAAGGTCTTTACGACGATGCCCGTGCTCAAGGGGAAAAGAATAGCCATATTCACCAATACAGGGGCTTTTGGCGGCATAACCGCAGATATTATGATCGAAGAGGGTCTGCAGATGGCTCAATTGGCCAATGGGACTCAGCAGAGGTTGAGAAAGGCCGGCCAGCTCTTTAACGCCTCAAACCCGGTGGATCTAGGGCCGGGAATTTCCAAGCAGGCCATTGTTGACATTTTTGAAATCCTACTCTCTGCCAGCGAGGTTGACGGGCTTATATCGATGCCCAATATCTGGCATGAATCCATTTTCGAGGCTGTAATCGAACTCGTGAAAATGTGCAGTATTTATCAGAAACCGGCGGCAATTCATATTCCCAATTCCGTGGAACGGATTATTTCCTTTCGTAAACACTACAGGCTGCCGCTCTTCGAATCACCGGAAGAGGCGGTACGGGCCCTAAGTGTTTCTTACCAATATTACAAATATTCGATGAAGAAAAATATCCTGTCCGGATTTGATTCGAAACAAAAAAAACTAACAGATAAACAAGATAAAGTAGCGATTATTGCATAGGATCCGCGTCGGTTATCTTTGATTAATTTTGCAATCATAGTTGGTGCATATTATATTATAATATAATTTCAGTTCCATTTATAATGCGGGATGTTCTATATGAAGCTCAAGTATAAAGAAGTTATACTTGAGGGCGCTGACGACAGGATCAGTTTAAAGAGAAACGATCATGGTATCCCGGTTATACGGGCAACAAGTTTTACAGACCTGGCTTTTGGTCTGGGCTGGATACATGCCAGCGACCGACAGCTACAGACACTCCTGACCAGAATCCTGCTCAAGGGACAGGCTGCAGAGCATCTGAAAGGCAACGCTGAACTAATAGCGGTTGACCAGTATATGCGAACCATGAACTTTTTGCCCGACCCGCAGCAGGAGGTTGCAAAGCTTGAGCATGATGTGAAAGAGCAGCTCAAAGCATATGCCAGGGGATTTAATTACTATTTATTCAACAATCGACTTGTATACGAATTCAAACTTCTGGGATACAAACCGGATCCGTGGGACATCATTGACACGCTTGTTCTGGGCAAGGTGATCGGGTTTATCGGTCTGGCCGAAGCCCAGGGAAACATGGAGAAGTTTTTACTGCAAATGATCCAGCATGACTTCAAAGAAGACAAGCTCCGTGAATTGTTTCCCTATCTAACTGAAGAAATTGATTATGAACTGTGCAAGAAGGTTAAACTCGCACCGGCTCTTCTTCCCGAATCGCTTAAATGGCTCGGCAAGCTGCCCCGGTTTATTGCCAGCAATAATTGGGCGGTTTCCGGTACGCACACTTTTTCAGGCAAGCCAATTCTTTGCGGCGATCCCCACCTGGAGGTTAACCGTCTGCCGGCGGTCTGGCAGGAAATCGTTATGATTTTACCGGACAATAAACTCACCGGAATTTCTATTCCCGGAGCACCAGGCCTGGTCCTTGGAAGGACCAGCAATATTGCCTGGAGTGCAACCTACTCGTTTATGGATATGCTTGACTACCGTATCGAATATTGCCGGGACGGGAAATATAAGCGCAAGGAAGGCTGGAAGGATTTTGACCTCAGGCAGGAGATCATTCAGGTTAAGAAGGGGCAGCCCCTTACATTGAAAGTATACGAAAATGAGCATGGCGTGCTGGAAGGTGATCCGTATGAAGAAGGATACTACCTTGTTCTCGGCTGGTCAGCCAGTAACAATTGCGGGGCTAATGATCTCAATGGAATCTTGAATCTGGCCAAAGCGCGATCCGTTAAGGAGGCCATGGAGCTGTTTAAGATGTTTGATGCATCTTCGCTTAATCATGTAATTGCAGATACTCAAGGTAATATCGGCTATCAGATGAGTGGACGGCAGTTCAATAGGCCCGCGGGAGTGAGTGGGCTGATGCCTCTGCCCGGTTGGGATCACAAGTATGATTCCAATGGCTTCATTGACAAGGACAAACTGCCTGCTCTCTATAATCCGGATGATGGCATTATTGTCACGGCCAATCAGGATCTGAATTATCTGGGAAAATCGAACCCGATCAATCTGGCCATGGGTGCCTATCGGGCCGAGCGGATTAAAGCCCTTCTCAGCAGGAAGCAGGGACTGACGGTTGATGATATGAAAAATATCCATTATGATCTTTACTCTCTGCAGGCCCAGAGCTTGATGGAAATCATCAGACCATTATTGCCGGATACACCCAACGGCAGGATCCTGAAAGAATGGGATTTGTGCTATGAAAAGGATTCAACCGGCGCCATGCTGTTTGAATCAATATACCTGGCCTTGATCCGGGTTGTTTTCGGCGATAATGCCCTGGGCAGGGATGTGGTTGATTTTATTCTGAAAGAGACCAGCCTGTTTAATGACTACTATGCCAATCTGGATGCAATTTTGTTGAAAGAAGAATCTGCCTGGTTCGAGGGGAAAAAAAGAGATGATCTCTTCAATCAGGCCATCTGTGAAGGCTTGAATGTCGTACCAAGACCGTACGGCAAGACCAGACAGATCATGCTGCGCCATCTGCTTTTCGGAGAACAGCTGCCACTTTTTCTGGGCTATGATTACGGCCCGATCGAGTTGCCCGGCTGCCGGGCTACCATCCCCCAGGGACAGATATTTACGTCCGCCGGCAGGACTACAACTTTTTCACCATCATACCGCTTTATTGCTGATATGGCCGGTAGTGAGCTGCATTCAAATATTCCCGGTGGCCCAACGGACAGGCGTTTTTCCCGCTGGTATACTACCGACATACAAAACTGGTTGGACGGTGTGTACAAGGTTCTGGACTAGACAGGTATTGCAAGGCAGGAGGAATGCCGGGCTCACGAAGGGCTGTAGATAGTATAGGAGGTGCCGTTGGTTATCAGTACGATATTGCCGGAGTCATCTTCCTTCATCAGTAAGGCCAGTTGATAATATGCAGGCCTGGAGAATCTAACCTTTATGCCATCGGGCAGCGTGGTATACATGACATTTTTTTTGCCGATATGGATTTTTGCAGGATCAAGCTTGAACTCCTGCGTCGTGTTCAGGATCAGATAAATGCCGTTTTTTCCATCATCGCGAATTGTTGAGATGACAAAAGGGGTGTCTTCCACTTCCAGATAGCAGACCTCGGTTCCGAGAACGATTCGGTAGCGTTTTTGATCATCCATTTCAAGGGCATTCCAGAAGGCATGTAACACGGTCGGGTTGACAATCTCGTTGCCATCGTAGAACCATTTGCCATCTTTATCGATACGGATATTGCACCCGGCAGTGACGTCTCTGAGTTCAGTGTTCATCCATTATCTCCTGTAAATATAGGTTGTTCCTCACTCCGAATTCATAACATATTTTTTTTACAATGTGTATGTGCAACCATCTTGAAAAATCCAATCAAACAAACCAGAACCTAGTTGTATAAACAATGAAATAAACCAGTTGCCGATTTTTTTTCGTGAGGTGTTCAATAAGAAACCCTGGGTGCCGTATTATTGACCGGTAGAGGATATCTTGGAGTTTGCATTTCAGCTTTGTATTGACCTGAAGTTGAAAATCACAGATAATAATCCGATAATTACAAACAAAGAGGTGTTGAAGAAATGGTAATGAAGCTCAAAAAGATCTGGTTAGACGGCAAGTTTGTTGATTGGGATGATGCCCAGGTTCATATCCTGACACACAGTTTGCATTATGGCGTTGCTGCATTTGAGGGTGTTCGCTGTTACAGATGTGAAGATGAAAGATCGGCAATTTTCAGGCATAAGGAGCATACGAAGAGACTCTTCAATTCTGCCAAAATATATATGATGGAGATCCCATTCACCCCCGCAGAGATCATATCCGCCTCAAAGGAAACCATCAGGGCCAATGATTTGAAAGAGGCTTATATCCGGCCGCTCGTATTCATTGGTGATGGTGTTATGGGAGTGCATCCGGGCGATAATCCTATCCGGGTTTCAATAATCGTCTGGGAATGGGGTGCATATCTGGGGGATGAGGCCCTGGCAAAAGGGATTCGTGTAAAAACTTCCTCCTTTACCCGCCATCACCCCAATATCATGCTGACCAAGGCCAAGGTCAGCGGCAACTATGTAAACTCGATCCTTTCCAAGAGAGAGGTGACTCTTGCGGGTTACGATGAGGCCCTTATGCTCGATCCTC
>Ga0272441_10008681_pt1 | contig 16021 bp, 11 predicted proteins | sample SSMProp6N_FD_193582 | JGI IMG/M metagenome (GOLD analysis project Ga0272441, IMG submission 193582) | Marine sediment archaeal communities from Little Sippewissett salt marsh, Falmouth, MA, United States - SSM-Prop-6N | ecosystem: Environmental > Aquatic > Marine > Wetlands > Sediment ... | reverse complement strand
AGGATTTTCCGATTTTAGAATTCATTCTTTTGCCTAAACCTGCTGCTGCAATTAAAGCTGCAATCCTCATCTTTCCCCTTCCAATTATTCAATTATAGTTTATTGAGATTTTCTTACACTTCTTTCATGTCTAAACGATCCGTATGTCTTATAAAATGGAGTTCAAAAAATTTAAGCTATTAACAACAAACGAGTAAATCCGTTAAAAAAATTACCACATCTCAGTTAACGGCTGATCGTAAACGGTATTTCTATATAACCTTCAATAACCATTTCCGTATCGACCCTTTTAATGTACGAATTCTTATTTTCATTGTCATTAAAATCAGAAGAGCTTCTAGATTCACTAAATAAAATGTCATTATTATAAAGAATAATTTCTGCTACAATCTCACTATTAAATGGTCTTTCTGTTATATTTGCAATTGTTTCTTTTAAACTATGATATTTTTTTTCTTGATAATATTTGTCATCTTCTTCATAAAATCGATCTGCCATTCCTCCGCCTTTAACAACCAGTACTGCTTCCCCTTCGGATATTGAAGAAGGAATTTGAAAGGTAATTTTCTGGTCAATCACACCTCCACGGAAAGTTCTTATTTTTACATTTGCTTCAAATGTACTACCTGGTTTAACGAGTTTTTTATTTAAATTTACTTCTTCGATTCTACCACATTTTAAGGCGTTCGTTATACCAATATGAATATTTATTCTGGTCAAATCTATTTTTTCAAAATAATTATTGGTTATTAATTCTACGATTTCAGGTATTTCCACAATGGTTTCTAAGGCAATATCATTTATGCTGCAATACATATTTTTTCTGAATATTTTATGATTTTCATTTGTTCCATTAATTTCTATTTCAACTTGAGCACTTCCTTTCCCAACACTATCCAAAGCATTATCAATCGCCTGTACAGTAAAATTAGATATAAATGGCTCTAGTAAAAAGTTATCATCAACCAACTGAATCCCCATTTGATAATTTACACCTGAATCAAGATTTTCTACATCTATTTTTAAAGGAATAATTTGAGGAAAACTATTTAAAACACCAACTATCCCTGCTTCACGATCCTGTGAAACATACCCGATTAAATCCAACGGAGTTCCAATTTTAAAAGGCATCACCATATTAGGTAGGCTATGGTAGATATATACCGATGAAAGAAAGTAATCTGATTTTCCTTTCCGGAGAAAAGGATGACCTAATGCTAACAACCTATTACCCTGACGATAAGTTACAGTGCCGATAGAACTAATATTCACATCACCCCGGGTAAGCTGAATACTGATAGCCGAACCTGGTTCTACTTTATTGTAAGGATTTTCCCCGACATCTTGAATTTTATCCTGGTACAATCCATTGAATCCTTGAACAGCTCTAAGGTTAAATTTCTTCATTGTCGTATTAAAATTGTCAAATGATCTTCCAGTTAATCCAGTCACTGTAATCGGAGTAGCGGTCGAAAGAAAATAATGACCATTTTTTGTGTTTTGACTATCGTTGTATTGAAAAGGATTTTTCCATAATTTTCCATACTTTGCTAACATATTACTATTGATACTTTTCTCAATATCATGAATAAAGTATGTACTGAATTCCCTGGCATTAGAACCGCTGGAGGCATATGGAAAATCAAGCAATGATAACATTTCTTCGATCGGTGTAATTAAACAAAGATTATGTTCACTTAATTCCCATGTATAAGAAATGGCACCAATTAATTTATCTTTAATATAAACCGGGCTTCCGCTCATGCCCGCAGAAATTCCTCCAACCTCCTCAAGTTGTTTTCCGTTTAGTTTAGCCAGAATGAATTCTCCAATATTATGATCTCCGGAAATAATATCAATGATTTCTACGTTAAACTTTTCAATTTTTATTCCGTGAAAAACAGTTTTCCCAAAACCTTTCATGCCGGATTTTATATCAGATACGAACATGAATGACTCATTGGAAATAGCAACATTTGCATTTATTATAAACAGAATTATAAGTATAAGAAAAAATTTAATCTTGAATATTTTTAACGATCTAATTTTATTTACCTCATTATTTAATTATTTTTTTTATATATATTTTTACTTTACTGATTCGATATTCAATGAATCAATAAACCTGAGAATAATAAGAAACGAATTAACAACTAAAAATCATTTATATGTACTAATTAATCCACTCTTTAACATATGAATATTATCTAAAACCTTGCCGGCACCCAATGCAACACAAAAAACAGGATCTTCCGCTAAATAGACAGGAATTCCGGTAATTTCAGTTAATAATTTATCAAAATTTCTCAGTAATGCACCACCACCGGCAAGTACAATTCCTTTATCGGCTATATCTGCCGCTAATTCCGGAGGTGTTCTTTCTAATACAGTTTTAACTCCCTCAACAATCACTTTTAACGAAGGTGCTAAAGCTTTTAAAAGTTCATTAGAACCGACAGAAATTGTTTTTGGTAGACCGGTAACTAAGTCTCTCCCTCTTATTTCTGTTGTTAGTTCATCTTCTAATTCAATGGCAGCTCCTACTTCGATTTTAAGGTTTTCTGCAGTTTTTTCTCCAATCATTAGTTTGTATTTGGATTTAATATGTTTGATAATATTCTCGTCAAAATTATTACCGGCTACTCTTAATGATTCGCTTACCACGATTCCTCCTAAAGAAATCACAGCTATATCTGAAGTTCCACCTCCAATATCAATAATCATATTTCCATAAGGCTCACTTATCTCTAAACCGGCACCGATTGCAGCAGCCATTGGTTCTTCTACTAAATAAGCCTTTCTAGCTCCTGCCTGCATTGCTGCTTCTAATGCAGCTCTTTTCTCAACTTCTGTTCCTCCCGAAGGAACACAAATAACTACCTGTGGACGGAACATTTTACTATTTCCACAAACTTTCTTTATAAAATAACTCAACATTTTTTCAGTTATTTCATAATTTGCAATAACACCGCTTTTCATTGGTTGGATAGCAATAATATTTCCCGGTGTTTTACCTATCATATTTTTTGCTTCTTCTCCTACTGCTAATATCTTGCCGGTATCTTTTATTATTGATACTACTGATGGCTCTTGAAGCACTACTCCTTTTCCTTTTTGAAAAATTAAAACACTAACAGTTCCCAGATCTATACCTAGACTTCTTTCCATTCCGAGCATATTGTTAACTCCTCTCCTCTTTAAATGAGCAATTTGGCTTGTTATCGACAATTTATTTGATGCATTTTTTAATATCACCAATAACCCATAATTTCATTTATTAATTACCTAATTTTTTTCTAATTTGTTAATTGGAATCATACACTGATTTTGTATTCATTATTTTATCTTGCAACTTCCATAATTTATAATTCAAAATAAAAACTTGGAACGCTTTTCCTTTGATTACCAGCTAATACTATATCTCTACACTTTTGCTATTTTTAATGATAAATATTATCCTATTATTCTACAAATCTTTCATTCCTGTATACGTTTGATGTCTGCTCCCATAGCGCTTAGTTTCTCTTCAAGTTTCATATATCCTCTATCAATATGATAAACACGGCTTAATTCTGTCGTTCCTTCTGCAACAAGACCTGCCAACACTAAAGCAGCTCCTCCTCTTAAATCAGATGCCATTACCGGAGCTGCGCTTAATTTTTCCACTCCTTTAATAATCGCACTGTGTCCCTCAACTTTTATATCGGCGCCCATTCTTCTTAAATCTCCAATATGGGTAAACCTGTTCTCGAATACGGTTTCAGCAATAACACTGGCGCCGTTGGCAATACAAGAAAATGCCATTATTTGAGGTTGTAGATCGGTAGGAAAACCTGGAAAAGGCAATGTTTTGATATCAACTGCATCAACTCTTTCTGGACCGATTACTTTTAACGAATTTTTATGTTTTATAATTTTTACTCCTGCTTTTTCTAATTTTACAATGAGAGGTTTCAACAAATCAACATTAATATCATCTACTAGTACCTCCCCTCTGGTCATTGCTGCAGCAATCATATAAGTTCCTGCTTCGATACGATCAGGAATAACTTTGTAATTAGTGCCTTTTAAGCTTTTAACTCCTTTTATTTTAATTAGGTCGGTGCCTAATCCTTTTATATTGGCCCCCATTTTTATTAAATAATTGCCCAATTCTGCAATTTCGGGATCTTTGGCGGCATTTTCGATCGTTGTAATTCCTTTTGCAAGAGATGCAGCCATCATTATATTTTCAGTTGCTCCCAAACTTGGAAAATCGAGATATATATCATTTCCTTTCAATTCTTCTGCTTCAGCTTTTATGTAACCTTTTTCCACTTCTACTTTCGCACCCATTGCTTTGAATCCTTTGATATGAAAATCAACTGGACGAGCTCCTATTGCACACCCTCCAGGCAATGATATTTTTGCCTTTTTCAATCTTGCCAATAATGGACCCATTACCAAGAAGGAAGCTCTCATCATTTTTACTAATTCATATGGTGCTTCATAGTTGTCAAAACCATCCGGATTAATGTAAAGTGAGTCATTTCCTGACCATTCTATTTCAACTCCTAATTTTCTGATAACTTTCATCATTATTTCAACATCGCTTAAACGCGGAATATTTTTTAAAATACAAGCATCTTTTGTCAATAAAGCAGCAGCCATGATAGAAAGTGCGGAATTTTTTGCGCCACTAATTTTTACTTTTCCTTCTAATTTTTTCCCTCCGTTGATAACAAGCCTATATGAATCCAATTGCGTTCCTCCTATTTTTATATTTATTTAAAAATGCAAAAAAGAATTAATCAGTAACGATTTCCGATTTTTTATCTATTAATTCTCTTAACTTAATTCTATATTTTTAAAATGCTAATCTAATTAGTTACCTGAATTGTATTTCATTCCTTCTTCACTGCAATTTTTTCTGCGTTAATTCTATCTATACGCCAGCATTGCTTGTTCCTGTTATCCTCTGTTTTGTAGTTTTAACCAGGGAATCAGATAGTAGCTATTATAAAAAATTATTTAAATTTATAATTTTCTTCACTCGCCCTTCCCTTGTTAATATCGGATGTTAAGTGCTAAATACTTCCTTAATGTTTTTTTTATAAGGTTTTCTAATGATTCCTTTTTCAGTAATAATCGCTGTTACATGACGATTTGAAGTGATATCGAATGCAGGATTATATGTTTTTGTTCCTTTTGGTGCAACCGGATTACCCAAAAAATGGGTAATTTCTACAGAAGGTCTCTCTTCAATAGGAATTTCATCCCCACATTTTAGAGATACATCTATGGTAGATATAGGTGCTGCAATATAAAAAGGAATATTATTTTCCTTAGCTAATATTGAAAGGGAATAAGTACCGATCTTATTAGCAATGTCTCCGTTCGCAGCAATTCGATCTGCTCCTACAACAATTAAGTCTATTTTATTTTTTGACATTATAAATCCTGCCATATTATCCGTAATTAGAGTAAATGGAATTTTTTCCAGCATTAACTCCCATGCAGTTAATCTAGCACCTTGTAAAAATGGTCTTGTCTCATCAACAAAAACATGAATTTTCTTACCGTCATAATATGCTGTCCTGATGACTCCCAGTGCTGTTCCAAAACCTGCAGTTGCTAAAGCTCCGGCATTACAATGCGTTAAAATATTGTCTCCGTCTTTTATGAAAGAAGCACCATATTTTCCTATAGTCTTATTAATTTCAATATCTTCCCGGGCAATGTTTTGAGCTTCTTTTAAAATATTCTCTTTTATACGATTTAAATCCATGCTATTTTTAATACAAATGATATTCATGATTCTATTCAGCGCCCAAGTTAGATTGACAGCAGTTGGACGAGAAGCTGCAAGAGAATTTTTTGCTGTCTCCATGTCTTTTAAAAAATCTTCGAATCTAGTAGCATCAGAACGAAAAGCAGCTAAAGACATACCGAATGAAGCAGCTACTCCAATGGCTGGAGCTCCTCTAATTTTCATCTTTTTTATTGCCTCAGCAACATCAGAGCAAGTGAAACATTCAACCAGTTCAAATTTCGTAGGAAGTTTTCTCTGGTCAATTAATACAACTTTGCCATTTTTCCATTCAATTGTTTTCATATATCGCCCCATTATTCTTCAATTGCATTATATTTAAGCAATTCATTATTAGAATTCTGTTTTTTTGTCTATTTGTCTTATACAGTAGAAATAATATTCGCATCTGTTTACAACCTGACTCGTTTACAGACAGGTATGATATTTATTCTATGTTGTAAATAATATATTTCCTATTCCATATTTTCTTTTTTTGTTTGTGCTCATTACGTTCAATTTTTAGTTTGTAATTTGAAATGTTATTTTTTTGTATTTTCTTGTACTGAAAATTGAAAACCAAAATCCTCGGCTATATCCACACTTTTTTAATTTTACCAACTAAAAACTAGCAATTCTTTCTTTTTTTTCAACCTAAAGCTTAACTAATGACTTTTTGCTAACGACAAACTATAGGGATTTAAAAAATACTGATAATCCCTAAACTTGTAAGAGATACAATCAAACCAGCTATCATGATGCCTCCCGTGATACTTAAAAAAGCATATTTGAATCGAATTCCAAAAATAAGAGCAGCAACACAACCCGTCCAAGCTCCGGTAACCGGCAAGGGGATAGCAACAAAAAACAATAGGAATAAAGCACCATATTTTTCATATTTTTCTTCATGTCTTTTAGTTCTTTTAAAAAGCCAAGAAAAAAATAAATCAAACAAATGCCATCTTCGTAAATAGTCAGAAAAAGGACCTAAATAAAGTAATAAAAAAACAACCGGAACAATATTACCTAATAGTGCTAAAAAGTAAGCCGGAACAATAGGCATTTGATATACGGTTAAGGCAACTGGTATAGCCCCTCTCAATTCTGAAATGGGTAAGGCAGAAAGTATGGCTATTTTTATACCATTAATCAACAATTTTTTCTACAACCTTTTTAACGATTTTGGTCATTTTTGGTTCGGCATCTGATGCAATTTTTAATATTTCATCTAAACTGGTTTTTTTGATGACACCGTCTACAGCTAAGTCAGTAATGCAAGAGATTCCTAGCACCTTCATTCCCATATGATTTGCTACAATAACTTCTGGAACAGTTGACATGCCAACCGCATCTGCTCCTGTCGAAATTAAAAATCGATACTCTGCAGGTGTTTCTAGGGTAGGTCCGGTCACGCCAACATAAATTCCCTGATGTAATTTAATACTTTCCTCTAAACCTGCTTCTTCGGCTAAATCAATTAATTTTCGATGATACGCTTGAGACATATCTGGAAACCTTGACCCTAATTCTTCATCATTAGGTCCTATCAAAGGATTATTGACAAATAAACTTATATGATCATGAATAATCATCAAATCTCCCTTTTTAAAGAATCGGTTCATACCCCCTGCTGCATTAGAAATAATAATGATATTAGATCCTAATTTTTTCATCACTCGAATGGGAAATGTGACTTCATCCAAGCTGTAACCTTCATATTGGTGAAATCTCCCCTGCATGGCTACTACATTTTTATTTTTTAATTTTCCAAATACTAAATTTCCAGAATGTCCTTTTACAGTAGATATGGGAAAATGAGGAATATTATTATAAGGTATTATCTCTTTTTCTTGTAAGTCATCTGCTAATCTTCCCAAACCAGTTCCCAATATAATTGCAATTTTAGGTGTTATACTTATCTTACTGTTTATAAAAGAAACACTTTCGATAATTTTTTCCATTAGTGATATCATGAGATCCTTCTCCCTTAATTTTGTATCTTTTTCATATCGCTCATTGCATAATTTTTTTAGTTACCTGCTAAATAGTCAAATGACTTCTAATTTCCCATTCAATGTTTCATTAATCCATATTTTTCGCATGCATATAATTAGAAAAGTATCATAGGAATTCCAATGAACTAATTCCATCATTCACTTTCTTTCATTTTTCTGTTAGTTATTAGGTATACAGTGCTATAATATTTATCTCAATAAGGAGACAAGACAAGCATCCTTGGGATGTGAGTTATTTCAGATTCTTGCATGCTTTATTTCTTGAATTTTATCCTCAAATGTTTTCTTGCCCTTATCCCGGAAATTTTTATATTGAAATCCATATTTTTATTTTTTTTCTGAAATATTTTCGTATTTTATTTACTGCACATATCATAAAAACTATATTTTTATGCGATAAACATTAATTCCTACCACATCTTTATTAACGGCTTTTACTATTAATCAATGATTAGATTATTTATACCCTTGGAAATGCTTTATAGTATTCTTCTTTTACCCATTTTCTACTCACATGAGTATAAATTTGCGTTGTGGCAATATTGGAATGCCCCAATATTTCCTGAACAGACCTCAAGTCAGCACCATTTTCTATAAGGTGAGTTGCCAATGTGTGTCTTAATGTGTGCGGTGTTATTTTTTTATCAATTCCAGATTTTTTTGTATATTCTCCCATTAGATAAAATATCCCCTGGCGAGTAAATTTTTTTCCTCTGCTGTTTAAAAATAATATATTTTGCGCAAATCCCCTGAATAGTTGGGGTCTAATTCTTTTTATATATATCTCTAAAGCTCGACCGGCATGTTTTCCAAAAGGTATCAATCGTTCTTTAGAGCCTTTTCCCAAACATCTTAACATCTTATTTTCAATGTTAATATTCGCTATTTCTAAATTTACAATTTCCGAAACCCTTAAACCTGTTGCATAAAGTAATTCCAATATCGCCTTATCTCTTAATCCTAACTTTCCTTTAAAATTATCTTCATTTAATAAAAGATTGATGTCTTTTAGATTTAGCACATGAGGTAATTTTTTATTTACTCTGGGAAACTCAATTAAGCTACTGATATCCTCTTTTACTAGCTCCTCAGCGTGTAAAAACCGATATAACATCTTTAGGGATACTAAATTTCTTGAGATTGAATTAATATTTAAATGTAGCTTTTTTAAATATAAAAGGTAATTACCTATCCTTTCCTTGTTGGCCATATCAAAAGAGTAGAAATCATTATTTTTGAGATAATTCATATATTTTACCAAATCATAACGATAGGCTGCGATGGTGTTTATTGCTAATCCGCGCTCTACTGATAGATAATCTAAAAATAATTCTAAATCATTCTCTAAATTTTTCATTTTAATATTCTATTTCTATGTCGGTAGGTACAATTTGCAACCATATATTTCCTGGAGCTAAAGCAACTCTGTCACCTTGTTGGTAATAAAATACAGTTCTGGATTTCATCTCTTCTTTTTTCCAAATAATTTCTTCCGAACCACCTTTGAAAAACAATAATCCTCTTCCTTCTCCAATAAAATCCATAGAAAGTCTTCCTTCTTCGTCAATTACTTTTGTTGGAACAAACTGAATAATAATATTATCAACGGTAATTTGGTCTTTAGACTCGGCATCTATATGTTTTTCATTATTCATAAACCTGTAATATTTCATCGTTTCTGAATCATAGGTATACGTGACCGCGTATAAACTATTATAAGGAATGGTGATTTTATTAACAGCTTGGCCTTTTAGAATTTCGCTTCGGTCAGTTTCAAATTGATAATCTTCTTTTTTTATCATTTCAATATAACCCAATTTATTCGCTTCGCTTCTTAATTTTATCGTTGAAGTATATAAATTATGTGGAGGATTACGGTCTTTCGTTCTCCAGAAAGGTTGAAAATCAATGAATTCATTAATATCATCAATTTTTTCTTCTTTAATAAAACTATATGCTTCTTCGCTACCCCCAACATGAACATATATTGCCTGGTGTTCCAATGATTTACTCACAAAATAAGGTCTTGCGCTTCTAATGGGACCGACAGTTTCACTCTCCTGATCAGAATAAATTGCTAAAAATCTTGTAATGCCGCCTTCTGCTAATACTTCGTAAACAATATGTGCTTTATCTAGCCCGGTTTGAGGTCTTGAACCTTCAGAATTTTCTATCATAATAGCTAATGGCCTGCTACCAAAGGGAGATTCTTTTTCTTTTACTTCCGGCAAAGTGGTAATTTCACCCGGGTTAACCACTGTACCATAAGTTGCTTCAATGTTCTCTTCTTCTTTTTTGCCCAAATTTACTTTAATCTGTGATTCTCCTGGTTCAAATACTTCTCCCTTCACTTCTTCTCTGCTAACAATGGATTGTTTGAAAAATTCAGTTGAAATACTGATATCCTCTCCTAAGGTTTCTTTTGCCTCTACCGGAGGGGATATTTTCTCGGCAATAGTTTCAACTTCCGGAGTTTTTACTTCAACCTTGGGTATTCCTTCTGATATTTCTTCTTTTTTTACTACTTTGGTTTGTATTATTTTTTCCTGAATCTTGGGAGGAGCTGGAGATACCGGTGCTGCTTTTGGTTTCACTTCTAATTGAGCAACCGGTTTTTTTTCGGTGATTTCCGGTTTTTTTGTTACCGGTTTTTGGGGAGCAGGAATTTCAACCAGACTTACTAAAATAACTTCTTCCTTGGGCAGCATTTCCTTAAAGTCGAAAGCAATGATATTTCCGAATGCAAACAATATTAAAATATTTAAAATAATCGAAATTAAAAAAGATCTTCCTAAATAGCTTTTTTTTCTCTGTATCGAACGTTTTTTTCTATAATTATATTTAGGCATAATTGAATCCTTTAATTTAGACATAATGTAAAGCAACTTAAATTTATTTTAATCCCTTAACTAATCTAGATTATTGTCTATCTTTCTGCTATAGACAAACTTGGAGCTTATCTTTATTATCAATTTTATTTTCAAATGATTGACATGCTAATAGACAGATGAAGTGTCTAGCTAATAATGATGGGAGTGTTTATATTTTCCCACAATTCTTCCGCATCTTTAGTATAAACTTATTTAATTTACTGATTCACCAATCAAGAGATTGAAAAATTAGGTTATTTTTACATTTTTGAATTTAAATTTTTTTCTTATTTTTTCAGCTTTTATTTCCCATATCTTAACTGAAGGCTATTCACCATTCACTATCGGCTAATTCTCCGAAGGTTGTGTTGCAATAGCTATTTTATCTCCGCCACCTTTTTTAATTAAATCCATTACTCGAATGACTTTGCCATGCAACACGCCCTTATCTGCTTCCAATACTACTGTATTATCCGGCATTTTTTCTAATTCAAGGGTAACCTCATCAGTTAGTTTTAATGGGTCAATTAATTTACCGTTAAGATAGATTGTATTATTTTCAGTAATGGTCACAGTAATATTTTCCGAAGGTTCGGCTGCAGTGAAATCTCCCGATGGTAAATTTACCTTCACCCTGTTTTCCAAGTTGACAAAAGTAGTTGTTAGCATAAAAAAAATCAACAAAAGAAAAACAACATCAATTAAAGGGGTCAGGTCAAAACTGGCACTCTTTTTATTCGGATGAGGGAATTTCATAATTTAGTTCACCACCCTGATTTCTAGAGTCGAAAGTATTGTTTTCTTTTCCTATTTCCTCACTGGTAAGTAAATCAAGGAGATCCACACAACTCATCTCCATCTCTCTGACTATTTTGTCAACTCGATTACTTAGATAATTATAAATAACAATAGTAGGTATAGCTATGGACAAACCAAAGGCTGTGGTCAATAATGCTTCCGAAATACCGCCTGCCAGTGCTTCCGGTTTTCCGACACCCATTATTGCTATAACATTAAATGCTTTTATCATACCAAAAACAGTTCCCAAAAGCCCCAATAGAGGAGTTATGTTTCCAATAGTTGCTAATGTAGATAGACGCTTTTCCAGAATGGGAATTTCCTGATTCGCACTATCTTCAATTGCTTCTTTTATTTCTTCACGGGATTGACCATGCTTCATCAATCCGGCAAGCATAATTTGTGATATGGGTGTAGGACTCTTTCGACATGCTGAAATTGCTAGATTGATGCTTCCTTTTTTGATTAAATTTTTTAATCTGAGCACAAACTTTTTACTCTTGGTTTTAATGCTTTTTAAATAGAACATCCTTTCAAAAAAAATGGTGATTGCCACCAGAGAACTTAAAAAGATAGGATACATTAAAATCCCGCCTTTTTCGAAAACTTCTATTCCAAACATCTTGAACTTCTTCCCCCTTTGTGAATTCTTATACGCTTGTCAATTTAGAATTGACTATTTTTTATCCTTAATGTAGTTTTTAAAAATAAATCAGTCTAACCATTTTGTTGACTACTACTTTATTATTTTATTTTTAATAAAGTCATAAAATTAGGCTCACATAATAGATATTTTATTTATATAATCGTTTTAAATAATTTCATATAGATTCCCTGATAATCTAATTTATTTACTACCTACTCTTTGGATTTCAGGATTTGCAATCTCTCTTCAGTCTTTTTTGCATAAATACTTTCAGGATATTTTTCCAAGAATTCCTGATAAATAGAAATAGCTTTTTCTGAATTTTCTAATTGCTCCCAACATATTCCCATGATATAGATGACATCATCCTCAAATTGTTTTCCCGGGTATTTTTCTATATAAATTTCTCCTATTTTAATGGTTCTTTCGTACTCATTTTTCTTAAAATAAGAGAAACAAAGTCCGTACAATATTTCAGATAAATAGGGGCTATTAATAGTTTCCCGAATTGATCTTTCAGACCAGATTATATTATCCATCCATCTTTCCTCTTTTAAATACATCTGAGTTATTAAATAAAACGCCTCTGGTGCATAAAAGCTTTCTGGATATTTATCGATAAAAATATGCAGCTCCTTTTCTGCATTTTCTATTTCACCCGAAATCAGTTTTCCTTTGGCAACTTGAAATCTTGATTCTTCGACATAATCACTGTCAGGATATAAATCGATAATCTTTTCGAATTCTGCTATAGAAGATTTTATGTCATTGCTTTCCAGGTAAGTCCATGCAATGGCATATTGAGCATTAATTGCCTCATCTGATTGAGGATATTCTTGTATATATTTTCCATATTCTTCACGTGCCAATGAAAATTCTTTCATATTATAATATGTTTCTGCGACCATGAATTGTGATCTTTGTGCTAAATCATAATCTACATTCTCAATGGTTAATTTCTTAAAGTAATCATTGGATTTTGAATAATCTGTCAATTTAAAATAGGCCCAACCAATCCAGAAATAACTTTCCATCATAAAAGGAGAATCAGGATATTGTTGAACAATCTGATTGAATTCCGCTATAGCTTTCTGATAGTTCTTATTATCATAATATTCTATCCCTAGTTTGAAGTAGGCTTCTTGTGCTAATTCACTTTCGGGATATCTTTTTCGTAATTCATCGAAAGCAAAGATTTCTTTTTCTTTATCTCCTAACTCTTCAGCTGATTTTCCGATTAGATATAAAGCTTCCATAGAAGAAATTCCTTCCAATTCAGAAATGACCAGTTGATATTTTTTTAAATCAAACAGATTTTTTGCTAACTCGTAACGAGCCGATTCTATTAGGTCACTTTGGGAATATGTTTCGATGAATTCCTGAAATTCCAAAACAGCTCTTTCATTATCTCCCTGCGAAGAATATGCTAATCCTAAATCAAAGCTGATTCTCTCCAACAAGGAATCATCCTTTATTGTTTTGCTTAAATTTTCCAAATTCCTGATAGATTCATTAAAATCTCCTGAGTTTAAATAGCTTCGCGCCAGCAGATACTGTAATTCAGTTTTTTGCTCAGTCGTTATGTCTTCATGGGTAATAAGCTCTTCTAAATAATCGATAGTTTCATCATATTTTTTTTGTCTAAATAAACTCAGTCCCTGGTAATATTTGACCTGAGATAGTAATTCAAATTCGGGATATAGTTGGATTAGTTCTTTGAAAATATTCTCTGCTTCCGCATATTCTGAAATCCAAAGATTTGCTTGTCCTAATAAATAATATATTTCCTGGATTTCAGTCTCTTTAAATTCAGGATAAGAATTGATAAAACCGCTGTAAATTTCTACAACTTTAGAATATTCTTTATTTAGAAAATATGATTGCCCCAATTTATATTTTGCTTGTATAATAAAATTGCTTTCAGGAAAGTCGTTAATTAACTGTGAAAATCTTTCTATTGCCAAAGGGTAGTCCTCTAATAAATAATATGACCATCCACTTCCATATAGAGCTGCGTCGGTATATTCATTTATGTTTAAATCATTGACTACTTTGTCATATTCCACACGAGCGGCATAATAATTTTCCTGTTTGAAAAATATTTCCCCTAACAAGTATCGAGCTGCAGGATAATCTGATATTAAATCGAGAGCTTTATTTAATTCTTCTATGGACACTTCGTAATTGTTTAAAGTATAAAATTCATATCCAAGTTTATAATATTCTTCGGCTTTCTCCTCTTTGGTATTAGCTGTATCCGTCACTTTTATTCTTTCTTCCCGATATTTATCCATTTGATTTAATTGATAATAGGAACGGGAAAGATATTTCCGAGCTCTTTCAAATTCATTATTCATTTCCAAAGATTGACTAAATGCTTCAATGGCTTTTTCATATTCCCCATTTAGATAATAATCATAACCGGCATTGAAATATTTTAAGGTTTCCCTGCCAAATTCTTTTTCCTCCAGACTCCTGTTTAAAAAATGTTTAGCTGAATTATCAAACGGATCCAATTCAATGGTTTTTTTCCATTGTTCAATAGACTGGTCGAAATCTGCTAATTTGTAGAAGACTAAAGCCAAATAATAATGAGACTCCTTAAAATCTGCATTCAAGGAAATTGATTGTTTAAAATTTTCAATGGCCTCCGTGAAATTTTCTTCTTTGTAGGCTCGATAGCCTTTCTCGTAATACTCATAAGCATCACGACCAAACTTCTGAGATTGTTCGCTTTTCTTAATAAGCCAGGAAATATCCTTGTTTTTAGGATCAATTCTTAAAACATTTTCGCTTTCATCTATAGATAATCCTATTTCTCCAATATCATAATACAATTGAGCCAGATAGAGATGAGGTTCCAGTAAATCGGGATTATATTTAATGGATGAATTAAAATATTCAATGGCTTTTTCAAAATCTTTTTTAGCATAAAATGAATAACCTAACCTAAAATAAGCCTGGCTTGCTTTTTCATAAATGTCTTTACTTTCCAGCTTTTGATTTTCAACCAGTTCAATAAACCGATTTAAACTATCTGCTTCCCTGATTGTCCATCGGGTTTTATTATAAATCTCTGCAAGTAGAAAATAAGCGTCTGCATATTCAGGATCATCTGTTACAGCTTTTTCTCCATATTCTATTGCCTTTGCCCATAATTCCTTGCTGGGAAAATCTACTCCTTTATATTCACGTATTGCCCGATCTTTATAATCAAGAGAACGATAATAATTGGTTAGTGCTTCTACAGAATTTGTGGGTAGCTGTTTACTGGATAGTTCATCTCTTTCGGTAAATTCTATATTAAGTTCATTAAGTATAAAAGTGCTTAAAATATTTTCAAAATTAATGATATTGGCTACGTCTTCAGAAAAATCCCTAAAAGCAGTAATTTGTCCGGAAGATGAATCATATTTTTTTAAAGCTAGATTAATTTTTGTTGGAGAAGAATAAAAAAAACTGCCAAAAAAAATAAATTCACTACCAAAGACTTCATTGAACAGAATCAGTTGAGATTTTTTCAACTCTGACTGACCGGGAAGTTTATCGATTTCTTGATAGAATCCATTTAAATCATATCTCGATGCTATACTGAGTGAATCATAAATGGAGAAATTATTGATTAGTCTATCTGTTAATCCGATACTAAACCAATCCAAATCTACATTCCCTGTTTGGTTTGCAAAAAAACAAATTCCAACGTTTAATGGAGATTGATCTTCTGAAGCAAATATAGGACAAGAAATATAAAAAAAACTGCCTAAGACCAGCAGTATAATAATGAAAACATTTACCAAATCAGCAAATCTTTTTTCTCTTAAAATATTTTTCCTTAATAGGTTATTGATTTTTATAATCATTCATTTACCTTTGTTTCAAATAACTATATTCTCCTAAATCACCT
>Ga0272441_10008680_pt1 | contig 16023 bp, 14 predicted proteins | sample SSMProp6N_FD_193582 | JGI IMG/M metagenome (GOLD analysis project Ga0272441, IMG submission 193582) | Marine sediment archaeal communities from Little Sippewissett salt marsh, Falmouth, MA, United States - SSM-Prop-6N | ecosystem: Environmental > Aquatic > Marine > Wetlands > Sediment ... | reverse complement strand
CTCCATTCACCCCCAAAGAGCGTTTTTTTTAAAAGTCCTTAAGAAATCGTATATTTTGGACTTTTATTTCAGCAAATTTATTAACCTGAGCGGATACTGCATTGCAACATACTATCAAGAACGTCAGCGAGACTGAGCAGCAGCTGGAAATCATTCTTTCAGCAGAAGAATTTAATCCGGAAGTAGAGCTGGAAATTCAGGATGCGAAAAAAAACATCCAGATCAAGGGCTTCCGCAAAGGGCACGTTCCCGTCGGCCTGATCAAGAAACTTATGGGACCGGCTATCGAAGCATCGGTCGCTGAAAAGCTCGCATCGAAATATTTCGGAGAGATTGCCGAAAAAGAGACAATCAAACCTGCCAGCAGAGCACAGCTTGACAATTTTTCATTCAATGATGATCAGCTGACCATCACCCTTTCCTACGAAATCCATCCCGAGTTTGAACTCAAAGATTTCAGCGGCTACAGCTTTGTCGAAGACCTCTATACAGTAAGCGACGAGGATGTCCAGAACGAAATCAATCTTATTCTCAAAGGACATGGAACACTGGTCAGTGTCGATGAAGCAGCAACCTCCAACGACACCGTCATTGCTGACCTTATCAAGCTCGATGCTGAAGGCAAGGAAATTGAAGAGCAGAAAACCGAAAACCACCACTTCAATCTCGAATACCTCCCAGAAGACAATCCCTTCAAAAAAGCACTGACCGGAGCAAAAGCCGAAGAGACCGTCAACGTCGATATTGAACCCAAAGAAGAGGGCGAAGAAAAAGTCAGTTACGAGATCTCCGTCAAAGAAGTCAAACGTATGGAGCTTCCTGAACTGACCGACGAGCTCCTCAAAGAGATAACCCAGGAAAAATTCGATTCAATCGACGCCTTCACTCAGGATGTCCGTCAGCAGCTCGAAGAACATTTCAGTGGCAAATCAGAGCAGGACCTGCTGGAATCGATCTCATCGAAACTGATCGAAGAGAATCCTGTTGCAACACCGTCAGCAATGGTCGACTCATTTGAAAACATGCTGATTGAAAATGCAAAACGTCAGTTCGGGGGTAATTTCCCGGCAGGCTTCGACGACACAGAACTCCGCGCATCGATGCGTCCCAATGCGGTCAAACATGCCCAGTGGATGCTGATCAGCCAGAAAATAGCGGAAACAAACAATCTTGAAGTCACCGATGAAGACATCAAGGCCTATGCTGAAAAAGAAGCCGAAAAAAACCCATCGGTCAAGGCAGAAGAGCTGATCAACACCTATATGTCTACGGAATTCAAGGATTACATGATCGATACGATCCTGAAAGACAAAATCTACGGCATCATCAAGTCCAGCGTAACAATTCAGGGTGAAAACAAAGCCATTCCCAAACACAATCACCGCTAAGCGATGAGGACGGACAGGACACAAAAAAAGCAGGTATTTCCCATACCTGCTTTTTTTACTGCCATCTACTCTCTTTGAATCGAGAGCCACCATCTTCAGACCCCGGCAAGCAACCCTTCCTGACCGGTCTTCCCCTGATTCAGACAAATGATATCGTCATCGACAGGTCAAGGGCCGTCACAGTATGGGTCAGTTCGCCGATAGAAATGAAATCGACACCGGTCTCCGCCAAAGCGACAACATTGTGCAATCCCACATTTCCCGAAGCCTCGAGAACGGTTTGCGGCGCATGCTGACGCACATAGCCTACAGCATCGCGTGTCGTCTCAAGTGCAAAATTATCAAGAAGCACAATATCGGGTCGTGCTGAAAGAGCCTGCTTCAACTCATCCATGGAACGGACCTCAGCCTCGATCTTCATCGAAAGGCCCCTCCCGGTAAGATATTCACGAGCCCTTTCGATCGCAGCCACAATACCTCCAGCCGCATCAATATGGTTATCTTTGATGAGTACGAGATCGAATAAACCGAAACGATGATTCCGCCCGCTGCCGATTTTCACCGCTTCTTTATCAAAATACCGTAACCCGGGAGCTGTCTTGCGGGTATCGAGAATTTGAGTTCCCGTATGAGCAATCAGATCCACATAGGCTCGCGTTCTTGTTGCAATCCCCGACATGCGCTGCATAAAATTGAGCGCGGTACGCTCCGCGACGAGCAGCGATGCAACCTTTCCCCTGACTTCCAGTACCGTCTCCCCCTCTTCAGAAAGAGCGCCGTCCTCCTTGAGCACAGTCGTGACAATCGTCGGATCCATGAGTGCAAACACCTGACGTGCCACATCGACACCGGCCAGAACCCCGCGCGCCTTGGCGCGAATGACCGCCGCACCTTCCTGCTGAGGATCAATTGTCGCCATAGTCGTCACATCCCCATCATATCGATCCTCCTCAAGAGCCTGCATGATGGTGCGAACTCTGCACATCTCGAAAAAATCGTTAAAATCGCGCTGTTTCATAATACGTTAAGCCTTATAGTCGCTGAGTGGTTGGCATAGAGGCACCAACATGTTATTGCTTAAAGTAACAATTTTTGAAGTTTTACATTCAATGGACCGCTCTGGCCTTCATCGAATGCTTCAGAATCAGCACAGCTGAACAAATCAGCGCTTTGCCAACCAGGTAATAATCATTACCATTAATTGTAAACGACAGGCTACCACCACGAAAGTCTTTGCCGCCATGAGCAACTATCGATCATCATGCATCCGCCTCATCAACGTCACCTTCTATGCACATCATGGCGTACACCGTGAAGAGCATTTTATCGGCGCAAAGTACGAGGTTGATGCAGAACTTCGCTGCAACTTCACCAGGGCGGCTGAAGAAGACGACATCAGCCAGACCATCGATTACGGCATTGTCTACGAAAAGATTCGCAACGTGCTGACACAGAAGAAATACTATCTCATTGAAGCAGTCGCCTATACCATCGCCGAAGAACTTCTCGGTGACCTCAGTATGCTTGACAGCGCCACCATTAAGGTCCGTAAACGCAATCCTCCTATCGGCGGAGTATGCGACTATGCCGAGGCCGAATATTGCGCAGCCCGCAAGCCCGTGCTCCCGTGAACAGCCATACCGTCTTTCTTGGCGCCGGGTCGAACAGGGGTGACAGACTCGACTACCTGCAACGGGCCTGCACACTGCTCGAAGCGCTCCCCGATACCGCCGTCACAGCAACATCACCTGTCTATCTTTCAGAGCCCGTCGGCGTGACTGATCAGAATATGTTCTACAACGCCGTCATACGGCTCAGGACCGCATTGAAGCCCCAGGAGCTCCTCAGCCACACTCAGGCTATTGAAACCGCTCTCGGGCGAGCAGAGAAGCGCCAGCGGTGGGGACCAAGAGTGATCGATCTCGACATTCTGCTCTACGATCAGCTCCACATCGAAATCGACGGTCTCACTATTCCGCATCCGGAAATGCACAATCGTAAGTTCGTCCTGCTTCCGCTTGTCGATCTCGCCAATCCCCGACACCCGGTCCTTCAGCAGAACGCCGAAGCGCTGCTCAAAACATGTCCCGACAGCTCATCGATCGAACAAACCAGCCACTCACTGCAATAGCTCAGGCAAAGAGCATCGAGTTCAGCCATCCTGCAGAACGCAGAAAAGGCCCCTTCCGGGGCCTTTTCTGCACAAGTGATCCTGAAAGCGCAGCACTCAATTCGCGAAAGTAATGTTAAGATGTCCTCCCTCGAAATCAGCACCTTCTGTTTTTCTTCCGACAAGAATATTGGGAAGAACAATGCTCTTTCTGAAGTTGTTGATATCAACCAGAAGCTCGTCACCCTTGATATTGACATTGAGCTTCGTAATTTCAACGTTTGGCATGTGCAGCTTCAACACATACTTGCCATCGATCTTTTCAATCGACTGCGTTTTATCATCCGCATAAAGCACTTCGATAGGATTGTGCCCATCGAACATCTGCTGGCTCAGTGCATAGAGCTGATCAGTTTTGATCACTTCGCGGGTAGCCTGAGATGCCTTGAAAATAGGAATCGGGTAGAAACAGTCGTCGATAACCTTGAGATACTTCTGCTGCAGAGCGATAAGACTGTTGAGATAGTCATCCGACGAACTTGCCGGCAGAATCTTGTTGACAATGACCGCATCGAGCTTATAGCCGAAAAGATTAAGGTAGGTCTGCACACGAAGCGCCTCTTTAATCACCATATTTTCAGGATTGACAACGACCCTGAATGTGGTAACCGACTTATCCTGAAGCATGCCGTGCAGCTCCTTCATATGATCGTTCACCTCAGGCATCAGCTTGAAAATATTTTTCTTGGGCATAAACCGGTTCAGAAGCGGAGCAGCAAAACCGATCGCCTTGGAGTGCCAGCCGCCAATTTTTTCCGAGTACCAGCCATACGATTCAGGCATACCAAGCAAACGCATCGTCTCACCGGTAGGTGCGGCGTCAACAACAATGGCATCATACAATCCGGACTTGGCAGCCTTCCAGATATAGCGCAAACTGATCATCTCCTCCATGCCGGGAACGACAGCCAGCTCCTCGGCAACGACCTCGTTGGCACCGTCATTCATCAGAATCGAAGAGAAATAAGAATAGAGTTCCGTCCAATTCTCTCTGATTTCGGCCAGAACATTAACTTCCATGGCGAAAAGGTTGTTTTCAACCTCAACGGGTGTCGCGCTCAACTCGACACCAAGGGCATCGGCAAGACTATGAGCGACATCCGTACTCATAATAAGTACCCGCTTGCCGCTACGGGCAATCGCTGTTGCTGTTGAAGCCGAAACTGTCGTTTTGCCGACTCCACCTTTACCCAGATAAAGGATAATTCTCATGTTGTGTGTAATACTATTGTGAAGACTTAACCTTGATTTCTTGCTTTTTTACAGGCTCATCTGTATCGGCAGGCTTTATGCCGCCAGGCTTTGGGTGACCCTTTTCAAGAGAAGCACCATGCTGAGGCTCTGACTCAAGTGTTTTGTAGATATCTTCAGGCGGGCCTGCTTTCTCCGCTGGATTTTTCGAGGCTGTCGTATCTATCACCCCTGCCTCCCGAGCGGTTTTTTCACGGGCAGCGACATCAGCGGAGGTGTCCTCCTCCGCATCTTTCAAGGCTCCAGCGAGAAGATCTTCGTCAATCAAAATTTCAGGTTCAGGCTCTTCAGCCTTGATACCGATTTTGCGCGATCGTACCGATGGCGACTGATGCTCTTGCGGCTGCTCGCCGGAAATATCCTCTTTCCGAGGCTCAGGATCCGGTCCGGTTGTCAGAGGTGACCGTACTGAATCATCTATTTTGACCCGTATTCGCTTTCGTTGCACAACAGCATCGTCATCCACACCGGAAGGCAGGTCCATATTGCCAACAGCATCTTTCAGGATGTCATCGTTATCAGGCCCGGAAGAGGGCTGACCCTCAGTCTGAATTTTAATTTTCTTCCTTCGAATGACAGTATCGTCACCTGAGCCTCCAAAACTTCCGGAATCTTCTTTACCGGAGGAGGACCCGCCTCCGGATGACTGCGGCTTTTTGCCCATCGGCCCGAAAGAGGAACTCAGTTTAAGCAGCTTGCCGAACGAACCGATAATACCATCATTTTTCACGGCAGTCTGAATAGCATTCATAACAAACTTTTCAGCCTGCGGATTATCGGAAATATTAGAAATCAGCTCGTTGACGGCAGTCAATACCGTAGCAACATCATTGGGAATATGCTGAAGATCCTTCATCACCTGGTCGCGGAACTTGAAGGGTGCATCGCCAATCATACCCTTGAGATTGGCTGCCACACGTTTAAGCGATTCAGGATCTGTCGGCAACACCCCTTCAAGATTTTTCATTGCCTCCTGTGCAGCATTGCTTCCAGCATAACCACCCGCCGCTGCACCCTGCGAGGATGCGGCCCCAGGTCGCGCACCGGCCCCTGGAGGATAACCGATCGAGGCTTTATACTGCTCGAGAAGATCCTGACCATAGCCGATATTGCTATCCGGACCGGGAACGGAACCCTCGCCTGCAGACGGTCCGCCGAGAGCAATTGAACGCGGAGGACATGTTGCCTGTGCAGTCGAGTAGATCGACGAAGCAACATCATCGGGAATTTCATCTCTGAAATTGCTGCCGAGATAATTTTCAATAGTCGATTCGATAATGGTATGCAGCGTTGAGATTTTCTCAGCCTCATCAATTTCAACCATATCAAAAATCACATAGACAGGCTCTTTGCTCTCCCTGCGAATCCGCAGATTAAGGGTAGCGAAATCACTATCCTTATTGCGGCTGTTGATCGTTACCGCACCGAGCGGAAAACGGTCAAGAAAGTCTTTTGTCGCACCTCTGGCCCAGAGATAAACCGCACGGTCGGAATAGATCAGATAATCCTGATAGACTATATTGCCAACCCTCTCCTGGTGAGACTCATAAAACACCCCGTCAAAAAAAGCTATCGGGCGCTCTCCGGGACTTAGAAGCTGTTTTTGAAAGAATTCTGAAACGTCAGTTAACTCTGTGTGCCCTGACACATACGTAGAAATATTACCCATCTCAAGCCTTGTCGCTTTACTTTACCAGTCGAGTTCGCAAATGATAAAAATATGAAAACAATAAGAAATTATACAATTATATGCCACGTAAACAAAACAGCAAAGTACGGAAATTCAGAGGGAAAGAAAGCAAGGGAGGATATGGCTTTCCGGCCTCTTGGCAAAACTCCGGAATCCCATCATAAAAACAAAAAAGGCAGTTGATAGTTTGCACTATCACTGCCTTGAAGTTTGCATGCTTGCGATGCTTACTTTGCGAATTTGGACTCAACAGCTTTTGTTGGTACAGCAAATCCGGAAACCTCAGGTGAAGAACCGCGAAGGCTGCCGCCGCCGCCACCAAGATTGCCATAAGCATTGCGATTGATTCTCATTGTGCCTTTGCCAAGTGAATCAAAAAGCATTCCGACAGTTTCCCAGTGACCTTCAACCATAACTTCGAAAATACGGCCTGCAGCTGCTAGGATATCGGTAAATACGCCACCTCCACTCATAATTCCTCCTTTTGGAATTTAATTTATTAGGAAATTTACCAGGATATAGGAAATAGAAACTTTGAATTAATTTACGTTAAATAACAAAAAAACGCAAACAAAATCAACCTTGGCCCCCTCGGGGCATCAAGCCTTTACTTCGTGCCAACTGATTTCTGAAATGTGCTGGCCACGCCTTTCACAGCTTCAGAAGCTGAAACACCGGCATCACCGATTGCTTTGGCAGCGTTATCAGTCACGTTCTCAACGTTTTTGACTGCATCGCTGTACAAATCGCCAGCCGAACGGGAAACATCCTTAACAGTGATCGCTACTCTGTCAAGTGTCTCTCCGACAACACCACCAGTGTTACCAAGAAGTCTGCCTACACCGGTCGCATCGACCAGCGAACCAACAGTACCGGCAACAGTTTCGACAACACTGCCAGCGATTTCAAGAGTACCGACAACTGCGCTCTGACCGGTCAGAAGTGCGCCCTCTGCAAGAAAAGCCACACGATCGGTCAATTCGAGGTCTTTAAAATCCTTACGGAGTTTCTGATAAGATTCAGACATTTTTTTCTCCTTGATATTAAGGCTCCCGGAGAGCCAGTTTACGTTGTTTAGTAATGACAATAAAACGTTCTATGAAAGTAACAAAATTCGCCTTCATGTCAAACAGGACCGATACCGGCAACTGGAGGCTACACTTTGTTATACTCTTTCCTGTTCTGATGCTGCCCCTGACGGTTCAGGTCAAAGGGAATATGCAGCCATTTGTCCTTGAATACCGCATCGCCCGGATCGAGACCGGTGAGACTGATCGGCAGCGTGATAATCTTGCGCTGGCTTCCAATCTGCACAAACAGTTCATCCCCCGTTACCCAGACATCGATATCGACAGGGTTGGCAAACATGAGCTTCAACTGCACCTCATAAATATCACCGCTGCGCTCGAACTTGATCGGCGGCTCGTCGTAGACGACTTCAGACGGATCATCGTCACCATACATATCCTTCGCGAAGCGTTCAAGAGCCTCCAGGCCGACAATTTCCTGATCATACATCTTCAGCTTCTTGACAGGAAGCGGCGCGAACCCTTCTTCAATCTCTCCAAGATATTTCTGCTGAATGCTCTTCCACTTTTCAAGATAACCGCTGTCTTCCTGGGTATCGAGCATTTTATTGACCAGCACCATATCGACATTGAAACCGTAGAGGTTCAGATAGGTCAGCGCGCGCATAGTCTCCTTGATGGACATTTTTTCGGCGTTCATCACGAGCCTGACCGTCGAATTGAGATTATCGGTAAGAATATCGCGGATATCCTCAAGTTCGTCGAAAACCTGATCGACTGAATCGATAGCATCTTCCGGAGGAATATAGTAGGCAATCTTGTCAGACATTTTAGAAAGCGGCTTGCTGAGCGGCTTCATAATGTACTTATTGACATTTTTCACCGCTTTCATTCCCCAGGACAAGGTGTCCGGAAGGGAGAGCAATCGCAGTGTTTCACCGGTTGGAGCAGTATCGAGAACAAGCGCATCGTAGAGACCGGCTGACTTATATCGTTTAATTCTCAGCAGAGAAAAAAGTTCTTCCATACCGGGAAGAATCGTCATTTCATCAGCAACAACGCCCGAAACGCCCTGAGCCGCAAACACTCTGGTATAATATTTCTGGACAGCCTGCCAGTTTTCTTTTAAATCAACATAGGGATTGACTTCAATAGCATGCAAATTCTCCTTGATCTTGGTAGGTTCAGCCCCCAGAGAAAGATTAAAAGAATCCGAGAGACTGTGGGCAGGATCCGTCGACAGTACCAGAGTACGGTACCCAAGCTGGGATAGCCGGACAGCTGTCGCTGCTGAAACACTGGTTTTTCCAACCCCGCCTTTACCTGTAAAAGTTAAAATACGCATGAACCAAGCATTGGATTTTATGAGATCGATTTGCCGTAGAGAAAAGACACAAGATATAACTCTCGACTGACTCTACAAAAGGTGAAACTTCTTCACAAGAGGGAATGTTTACAAATTTTCAATCTGTTTATCGCCAACATGTTTCCCGAACCCCTGCAAGACAAGACATTCAGACCATCAGGCACCTGAAGCACAAAACCCGAGCCATACCTCCATTGCTGAATAATTTGCAAAAGAGAGGACCAGAACGTTAATTTGGCTACCATACCAATTCCGTTTCCTCGAATGAGTATTTGCCACATGCACCATCAATCAGAGATCACCGACAGCAAAGCGACAATCATCTCGACACGCAATCTCGGCGGAGAAGTCTCGCTGATCGCCTTTACCTGCCCCGATATTGCCCGAAATGCGCTTCCGGGAAACTTTGTCAACATCAAAATCAATCCATCGAACCAGCCTCTGCTGCGCCGCCCGTTTTCCATTCATAATGTTGACGGCGACAACGTGGAGATCATGGCCAAAAATATCGGTGGCGGCACCGCCCTCCTCTGCAACGCCTCCGCAGGGACAGCTATCGAGGTCATCGGACCTCTCGGCAATGCCTTCAATATCGAAACGCCAGCCTTCAACACTGCAATTCTGGTATCAGGCGGGATAGGCACCGCTCCGATGATGCTGCTCGAAAAGCACCTGAAAGCAGAAGAAAAAGAGGTCATCCATGTGATCGGCGGAAGAAGCAGGGACGATATTCATACCAGAGGCCTGAACAACTGCCATATTGCAACCGAAGACGGAACGGAAGGGTTCAAGGGCAACGTGATCGAACTGCTCCGGAATATGATCGGCGATGTCATGCACGAGGGTCCTGTCAAAGTATTTGCATGCGGACCAAACCCTATGCTCAAAGCACTTGCAGGCTTCTCGCAGGAACGCGGACTCTCATGCGAAGTGTCGCTTGAAACTATCATGGGCTGCGGCATAGGCATCTGCTATGGCTGCATTGTCGAGCTGAAAAACCAATCCGGTGAAGGAACATCGAGCATGCTGCTCTGCCAGGACGGACCGGTTGTCGATGCATCGAGGCTGATCATATGACAAGACTATGACCAGCCCATACTCTTTTTATCCACAACAAGACAGAGACGATCTATGGCACGCGGACTCAATAAAGTAATGCTTATCGGACACCTCGGAAGCGACCCCGAACTCAGGGTCATCCCGTCAGGACAGTCAGTTGCCAATTTCACGCTGGCAACCAACGAAAGTTACAAAGACAGCTCCGGCAACCTTCAGGAACGGACCGAATGGCACCGAATTGTCGCCTGGGGAAGACTTGCCGAAATCTGCCAGCAGTACCTTAAGAAAGGCCGTCAGGTCTATATCGAAGGAAAACTCCAGACCCGCAGCTGGGACGACACCAAAACCGGAGACAAACGCTATGCAACGGAAATCGTCTGCAGCGACATGCAGATGCTCGGCTCAGCCCGCGAAGGCGGTGTTCCCCAGGGGGGAGGCAACAACGCCCAGTATAGCCAGAGCGGCGGTGGATACAGCACCCCCTCTTCCCAGCCCCAACAGGGCGGTTATCAGGGTTCTGCCGCTTCAGGCTCCCAGGCACCGGAACCCGACAAGGACGATCTGCCATTCTAACCGGTGACCTGCCGTATCAACCATCACCGGAACTGGAAGGGCTCCGGTGATGCCTCTTAATCATCGACGATGAAACAACTGCGGAAAAACATCTCCTCGGGAAAGCTCCAACCGCTCTACTTTCTTTACGGCCCGGAAAGCTATCTGAAAGAAGAGCTTACCGAGCTGATCAAAACAAGAGCTTTTTCCTCTGAAGAAGAGGCCACGCTCAACACCTCGGTTTTCTACGGCCAGGACGTCACGCTTGGCGACCTTGTATCAAGAGCATCAGAGTTTCCGATGTTTACCGAACGCAAACTCATTGTCGTCAAACACTTTGAAAAATATCGAAAAGCAGGATCGGTCGCCCAGCAGAAACAGCATGTCGAGCAATTCAGGCGCTACTGCAAGAACCCTGCCGATACAACCATCCTGGTGCTGGATGCCGATCAAATCGACAAAAAAGATCTCCAGAAAGCCCCATTCAGCGAACTGGCCCCATTGCGTCATGATTTCGCACAGATCAAGCATGCTGATGTTTTTGCAACAGAACGGGCAGCAACCTACGGATGGGAATTTGAGCCGGATGCGATAAAGGCATTCAGTGCCTATATCGAACCATCGTCACGCGAAATCTGCAGAGAAGTTGAAAAGCTTGTGATGTACGCCTCGTCAAAACGAAAGACAAGCCGGATCACCTCAGACGATGTCTACGAATGCGTCGGTATTTCGAAGCAGTACAATGTTTTTGAACTCGAAAAAGCGCTTGCATCGAAAAACCTCAGACTCTGCAGCGGAATCTCGCTGATGATTATGGAACAGGAAGGTCAGAAAGAGGGGATTATGAACATTCTTCGCTATCTGAGCTTGTTCTACAGCCGGATATGGAAAATGCAAGCCCCCGGCATTCGCCAGCAGCCACTATCGGAAACCGCAAAAATGCTGGGCATGTTCGGCAGACAGGAATTTTTCGCAAAAAATTATCTCGACTATGCCACGCGCTTTTCTCTTCAGGAGATTGAAAAAGCAATCCTCGCGCTCCAGCATACCGACGCAGCCCTCAAAGGCCTGCATCCCTACCCCGACGAAAAATACCTGATCCTGAGCCTGATGCAGCAGTTGCTGGGAGAAAGCCGGTGAGCTGTTGCTCTACAGCCACCCCTTCATGGTATACCATGCGAGCGTACTCCGAAGACCTTGTTCAAGTGATGTGCCCGCTGTAAAGCCCAGCATTTTTTCAGCCTTGGCAGGAGAACATACCCAGTAATCCTGAACCATTTCAGCCGCCTTGTCCGGATTGAGCAGTAACGCGTGACCGGTAAGACGACCGATCACTCCCATCCCCATACCGATGGAGCGGATAAGAATTTTCGGCAACGCTATTTTCATATATCGTTGCACGCCAAGTTCCTGCTGAACCGCAATGGCAAATTCATCCCAGGAGTAGCTGCGGGGAGAGGCAAGAAAAAAGGTTTCTCCAGCCGCTGCAGTAGAGAGCGCCGCCGCCATAATTCCCTCGACAAGATCATCGACATGGATAAGACTGAAACGCTGCTTCCTGCCGTCTCCTACGGCAAGCATCAGGCGCATCTTCATAAGCTGAAAAAACTGCAGCACATCCCTGTCTCCGGGCCCGTACACTGCCGGAGGCCTGACGATGGTGACAGGGACCCGATCCTTCCACCGCAGACAGGCCATCTCCCCCGCAAGTTTACTCCGGCCATACTGGCTGACCGGTCCGGGAGCATCCAATTCAGTGACACCGGGATCTGCTGCTCTGGCAGGCCCGGCCGCTGCCTGAGATGAAACCAGTACAAAACGCTCTATACCGGAATTGACTTTCACAATTTCCTCAAGAAGCCGCTCAACCGGCATCACATTGCCGCGCTGAAACCCCTCCTTATCAACTGATTTCGTCACCCCGGCAAGATGGATCACCATATCGGCACCATCCAACGCATTGCGCAGAGACGCCCGATCATTGTAACGGCCACGGAAAATCTGAGCATGGAGCAGCGATGCTTTGCGCGAATCACTTTCCGGCCTCAGAAAAATCCTTACATCATAGCCGTTGCTGCGGAGATATGCCACAAGCACTGAGCCAATAAATCCTGTAGCGCCTGTCACCAGTACGGTCTTGCTCATAACCCTCTCTTGATTTGTTGTCCCGTCAATAGCAACGGTCCTCTTATAAATACACGAATAATCCCCGAATTCACTCCCGAACCGTTGTCGGACGGAACCTGAAAAGTGGTAATTGCGTATGGAAAAAAACAAAGCCTGTTCAAAAAAAAACTAAATTTTTAATACATTCATCTTTTAAGTTGCTTACATCAGGCCAAAGACGCACATCATGCTTCCCGTTCGCATTCGTTTCAGGAATGCAAGCCCTGAATAACGCAGCAAAGAGTATAACGTTTTCCGGCTCAATACCAGAAGCTGAAGTAAACATTTCCAATACGTGAACAAACCGAAAGATCTCTTTAAAAAGTGCTACGATTTCACTCTGGCAGATGATGTGAAAGCACAGGGCATTTATCCGTTTTTTCATCCAATAGACGAAACAGAAGGTCCGGTTGTATCATTCGACGGCAAACAGCTGATCATGGCCGGATCGAACAACTATCTCGGCCTGACTTCCGACAGCAGGGTCAAAGACGCCTCAATAAAAGCCATCAAAAAATACGGCACCAGTTGTTCAGGTTCGCGCTATATGACAGGAACAGTCAACCTGCATATCGAGCTCGAAGAAAAACTGGCCGACTACTTTGAAAAAGAGCGCTGCCTGCTCTTCAGCACAGGATACCAGACCGGTCAGGGCGTTATCCCGACCCTGGTCCAGCGAGGGGAATATGTCGTTTCCGACAAGGACAATCACGCAAGTCTTGTTGCAGCATCGATTATGGCGGTCGGACAGTCCGCAAAATTTGTACGCTACGGCCATAATTCGATGGAAGACCTTGAAAGGGTCCTGCAGACAATCCCGGAAAGCGCAGGCAAACTGATCGTTTCTGACGGTGTATTCTCTGTATCCGGCGAAATTGTCGATCTGGAACAGCTTGTGGCACTGGCAAAAAAATATCACGCCAGAATTCTCATTGACGACGCCCATGCAGTAGGCGTCATCGGCCGCGACGGAAGAGGCACCCCTTCGGAATTCGATCTTGTCGACGATGTCGATCTCATCATGGGCACCTTCTCAAAAACATTCGGTTCGCTTGGCGGCTACGTCGTTGGCGAACGCTCCGTCATCAACTATATCAAGCACAACGCCTCATCGCTCATTTTCAGCGCCTCGCCGACCCCGGCCAGTGTCGCGGCGGTACTGGCATCGCTTGAAATTCTCAAAAACGAGCCCGAGCTGATGGAGCGACTCATCCGCAATACCGACTATGTCCGCCAGGGACTCAAAAATGCCGGTTTCAAGCTCATGCCATCGCGCACCGCGATCGTTTCGGTCATCATCGGCGACCAGATGAAAACGCTGGTCTTCTGGAAAAAGCTCTTCGACGCAGGCGTCTACGTCAACGCCTTTATCCGCCCTGGAGTCATGCCCGGCCACGAAGCGCTGCGAACCAGCTTCATGGCCACCCACGAAACCGAGCATCTCGACAAGGTAATCACCGAATTCTGCACCATCGGCAAAGAGCTTGGCATCATCTGAATGAACCCGCTCAGGTGAGTGAATCGCTTGCAAAAGACAAAAAATCTATCAGAATTACAGCAATTATTGCAGTTATTCGAAAATTCTGATAGATTTTACCTTTATGCAACACAAATCCTTCCGGCACTCTCAGTTGCGGAATGATACCTTACACTCACCTAACTCACAGACGTCCATGGAAACCAGGTATTTTAGCATGTTCCCCCCTGTACGTTCTCTCCTTACCGCACTCATTCTGACCATTCTGTTTCTGCCTTTGCAGGCGCATGCCGCAGGCGGACTGAAGGGTTCAGTGACCGACAAAACAGATGGCGAACCGGTTATCGGCGCATCGGTCATGCTGGAAAACACCACACTCGGTGCAGCATCGGACTTTGACGGCAACTATGCCATCCAGAACATCCCGGCCGGCACCTACAATCTGAAAATCACCGGCGTAGGGTACGCTCAGCAGACAAAAAACGTCACCATCGCAGACGGCCAGACAGCAACGCTGAACCTGCAGCTCGCAGAAACCACCATCATGGCCTCCGAAATCGTGATTGGTGGAGCCCTTTACGAGCAGGACAGGCTGGAAGTCCCTATTACACTCTCCACTGTATCACGTGAAGAAATCGCACGTCAGCCCAGTGCGTCACTTGACCAGGCTGTTGAAGCAGTTCCGGGAGTCAACGTGGTACGCTCTGCAGGTCTGAGCAATACCGGCCTTCAGATTCGCGGCTCAAACACCTTCCAGGGTGGCCTCGGAACACGTGTTGTCGGCCTGTATGATGGTTTTCCTATCAACAATCCGATTACTGGTGAAATTGCATGGAATACGGTCAACATGAACGCAGCCGAAAGAATTGAAGTCATCAAGGGAGCCTCATCAGCGCTCTACGGCTCACAGGCTATGGGTGGCGTTGTCAGCGTCATTGGCTCAATGCCAAGCGAGTTTGAGATCAAGGCGGGTGCAAGTCTCGGTTTCTACGATGCTCCGCCTGACAGCGACCAGAGCGTCTACCGTGATGGCTACACTCCCTGGCTGTGGAACAGCTACTTTGGCATCGGCGACAAAAACGGTCCCCTGACTTACAGCCTCCTCTACTCTCATGCTGAAAATGATGGCTACCGCAAAAACTCACAGTACTTCCTCAATGACATCAAGTTCAAGGGACGCTATGACCTGAACTCACGTGAATATATTCAGCTTACAGCATTCTACTCCGATTCCGAGGGTGGCTACATCAATACCTGGCCATACATGGTCGATGCAATTGCCACACCAGCAACAGCACCAGGGCCGCCATTCAATGTTGAAACACAGCAACATCCATTCCCCGAACGGGCACTTGACCAACGCAATGAAGTCTACGAAGATGACACCACGAAAAGACAAAATGCGCTTGTTGGAATCAACTACGTCAACATGCTGAGCGATAACCTCAGTCTCGATGCCAGGCTCTACTACACCAGAAACAAAACCCGAATCGAGTACAACCCGACTGACGCAACGCAGACCTGGTCTCCGGAGTACAATATTATTGAAAACACCAGCGGTTTTGCGGATGCAGTGATCATAGGTGCTCTGAATGGAATGCTTCCGCCAATTTATAACAAAGAAAGCGGGCAGTTTGCCGAAAACAGTGCAGACCGCTTTGGAGCAGGAGTCCGCCTCGATTACAAGGCCAGTGAACAGCACCGCTTCCTTTTTGGCGTGGATGGCAATATTGTCGATATCTCCTCAACCCAGTACAAGCCGGTCTATGCTCCAGGCTGGGGAAATTTCGGAGAGGTTCAGGAAAGCAATGCGTCACTGTTCATTCAGGATGACGTCAGCCTGACAGATCGCCTCTCGGCCCTTCTTTCACTTCGC
>Ga0272441_10008679_pt1 | contig 16028 bp, 12 predicted proteins | sample SSMProp6N_FD_193582 | JGI IMG/M metagenome (GOLD analysis project Ga0272441, IMG submission 193582) | Marine sediment archaeal communities from Little Sippewissett salt marsh, Falmouth, MA, United States - SSM-Prop-6N | ecosystem: Environmental > Aquatic > Marine > Wetlands > Sediment ... | reverse complement strand
TTATTCTTCTTCTTCATCCTTCTCATTCACAACTCTGGCTACACCGACCAGTTGATCAGGCTTCTCGATATTGACGATGATAACACCCCTTGCTGATCTTCCCTGAACCGGAATAGAGTTAACCTGCAGCTTGATGCTGTTTCCCTGTGATGTTATGCAGACAACATCATCATCGTCATTCACGCTTAACGTTCCGACAATTTCACCAGTTTTATCATCCAGTTTATATGCGATTTGTCCTCTTGTACCTCTGCCATGGGGATGGAAGGTATCGTAAGCAACTCTTTTCCCAAATCCATTTTCGCTTACCAGGAACATATGTTCATTTTCAGCAACCCGTAAAACGCCTATCAGTTCATCATTATTTGATAGTTTAAGTCCGAGAACACCGCGTGAATTTCTGCCCATGGATCTTACCACTTTCTCATTGAATCTTAAGGCATTTCCACTGCGAGAAATGAGTATGACATCATTTTTCCCATCGGTGAGTTCGGATGAAACGAGCTGATCATTTGGATTCAGTTTCAATGCAATGATCCCCCGGGTCCTTGCATTTGAGAAATCCGCCGTCTTAACCTTCTTAATTATTCCTCGTCTGGTAGCCATAAAGATAAACTCATTATCGCTGAACTCAGTGAGATTTATCACGGATGTAATTTCCTCATTGGCGGAGATAGACAGTAAGGTCTTTATATGAGATCCCCTTGAAGTTTTTGAACCTTCAGGAATTTCGTGGACTTTCATCCAATACGCTTTTCCTTCACTGGTAATAAATAGGATATAATCGTGAGTTGAGGCGATAAATAAATGCTCAATAAAATCTTCGCTTCTCAACGTCACAGAGGAAGACCCCTTGCCGCCGCGGCCCTGGCTGCGATAACTGGTAACCGGCACTCGTTTGATGAATCCCTTATTTGACAGCAGCACAGCCATGTCTTCCTTCTTGATCAAATCTTCTACATTTATTTCCTCGACCTCATCAATAAGAATTTCCGTTCGGCGATCATCACTGAATTTTTCAGATAATTCATGAGTTTCCTGCTTTACGACTTCAAGAATTTTAAATTCGCTGGAGAGTAGGTCCCGGAGGTGTGCAATGAGTTTTCGGATCTCTTCCAACTCCTCGATGATCTTCTTGGTTTCAAGGCTTGTAAGTTTCTGCAGCCGCATGTCCAGAATTGCCTGGGCCTGCCGTTCTGACAGTTCGAACCTTTCAATCAGTTTATTTCTTGCTTCTTCGACATTCTTTGATGCCTTGATAATTTTTATGACCTCATCGATGTTGTCCAATGCAATTTTTAATCCAAGCAGAATATGTTCACGTTCTTCTGCCTTTTTCAGATCATATTTTGTGCGTCGTGTAATTACTTCTACTCTGTGTCGAACGAAGTAATGGACCATTTCCTTCAAATTGAGAAGTTTAGGCCTGCCATCCACCAGGGCGAGGCTGTTTACATTGAAATTCTGCTGTAGAGAAGTATGACTGAAGAGCTGGTTCAAAACGACTTTGGCTACAGCACCTCTTTTTAATTCGATGACAATTCTCATTCCGCTTTTGTCACTTTCATCACGAAGGTCGGCAATTCCGTCGATTTTCTTATTCTTTACAAGGTCTGCAATCTTGATGATGAGATTCGCCTTGTTTACTGCGTATGGAAGCTCTGTAACGATTATCCGTTCTCGTCCTCCCTTGAAATCTTCAAGTGTACATCGGGCCCTGACAGTAATGCGGCCTCGGCCGGTTTTGTAAGCATCTCTAATCCCTTTCTTGCCGAAAATTATTCCATAGGTTGGGAAATCCGGTCCTTTTACATACTGCAGCAGTTCATCGATTATTATCTCAGGATTCTCGATATACGCTTCGATGGCGCTGCATATTTCCCCTAAATTATGCGGGGGCATATTTGTTGCCATTCCTACGGCAATTCCGCTTGTACCATTCGTCAGGAGATACGGAAAGGATCCTGGAAGTACGGTAGGTTCCCGCATACTGTCATCATAATTAGGACCGAAATCTACTGTTTCCTTGTTGATATCAAGAAGCATTTGTTCGGCCAGCTTGGCCATTCTTGCTTCGGTATATCTCATGGCAGCAGCCGGATCACCGTCCACAGAGCCGAAATTCCCCTGAGGGTCCACAACGGGATAACGCATCGAAAAAGTCTGAGCAAGTCTTACGAGAGCATCGTAGATGGACTGGTCACCGTGAGGATGGTATTTACCTAAAACATCACCGACTATACGTCCGCATTTTTTATAGGCCTGGTTGGATCTTAATCCCATCTCGTGCATGGAGTATAGAATTCTCCGGTGTACCGGTTTTAAACCATCTCTTACATCGGGAAGTGCCCTGCTTACGATTACCGACATGGCATAATTGAGATATGACTCTTTTATTTCATCTTCAATAGCTATTGGGATTACTCGACCTTTTCGTTCTTCCACAGGTCAACTCCTTAGGTTCGATTATAGGTTTGATAAGAAGAGGGCGTATTCTTTAACATTTTTCATGTGAATATTACACATCCAAGTTTGAAACCAGGAGAGCATTATCTTCAATAAATTTTCTTCTCGGTTCAACATGTTCGCCCATCAATGTAGTAAACATCTGATCTGCCTCTACGGCATCTTCAAGTTTTACCTGTATAATATTTCTCGTATCCGGATTCATTGTAGTATCCCACAACTGTTCCGGATTCATTTCTCCAAGACCTTTATACCTTTGGAAACCTACTTTTTCCTCGCCTACGTTCAACTCTCTCAAAATTTTCTGCCGGTCCTTATCATTGTAGGCGTAATACTCTTTTCTTTGAAAAGTTATTTTGTATAAAGGGGGCATTGCTATATAGACATGTCCTTTTTCAAGCATATCAGGCATATAGCGAAAGAAAAATGTCAGTAAGAGAGTTCTGATATGAGAACCGTCAACATCGGCATCCGCCATGATAATCACTTTGTGGTATCTTATTTTTCTTACATCAAAATCCTTCCCGGCGCCCGCACCAAGAGATGAGATGATCGGTTGAAGTTTATCGTTGGAGAGCACCTTATCGGCCCGGGTCTTCTCAACATTCAGCATCTTTCCCCAAAGTGCCAATATAGCCTGGAACTGACGGTCTCTTCCCTGTTTCGCGCTTCCGCCCGCACTATCACCCTCAACGATGTATATTTCGCATTTCTCCGGCTCTTGTTCACTGCAGTCGGCAAGTTTTCCCGGCAATCCCGAACTTTCAAGAAAACTCTTCCGCCGGGTCAGATCTCTTGCTTTTCTCGCCGCGACCCTTGCTTTGGCAGCCATAACCGCTTTTTCAAGGATCTTATCGATAACATTTGGAAACTCTTCAAAATAGTAGGTTAAATATTCGTATACCAGGGATGAAACAATTCCCTTTACCTCGGAATTACCCAGCTTTCCCTTCGTCTGTCCTTCAAACTGGGGTTCCGGCACTTTAACGGAAACAACAGCCGTGAGGCCCTCACGAACATCATCACCGCTGAGATTATCTTCCATCTTTTTGGATAATTTAGACTTTTTGAAGAAATCATTAAAAACTCTGGTTAAAGCAATCTTGAATCCAACGAGATGAGTTCCGCCCTCTCTGGTGTTAATATTATTTACAAAGGTAAAAATGTTTTCCGTATAGCCTTCGTTGTATTCGAGGGCAACTTCAATCTCTACATGATCCCTTGTAGCTTCAATATAGACAGGTTCCTTGTGTATAGGCTTTTTATTTTCACTTAGGTAGCTGACAAAGGATTTCACGCCGCCGTCGAATTTAAAATCTTTTACTTTTGGCTGAGGAAATCGTTCATCCTCCAGATGGATTTTGATCCCTTTATTTAAAAAGGCAAGCTCTCTCAGGCGCTGTGCCAATACATCAAAGCTGTAATCGGTCGTTTCAAATATTTCATTATCCGCAAGGAATCGAGTCGTCGTGCCTGTGTGACTGCTTGTGCCTCTTTCTTCTACAGGCATGAGAGGTACACCGCGTTCATATTTCTGATAGTACTGTTTATTCTCACGGTTTACCGTGACTTCACACCATCTTGAAAGGGCATTCACGACAGAAACACCTACACCATGCAATCCACCGGATACCTTGTAGGTCTTCTTATCGAATTTCCCTCCGGCGTGGAGCTTTGTCATTACTATTTCCAAAGCACTGACTTTTTCAACGGGATGAATATCAACCGGGATTCCCCGGCCGTCATCGATTACCGTGATTATATTGCCTTTGCCGATATGTACACGAATTTCTGAACAGTATCCTGCAAGAGCTTCATCAATGCTGTTATCAACTATTTCATAAACGAGATGATGCAGCCCGTCTGGTCCTGTCGATCCTATGTACATTCCGGGGCGTTTTCTTACCGCGTCCAGGCCTTTGAGTACCTGTATATGCTGAGCGGAATATTGGTCATGCATGTGTGTTCTACCTATTTTTACCGTTTAAGAGAATGAGAAATTATATCTTTTCTGTATACAAAAGTAAACTAGGTTGCAGATACTTGGTGTTCACATGCATCTAATCCAAGTATGTATAGACATTTACAAAAAACCCTGATACAGGTCGATTATTCATAGAATATTTAATCTATTGAAAAATAATTATTACATTTTTAACACCAATTTTCTGAACACTAGAACACCTTTTCAATTCCTCAAAAACTTTTCCCAAGTTATGTTGAAAACTTGTGGATAAATTTTTGTTTTCATGCCATAGTATACAGAGGATTCAAAAATATTGAGCATATAAAATAGAGTTTTTTAAGATATATTAATTTATGATCATTAAATATATACATTGTAATTACTTATATATTTTATTTGTGTTAAATTTCTATATAGAAGTGATTTACATTTTTCTGTATATATAGTTTATACTTGTGGATAACTTGTGTAAAAATAGTTTATGTTTGTGGAGTATTGGATGAGCGAAAGTTCACCTAAGTGGGATTACAGCATTTTCTGGCAGGAAGCATTAAAACAGATCAGGACACAAATCTCAGAGCAGGAATATGTTATGTGGTTCCGCAATATTCAATACTACGATTCATTCGAAAATGAATTACAGCTGGCAGTCCCTTCTTCCTTCTATCGGGATCAAGTGAAGCAGAGATACCTTAAACAGATCCATGATACTCTATTCGATCTTTCAGGAATGTCCTTAAAAATCAGTTTTCAGATTGTGAAACTTGACATCCCGAAGGAATATGTTTCCGAGTCCTCTCAGAGTAATACTGTCGAGTCAAAAGAAGAAAATGAGGATCCTGTTTCTGAGACAGCTTCTGGGAAAATAACAGAGGAAACACAGGATGCACACAAGATAATCACAAATACCCAATCAGCAGGCCAAAGGATAATAAGCAGTTCATCTTCAGGTCCATCTAAAAAATCAGGAGTTGCCGTACACAGTATTCGCAAGCACCCTGATTTGAACATCGATTATACGTTTACCCAGTTCATTGTAGGTGAAAATAATTCCTTTGCCGCGAATGCATCCATCGCCATCGCAAAAAACCCGGGTACGGCTTATAACCCGTGTTTGATTTACGGTGGTGTCGGATTGGGAAAGACCCACCTTATTCAGTCAATTGGAAATTACATCAATAACGAGAAGGAAAATTCCAGAATTGTATATGTAACGTCCGAGACGTTTATCAACGATTTTATCCAGTCCATCCAACAGGGAAAAAATCATCAGTTCAAAAATCGGTATAGAAATGTTGATGTTCTCCTGATCGATGATATTCACTTCCTGCAGGGAAAAAATCAGACCCAGGAGGAATTATTTCACACTTTCAATGCCCTGTATGAATCAAACAAGCAGATGGTGTTCACCTGTGACCGTCCGGTATCTGAGTTGAAACATCTTACAGATAGACTTCGCAGCCGTTTCGAAAGAGGTTTGAATGTAGATTTACAGCCTCCAAATAATGAAACCCGGTATGCAATACTAAAAAGAAAGGTAGAAGATAAAAGAGCGCCCATAGACGATCAGGTCATAGAACTTATTTCAAAGAACATTACTACCAATGTACGGGATCTCGAATCCGCTCTCACAAAACTGATAGCGTATTCTGATATTCTGAATAAAAAGATAAGCGTTGAAATTGCTCAGGAACAGCTGAAGGATGTATTTTCCAATCCAAAACAGAGTAATATCACCATTGAAATAATTCAGCGGGCAGTAGCGGAATACTTCAACCTCTCTCCTTTTGATCTCCGGGGTAAGAAACGCACGAAGGCAATTGCGTTTCCCCGACAGATAGCCATGTATATAACCCGCACCATCACCGAATATTCCACTACCGAAGTGGGCCTGGAATTCGGAGGAAGAGACCATACAACGGTCATGCATGCCTGTCAGCGTATCGAAAGCAGAATGAAGGCGGATCCCTACCTCGAACCTACTATTCAGCGATTGGTCCGTCGTATTAAAGAGTATGGAACAAAATCTTGATAAAATGTGTATTTCCCGGTATGTATTGTGTATAGAATCATCAGATTGTGCTTTTGTGGATAAAGATGTTTGAAATATATTGAGTTTTACAGAATGATAATTTACGTTAATAAGAACAGATAGGAGGCTTTTACACATATCCACAGAGCTTACTACTATTATTACTGTTATATTTAAATATATTGTAATAGGAGAAACCAATGAAATTCACCTGTGAAAAAAATACCCTGCAGAAGGAAATATCAATTGCTCAGGAAATCATATCTACCAGGAATGCCCTGTCCATTCTTTCAAATGTGCTTCTTATTGCAGAAAACAATGCTCTGAAAATCAAAGCGACAGATTTGAAAGTAAGTTTTGAAACGCAGATACCCGCCGATATTGCGGAGGAAGGAAGCACAACGGTATTCTGCGACAAGTTTCTCGGTATACTTCGTTCACTTCCGGATGGAGACATAGAGTTCACCCAGGAAAACAACAGACTACTGATTCAGCCTCTCTTTAAGAAGATAAATTTTCAGCTGAAAAGCATCGCGAGTGAAAAATTTCCTGAACTCCAGGAAATTTCAGAAGATCAGTATTTTGAAATCTCACAGAAAGAAATTATTGAAATGGTAAGTCAGACGATATTTGCCGTAAGTGATGATGAAACACGCTATTTTATGAACGGAGTGTACATGGAAAACCAGGAAGGTGCCCTTTCCCTGGTTGCCACAGACGGCAGACGGCTGAGTTTCATATCCAAGTCTTTCGTTGATCAGATCCCTGAATTTGATGCAATCATCGTTCCTCCCAAAGCTCTTCATTTACTGAGAAAACTTTCGAGCGGCGAAGGAAATGTCAAAATAGCCGTGGGTGAAAAAAATCTGTTCATGCAGTTCGATAATCAGAAGATATCCTCCAACCTTATAGACGGGCAGTTTCCCAATTATAAACGGGTAATCCCAGAACAGCAGAAGTATCAGGCTACGATCAAAAGAGATATTTTCGAAGAGGCCCTGAAAAGAGTATCTCTTCTGGTTGAACAGAAATCCCGAAGGATTTATCTTCATCTTTCAGAGGGTAATGTCATCCTTACTTCCGAAGAAAGTGAAATCGGTGTAGCAAAGGAAGAACTTGAATGCGTATATGAAGGACCGGATATCACTATTGCTTTGAACTATCTCTATCTGACCGAACCGCTCCGGGTAATGGAAGATGATGAAATTATTGTCAGGTTCAGTGAACCAAACAAGGCAATCAGTCTGTTATCAAGCCCTGAAAAGGATTTCTTTCATATAGTTATGCCCATGCAGCTTGATTGATACGCAAATGACTGGTACACCATGGCTTTTCGATCCATAAAAACCTACTCGTACCGCAACCTCGAAGATCAGAAGGTGGAAATAGAGGCATCACGCAATTTTCTCATCGGATCCAACGGACAGGGTAAAAGCAACTTCCTTGAAACGCTCTACCTGCTATCATACGGAAGCAGTTTCAGAACAAATCACCTGAGAGAATTAATTAGAAAAGAAAAGTCTGAGATGGCCCTTCACGGAACCTTTATCCGTCCAGAAGAAGAAGATATCACAGGCTCCATAAGTCTGAGACTTGATAGGAAAGAAAAAAGTATCTTTCTCAATGAGAAAAAAGTACAGGACAGAAAACAGCTGATATCCAATTTACCCGCCATTGTATTCAGTCATGATGATATTTCCTTTATCAACGGTCCGCCGGAGAGAAGAAGGTGGTTTTTTAACCAGATAATGAGTCTCTTTGATCCTTTCTTCATAGATACACTCAGGGAATACAGAAAGATACTGAAAATGAGAAACAATGTACTGAAGCAGAAGCAGCTGAATCTTATTCCGGTATACAATCAGCAGCTTTCTTCAAAAGGACTTGAAATACAAAATAAGCGCGATGAAGTGATTACCGAATTCAACAAGGTGGTTGCTCCGATATTCGACACCATAGCAAAACTGGAAAAGCCTTTCAGAATTGAATACAAACCTTCCTGGAAAAATCTGAAAGGACAGAATGAAATCCTGAAAGTTTTGGAATCCCAGACTGACCGAGATCTGCTTTATGGAACCACAACCACAGGACCTCATCGAGACCGTTTTATCTTTCGACTCGATGAGATCGATTTTGCCAGAATTGCCTCTACTGGACAATTGCGGCTCATGTCACTTATATTAAGAATAGGCCAAAGCCGGTATTTTTCGGATAAAACAGGACGCCGGCCGATTCTGCTGCTGGATGATGTGCTTTTGGAATTGGATGGTGAAAGGAGAAACCGTTTCCTTGGAGAACTGCCGGAGTATGAACAGATTTTTTTCACTTTCCTGCCGGATGAACGATATCTCGAGCTGGCCGATGAAGATACTGCCATGTACTGGGTGGAGAACGGATGCATCAGGAGAATGAAAAGCGGCTGAAATCCGGAACTATCCCTCCCTGGGAAGAATTGGGCCGGGGGACCCGCAAATCACCAAAAGGTGCATCGGAGATACTCAAGAAGTATTTTGATATTCATCAGATAGAAACAGCTGGTGATTATCATACCTTCTTTTCAAGCTGGAAAGAAATTGTTGGCCTTGATCTTTTCGCTCATTCCAATCCGGTTGATATTCAGAATAATACCCTCCTTATCGAAGCCGATCATCCTGGATGGATGCAGATGCTGAATCTCAGGAAGAGTGAAATTCTAAGGACTATTCGTCAGAAATTTCCTCAATTACAGATCAGACGTCTGCGTATCATGCTCTATTCCGGTTCTCAAAAGAGATCAGAACCTCAGGTCATGGAGGAACGAAAGCAGCCAGCTGAAATGGAAACCGAAGACAGGCATCATGATATTCTCCCCTCGCCTGAAGGTACAATTTCATCCGATAATTTGAAGGATGAAAATCATCCTGTCGAAAGTGAAAATTTATCGGTTTTGGACGGGCCCGGAAAAGAGAGACTGAAAAAGGCTCTGGAGAAATTGAGGAAAGGATTAAGGTCAATCTAGTGTGTCGAAAAATGGTGAAGGATAAGTCTAAAATTATTCCGTTTCGGTACTTATATGTTCTGTTTTCAAATTTTTAATAAAAATATTCAGCATAGGTAAATAGAACAATAATAGCACCAAGTTTCTGCATACTATATTGACACGGGGAGTGTTGCTTGAGTATACTACCCCACCTATGGGCATTTATACGCCCTTTAATTGAAAATTCCGCTTTTTGCGATTGTTATAAGGAGATTTTCTATGAAGAGGACCTATCAGCCGAGTAAAATGAAGAGAAACCGCAAATTTGGTTTTCGTGCGCGAATGGCTACCAAGGGCGGACGGAAGGTTCTTGCACGCAGAAGAGCCAAAGGCAGGGTAAAACTCTCCGTCGCAGATGAAAAGAAGCCTTACTAAACAAGAACGGCTGAAAAGCAAGAAAGATATCAGCCGGGTATTTTTGTCGTCTTATAAAGTATCATGCTTTGGTGCAAAATTATTTTACAGAGAAAACGGACTCGAAAAAAACAGATTTATGGTTACCCTCGTTCGAAACTATGGTACCGCTGTTCAGCGAAACAGGGCCAAACGTGTTATGAAGGAGGCCTATAGACTCATGAAGGTTTCCCTCAGAACCGGGTATGACCTTGTAGTGGTACTGTTTCCCCATACCGATACACTCCAAACTCGAATGAATCAATTGGAAAAGCTGTGTTTAAAAGCAGCACTCTATTCGTCCTCAGATACCAACCATATGATACTGTAAGCATGCAATTTTAAGTGTGATTAAGTGACAGATATTATCCGGATGATACTCTTTTCTTGATGCTGAATATAATTAGGAGAGAGTATGGACAAAAGAACATTATTAGCAGTTGTCTTATCCGTTTTAGTAATTACAGTTGGTTTTATCATACAAAGTAAATTTTTCATGCCTCCTCCGGAGGAACTTGCTCAGAGCCAGCAGCTTGCCGGGCAGTCGGCGGGTGAGGACAGTACAGCCGTGGCAGCTCAGACGGGCAGCGGGTCAGGAAGTATGGCAGGGGGCGAAGGTGCCTCCAGCAGTCCGGCCCAGGCTGGGCAGAATCAGGCGGCTCCCGCTCAGGTGGTTGCTACCAGTGCCGGCGCGATCGTACCGTATGGTGATGATCCGAGTCCCCGGACGGTCAAAATGGAAACCGAACAGTTTACCATCACTTTTGATAACCGCGGTGCGAAGGCTGTTTCCATTCTTTTGAAAAAACATCTCGATGGAGAAAAACCCCTCGAGATGGTCCAGCGTACCGGAGAAAATCAGGGGGCTTTTGAACTCCACTTCGGCGGGGCTTACAGCCAGGCGGTCAATGCAGCCTTTGATGTGAGAAGAATAGATAATAATACGATCGAATTTTTCAGGGAATTTGCTGTACAGAATCAGCAGGGGAACCTGGTACCATTTACACTGAAGAAAAGGTTCATTTTCAAGCCCGACGATTACCTGTTCGAATTGAGAGTCACCATTGAAAACAGTGTGAACGAATATCCGCCCCTCGATTTCAACGGATATGCCTATACCCTCAGTTACGGACCCCAGATCGGGCCTGAAATCGGAGAACTGGACGGAAGATATGAATACCGCCGGTTTTATACCTACGCCGATGGAGATCAGGACAAACTGCGTTTGAAGAACGGGGAAAAGCTGCTCGAGGATCGTGTTATGTGGGCGGCTCTTCTGGGAAAATATTTTACGGTGATCGCGATTCCCGATGCCACCCAGTATGATATCCTGCTCTCCGAACAGCCGATGGAAGATGTGGATCCGGCTCACCGGATGTTTATCTCCCGTCCCCTCATCCGCAGCAGTAAAAATGAAGATGTGTTTCAGTTTTATATAGGGCCGAAACTGGCACGGGAATTGACCCGTTACAACGATCCAGACGAGAACGGCTTTCGTGCAAGTGATCTGCATCTCGAAGAGGTGATGGATACCGGTTCGGTTCTGGGATGGCTGGAATGGATCCTGAAAAAGATGCTTGTGCTGTTTCATTCAATGATCCCCAACTGGGGTGTCGCCATTCTGATTCTCACGATCGTGATAAAGGTGGTTCTCTATCCGATTACTCACAAGAGCTACGAGTCCACAAGCAAGATGCAGTCCCTCAGTCCGAAAATCCAGGAATTGAAGGAGAAGTACAAGGACAATCCCACAAAGATGAATCAGGAGATGGCCAGTATCTACAAAACTGAGGGAGTCAATCCACTCGGCGGATGTCTGCCGCTTTTGCTGCAGATGCCGATTTTCATTGCCCTCTACGGTTTATTGAACAAGCATTTTGACTTGCGCGGGGCCGTTTTTATCCCGGGATGGATAACCGACCTTTCCGGACCGGAAACCATTTTCAGTCTGCCTTTTTCGATTCCTTTTCTCGGAACCGATATTCATCTGCTTCCGATCCTGTTCGCCTTGACTATGGTCATTTCTACAAAAACAATGCAGCAGCCCGGAGCGGCGGGTCAGCAGGGCAGCATGAAGATGATGATGTATTTCATGCCCCTGTTCCTGTTCTTCGTCCTGTACAGTGCACCGTCGGGATTGCTGATTTACTGGATCATGACAAACTTTCTGACCATGATACAGCAGAAGGCTATTTCAAAGCACCGGGAGAAAGTAGAAGCGGAGGCTGGTCCCGAACCCGGAGGAAACGGGAAAAAAACAAGGATGAAACATCCCCAGGCGATAAGCGCTTCCGCAGGGAAGGGAGCAGCGAAAAAAAGTTCTCCTTCCAGAGGAAAGGGCGGCGGCTCAACAAAGAAGAAGAAAAAGAAATAACCGATACTCAGCAACAGCACAACAGGCTGCCGGAACAGGGGAAACCGTGGACCGGCAGTTCGGCTGTGCTGCAGCGTCCGGAAAACGGAAAGCAGGGGGGAGGTTCAGATCCTGAAGAGAGAGATATGACAATAAGTTCCTTTTAAGGAGAAACATATGATAAGAGAATTCGAAGGGAAAACAGAGAGGGAGGCCATCGATAACGCAGTTACCGAATTAAACCTCGACCGTGAGCATTTTGATGTAGAGATCATGGAAACCACGAAGGGCAGTTTTTTCCGCAAGGGTACGGTAAAAATCCGGGTATACATCGAAGATGATGATGAAGAGTATGATGAGCAGCATGGTACAGAACGGCGGGAGGAAGCTCCGAGCAGCACCGACCCGGCACCGCAGAATGAGTTTGAAGAAAAAATAATCCAGTTTATTGAAACAGTGACCCGCAAGATGGGTTTTCCCGGAAGGGCGAACATAGCGTACCGGGAAGCGCAGAAAGTCGGATTCAACATTGATTCGGAGTATTCTGGAATTCTGATCGGAAAGAAGGGAAAAAACCTTGATTCGCTTCAGCTGCTGGCGAATATCTACGCCGGACGGATCGATGAGGGACGCAGGGTAGTCATTGACGCGGAGAATTACCGCAGCAGGCATGAGGATAATATCATCCGAAACGCCCACCGGACGGCTGCACAGGTGCGGCGCAGCAAGCGTTCCCGGCTGCTTGAACCGATGAATCCCTTTGAACGGCGTCTGGTGCACACCACACTCAATGAGATGAAGGATATTGAAACTAAAAGCGAGGGTGACGGCCTGTACAAGCAGGTACGGGTTATATACCGGGGTGGACGGCAGCGGCAGTATTAGCCGCCATCAGCAGCAGGCAGAGACCTGTTGTTTCCATGAATATCTCTAAAGGAATATCTCTACGGATAAAGCCCGGCGGATTTACATATCTGCCGGGTTCTTTTGTGCTTTTTCATGCCGCCTGTTAATGGTATGCAGCACGAGAAAGAACACAATGGAAAGAACCCAGAGAACTATGAGGATGGAGGCGGCTACGTTGTTCTGGAACCTGACCCAGAAAAAGGCGAAGTAGGAGAGGAAGGCTGATATGGCGGTCAGCAGAATGAGAATCGCGTGATTGGACAGTCCGAAGGTCAGGAGCTTATGATGGATGTGTTGTTTATCCGCTACATGAAAAGGCATCCTTTTACGGGTTCTGCGGATGATAGCTGCGAAGGTGTCGAGTATCGGGATGATCAGCAGTGTTATGCCGTAGGGCAGGGCGAAGGAAGTATTTACATCCTTGAAGGTCAAGATCGGCAGGGTAGATAGGACGAAACCGATGAAGAGACTTCCCGAATCACCCATGAAGATCTTCGCGGGGGGCAGGTTGAACAGCAGAAAGGAGAGGAGGGCCCCGAAGATAGCCATGGAAATGAAGGCGGCATTGTAGTTTTCGATGGAAAAGGCGGCCAGACCGAAAAAGAGGGCGGCAATGGCCGAGAGGGACCCGGAAAGCCCGTCTATTCCGTCAATCAGGTTTATAGCGTTGGTTACTCCGATGATCCAGATGAAGGTGATAATGGGACCGAACCAGGAAAGTTCGAAATTGGACTCGGTGAAGGGGATATAAATTTCTCTGAAGCTGTTGCCGGCGAAGATGAATATGGATGCGGCGATGATCTGGCCGTAGAGTTTGTACTGGGGCTTCAGGTCGAAAAAATCATCCAGCAGTCCGACAACGTGGATAACCATACAGGCTATAACGATGGACAGATACTGCTTTCTGAAGACCAGCTCGAAGAATTTTTCATATTCGAGAACCAGCAGAAAGAGGACAATGATGAATACGGAGGTGAGGAAGATCCCCACTCCTCCAAGCCTGGGAATATTTCCCTGATGAACTTTGCGGGCATCCACGGTATCGTACCATTTGTAACGGTGAGCCATCCTCAACAGGACGGGAGTAAGCAGGAGATTCACGATAAAGGGAAATATGCCGGCACTGATAATTATAAAAAGATAATCTTCCATATATAACCTTTATTTCGGCAGTTTAGGTTGAAATATCCAGCCTGTCAACTCGGGTTGGAGGATCACTTTTAACGGCAGCGCGTTGAAGGAAGGAAATATAGCCGGCGGAGAGCTGACATACGGATATTTATCCGCTATACTCAAGAAAAAAATCAAGGAGCATGAGATATGCCGGACAGAAAGTTCCTATTCACCTCCGAATCGGTGAGCGAGGGGCACCCCGATAAAATCTGCGATCAAATTTCCGATGCGGTGCTGGACGTCTGTTTGAAGGATGACCCGAAGAGCCATGTGGCCTGTGAAACCTTTACCACTACCGGCATGGTCCTGGTGGGAGGTGAAATTACCACCGAAACCTACGTCAACCTGCAGGAAGTCGCCCGAAGGGTTGTGAGCAGGATCGGGTATACCGAGGCTGATTACGGTCTGGATTTCAAATCCATGGCCATCCTCGACACAATACATGCCCAGTCTCCTGATATAAATCAGGGAGTGGACGCGGGAGAAAATAAGTACAGGGAACAGGGAGCCGGTGACCAGGGTATGATGTTCGGTTATGCCTGCCGGGAAACGCCGGAACTCATGCCGGCACCGATCATGTACGCCCATCAGCTGCTGATGAAGGCCGCCGAGATAAGAAAGGCGGGAACTCTTTCCTGGATGCGGCCGGACGCGAAGAGCCAGGTGACCATCGAATATGAAGGAAACCGGCCGATACGGATAGATACCATCGTTATAAGTCACCAGCACAGCGATGATGCAGGTATTGATCAAATTACAGAAGATCTTAAGAAACACGTAGTCCAGCCCGTTCTCGGCGGAAAGGGAATGCTGGACGATAAAACCAGGTACTTCATAAACCCCACGGGAAGATTCGTTACCGGAGGGCCCCATGGTGATTCAGGACTCACCGGCCGGAAAATAATCGTCGATACCTACGGAGGGATGGGCAGACACGGCGGAGGCGCTTTCAGCGGCAAGGACCCCAGTAAAGTGGACCGGTCCGCCGCCTATATGGCCCGTTACATAGCCAAGAATCTGGTATCGGCGGAGCTCTGTGACCGCTGTGAAGTACAGCTTGCCTACGCGATCGGGATTCCTTTCCCGGTTTCGGTGATGGTGGATACCTTCGGGACCAGCAGGGTGCCTGAGGAAAGAATTGAAGAGATTGTTCCGAAGGTCTTCGATCTGTCACCCGGAGGGATCATCCGTGACCTCAGGCTCCTGACACCGATCTATGAAAAAACGGCGGCGTACGGTCATTTCGGCCGGGACAGCTTCACCTGGGAACAAACGGATAAAGTCGCGGAGCTGCAGAGGGAAATCGGATAATCCGCCGGCTGGATGGAACCTTGCCGGGTTTAGCTGCTGCAAGACGAGGCGGCAGCTGCCGCAGGAAGGGCAGTAGGCCGTCGACTTGAAACAGCTGCTTCAGGGCGGGGCCTTGCTGCTGCAGGCTTGGATCCGGCGCTGGTCCGGATTTCATCGGGAACCAATCGGAATTTCAAAGAGAGGGAGGTCCGGATGATTTTTGCCAAAACCCCCTTGAGGATACCCTTCGGCGGCGGACTGACGGACCTGAAGAAATACGCCGAGCGCTTCGGCGGAGCCACGGTCAGCACAACCATCGACAAGTACGTGTATGTCGGACTGAAACCTAATGTAGACGGATATATCAATCTCAAATATATGGATGTTCATGAGAAGGTCAGCAGCATCAATGATGTTCGGCACAATCTGA
>Ga0272441_10008678_pt1 | contig 16029 bp, 10 predicted proteins | sample SSMProp6N_FD_193582 | JGI IMG/M metagenome (GOLD analysis project Ga0272441, IMG submission 193582) | Marine sediment archaeal communities from Little Sippewissett salt marsh, Falmouth, MA, United States - SSM-Prop-6N | ecosystem: Environmental > Aquatic > Marine > Wetlands > Sediment ... | reverse complement strand
CAGGGGATTCTCCAGGTCCCGCTCACCGCTGTAACGGCTTTTTGGCTTGTCGCTTGTAGCAAGCCATTCCTCCTCACCTCCCCAGTATATATCCTCTTCGGGTTCCCAGATATCCTCCCTGCCGCCGCCGAATCCGAAAAGTTTGACTCCCATTGATTCGAGGGCACAGTTACCTGCAAGGATCATGAGATCTGCCCAGGAAATTTTTCTGCCGTACTTCTTCTTTATCGGCCAGAGCAGCCGGCGCGCTTTATCCAGGTTGACATTATCCGGCCAGCTGTTTACAGGCGCGAAACGCTGGTTCCCCGATCCCCCGCCTCCCCGGCCGTCACCCTGCCTGTATGTGCCGGCGCTGTGCCAGGCCATACGTATAAAAAGCCCGCCGTAGTGGCCGTAGTCCGCCGGCCACCACTCCTGGGAATCAGTCATCAGATTATTAAGGTCTTTCTTTAACGCCGCGAGATCGAGTTTTTTGAATTCCTCAGCGTATTTGAATGCCTTGCCCATGGGATTGCTCAGGTCAGAGTGCTGATGCAGAATCTTCAGGTTAAGCTGGTCGGGCCACCAGTCCCGGACCGACCTGCCGCTGCCCGATATCGATTCGCTTGTCCGGCCTATTGCCGGGCCCTGTGTATTCTTGCTCATGGAGGTACTCCTTTTTGTTAGTCGTATTTTGTTCACCTGCCTGACAGCTAACCATGATACCAGGGTGCAATAAACATACTGCCCCTTTCAAACAAGCTTCCAGGATTTTCAATGTTGGGCAATTACTGTAACACACCCAGACACACCGCACAATGCATTGCCCTGATTTCTGGGAATAGAATAAGATTTTTATGATACAGAATACTTATTAATCCGGTTGCTGGAAACTGAACGAAAAATAATCTAGGATGTGGATATTTGATATTAATTAAATACAGCAGTAATGTCAAGGAAAAATAAATACGGTATAAAACAGGAAAATAACATGTATTACTTCCCGATTGCAGCCGGGTGCTTTACCCCGATGGGCTTACCACCCTTCTGCCTCTTCATTCCCGCACACGAACCCCATACCCCGGTTCACTGCTTCTTTGAACGGCCCCGATACCGGCCAGAAACTCTTTCCGTCGAGAATAATAAGCTTTGACCCGGGCATAGCCGCGTGCACGGCAGCAGCGGTGGCAGGCGGAGAGACCACATCATACCTTCCGGAAATAATAGCAGCTGGAATATCCGCTATACGGCTCATTCTGTCCATGATAACACCGGGCTGCAGAAAAAACCGGTTTTTCATGTAATAATTTTCAACAAGGGCGAACCTGTACACAGCTGCCCTGTCGAGTCCTGCCAGAGGGTCGAATCCCCCGGGAACATGGGTAAGCTTGTTCCAGTACGCAGCCCACAGGCCTGCGTATATGTCACGCTGCTGTAAATTTTTCTGCGTAAGCCCCGTTAACATTGCCTGTTCCAGGCTTGCGGAAGAATCTGAAGGAAAGGCGTTTTTCAGCTCGGCATACGCCCCGGGAAAAAACGAAGCGGCTCTTCCTCCGTATATATTTTGAATCTCCTGCGGTGTACATGTGAAGCAGGACCAGAGCACCATACCCCGCACACGCCCCGGATTATCCTGGGCAAACAGAAGGGCCAGGCCCGCACCCCAGAAACCGCCGGCCACATATACCTTGTTGATATTCAGGTGATCCAGAAGACGCTCTATATCGTCAATACACGCCGGGGTATTATTCCCCGCCAAAGCCCGTTCAGTACTGCCCATACCTGTACCGCGCTGCAGAAACGTGATAATACGGAACTTATCCCGGTCAAACAGTCCGCTGACAGCAGGCGGAAGAGCAAGGCCCGGATCGGTCTGCAGAACCAGCACAGGCTCGCCCCCGGGATTACCGGAAACACAGTACTGCAGGCTTTCGGAACCGGACACATCCACAGTTCCGGTAACAGGCGCCGGCTGCTTAAGCTTTCTGCTTCTCTGTAAATGTTTTTCATTCCGGAACGGATCAAGAAAGAAGAAACTCAGGATAAAAACCAGGGTAAGGAGAATAAAGAATACACGGCGCATATACCAGCCCTCCATCTGTGTGCGCCGGCCGGAGCCGATTCCGGCCGGCTACAGTATATTCAGGGTACAATGTGAAATTACATATCTGTGCGCGCTTGTATCCGCTGTTGAATCAGCAATAAAAGCAAAGGTAAGAGACACGCCCATTTTACCAGCATCATAGACAAATGCCTGGGCAGCCTCATGAATAAATCCATGCTGCCCGGGGATCTCCTCAACGGAAAATCCGCAGGAATACACAACAGGCTCATCTTTCCCCATTTTCACAGGAACAGGCACTGTACTGCACACAAAACTCACCAGCCTGTTACTGTTCAGAAAGAGGAATACAGGATCTGTCTTGTCCAGTTTAGGAGACCTCTCCGGGGAACGGTGAACACTGCCTTCAGCCATATCCGACGGAACAAAGAGGCTGATGTCTGGGATCGATGCATTATTGCGGCCCAGTGCATCCTGGAAATTCAGGAATCCGTTAACCGGCTCCGCAGCATAGAGCTGCACATATCCGGGTAAAGGCAGAAGCTGCTTCTGGTCCGGTACAGACCGGTTTTGCGGCTTCACATTGAATGTAATAGTGCCCCTGGCTGTAATAGTACTGGAATCAGGCGGGTAGTTTACCTGTTTACGCCATTTCATGAGCCCTGCAGTAACAATAAGTATGCCGGCAGAAATGACAACCGCTGCGGCTAAAGCCAAACCAATCCATTTTTTAACAGACATAGAAGCCCCCGTATATTGCATTATAAAATGTAACAGTATCTTGCAGTAAAGTCAAGGAATATAACCAGCTGTTTCGGCCGGCACCTTGCAGAACAGAAAGTGTGAGGCAGGCCGGCTGAGAATTTCAGCCAGCCTGCGCTCAAAAGCAGAATATTACTTGCCTTCAGGGAAAAACTTGGCAAGCACCTCTTTTTCCGGTTTTTTTGTAACCATGGATACAATCACCAGGCTCAGCACTGATACAGGCAGCGCCCAGTAAATAATGGGAACACCAAATGGGTCGGCATTGGGGCTGCCGAAAGGAACCATAATAGCCGGCCATACATAGCCTGCAACCTTTAAAAACAGCGTGATAAAAGTGGCTGAAATAATCGATATAATTCCGGCTGTTCTGGTAACCCTTTTTGAAATAAGGGCTGCCAGCAGCGCCGGTGTTATAGCCACACCGTAAATAGTGTAAGCAAAATAGGCGTTTTCCAGCACCGATGCCATCTGCGTTGCCAAAAGGTAGGCAATAAGGCCTACTACCAGAATAAGCACCTTCTGCATAATTACAATAGACCGTTCATTGGACTTGTTTTCCCTGTCCCTGGGACGTATGAACCGCTGGTATATGTCGTGAATAAGAGTGGTAGTGGGAGACAGCAGGTAGTTCATGCCTGTGGAGATGACCACGGCAGTTGCAGCGCCCAGCAGCAGCACGCCCACTGGCAGGGGCACCATGTGCTTTGCGGCCTGAATAATAACTGCTGCATGATCAAATACACCGGTTTCAAGTTCTTTCCAGAAGTATGACGAAGCATAGACAGCCATAACAACGACAACTGTTTCTATGACCATAGTGCCGATAACCCAGATTCCCGCTGCTTTCTTGGCTTCCGCAGGATTTCTGGCACTGTAAAATTTCTGATACATACTCTGCACGCCAAGAAGCAGAAGCATGCCTGAAATTCCGATAGCCGGAATCTTGAGGTATGGATTTCCTCCGAAAGCCTGGCTGAACACCTGAAAATGGGATGCTGGAAGCACTGATTTTATTGTTGACCATGACCCGGCTGCTGCCATGACCAGAGGTGTGGCTATAACAGTGGATGCCAGTATGATAATGCCGTTGGGAAGGTCTGTATTGGCAATAGCGATCATGCCTCCCACTGCGGTAAAGAGTGTAACAAACAGAAAAGCCATGAATGTACCCTGTTCAATAGAGATACTCCCGTCAGATATAGCATTGAGTATATACCCCCCTGCCTTGAACTGGTAGCTCACAATAACCACAAAGCTGATAAAGATGGCAATGGCTCCAACTATTCGCGCAACAGGCCCGTACCGCACTTCAAGTATATCACCCACAGTATACTGGCCGAAAGTACGAATCCGTGCTGCAAGAAAATAGATAACGATGATGCCTATCCACGCGCCGACAGGCTGCCACATAGCACTCCATCCTGCTTTCGCCGCGAATTCAGCTCCGGCAATAAAGGTGCCGCTCCCTATCCAGGTGCAGATCAGAGTAAACACCATTTTGGTCATGGAGATGGAACGTCCCGCGACCATCATGTCATCCTGGTTTTTTACCTGGCGGGATTTGATAAAATTCATAATCGTGAGCACTGCCAGATAGGCAAAAATTATAATTATGTACAGATTCATACACTCCTCCGCTGATTAGGGGTTAATTGGTGCATGCAGTTGGACCGGTTTCACTGTTGCTGCTCTATGCCTTTGCTGCGGCGCCTGCAGAATTAACACAGTGATCTCCTCGGGGGAAACCCGTCCCGGTTTTTTTACAGCCATGGCTACCTGAGAATAAATCCGTGCTTAAGCGGATCATCAGGATCGATAAAAAATTCGCATTTACCGGTAATGTACGCATTACCCTCCACCTGGGGAATAACTGCCCTGTGCGGGCCGAATGCCGTCTCCTGATGCACACTGCAGGTAAACGATGTGCCCAGAATGCTCTCTATGACCATGGGCTGATTAATTCCTATGTCGCCCCGGGCGTAGTGCAGTGCCATGCGAGCGCTCACACCGGTTCCTGTGGGGCTTCTGTCAACCTCGCCTTCGGCAAAAATGCACACGTTGCGCGAATCGGCATTTTCTGTAACCGGGTCACCGTAGAAGATGGTTCCATATAAAAAGCCCAGGTCCGGTTCAAAGGGGTGCACAATATCTGTGCTGCTCATCACTGCCCGTTTTATTGCCATCCCCTTTTCAATCAGGTCCCGGTATGAATCGGGTTTCATGTCAACACCGGCATCTTCGGCGCGGACAAAGGCGTAAAACGCGCCGCCGAACGCGATATCATATCTCACGGTTCCCAGGCCGGGCACATTGACCTCTCTGTCCATGGCCAGCACAAATGAGGGTACATTACGGAAATAGACACTCTGTACACTGCCTTCTGACACCCGTGCAAAAGCAGTGACAAGCCCGGCCGGCGAATCTATCAATACCTGTGTTACCGGCTGTACCGGTGTGACAATACCGGCCTCTACTGCCACTTTTGTCATGGCAATAATCGCATGACCGCACATGGTGGAATACCCCTCATTGTGCAGAAACATGATACCGAAATCCGCGTTCTCCGACACAGGTTCCGACAGAATACAGCCGTACTGGTCTGCATGCCCCCTGGGTTCCCACATAAGAGCGGTACGCAGAAAATCGTACGTTTCCTTCATGAAGCGCCGCCGCTCCAGAATGGTTTTCCCTTGGATGTCGGGCAGTCCGCTGTATATGATCCGCAGAGGCTCTCCGCAGGTATGGGCGTCAAGGCAGGTAATACGCGTCCACCCTGCAGGCGCCTGCCACGAATCAAGGTGTCCGGCAATATGCCCGGCTGTATCTGTCATACATTACATTCCTATTTTGTATAGTAAAGAATCATTCTTTCAATGGCTTTTTCACATACGGTGCAGAATTTCATTCCTGCGTTTGATTTCATCAGGCACTCCATGCTGGGCCGGTACAGTCCCTGTGAAGAGTATCCCGCACCTTCAAAAGCGCCGGTCTTTCCATCAAGATGAGCGTATGATGCTGAAACAGAATCGAGTTTTGCCCGTACGGCATTCATGTCGGCCATACACGACTTCTTTGTCTGTTCAATATCGGCGGCATCGGCATCCTTCTTTTTAAGGGCATCGACCTTTTTGCGCATCCCGCTGTACATACTGCGCAGTTCCGCTTCCAGAGCCTCGCGCTTCTCTTTTCCCCAGTCTGTGGGCAGTGCAACGCCTTTTGACACATACTTTTTCCATTTGACATTCCCGGGATTGAGCAGCGCTGTAATATTTGGCTCCTGGGGTTCGAGGCCTTTGGGATAAAAATCGGTATATGCCACCTGTGATGTGTAGTACTCATCAGCCAGGCCGGCAAAAGCGTGGCCGAACTCATGGAGAAATACATGGTCGCTCAGCTCGTGGTCAATTGTGGTGATAGAATAAAAATTGTAGATACCGCCTCCGCCGTACCGCGTACTGTTGACCATGATGATAAAAATATCCGTAGGCACTGCTGCTGCAATATCATGGCACGCCCACAGATTTTCCGTCAGGAGGTACCGCGGTGTGTCAAATGCATTGAAACTGGCATCAACGGCTGTATTCCTGTACACCTGCTTAGTGGGCTCATCAACACCGCTGCTCATTGACGGGACAAATGCGCCGGTAATATTGAATGATTTTCTGTAGCTTTTATAGGGGGCAACCGTAAACATCAAATCCGTGTACTTTTTGACATCTTTGGCGAATTTTTCATACTCTTCACTGGAGTACCCCTCCGCAATAAGGGTAATATCCACCTTATTGCCGGGATCGCCGTTGGAAAGGGCCTTTACCAGGCGCACGTTTTCAGCTTTTTTCTCTTTGATAATATGGTAGTCGGCAGGATCTATACGCTGTACTGCCAAAGGATAGTAGAAATAGTCTTTCCCCCGTTTTTCAATGACAAAACGGACCGCGCTTTTTGGCCAGGGAATAAGAGCGGTCTCAAAATAGACCCGCTGCTCACCTTTGAGAGCCGGTTCTGTTGTGGCGTATTCACCGAAATAGGAATTAAATCCCTTTGAATAGATAAGCGTGTTGGTAGCCACATCATAGACCTTTATGTAAAAGGCGCCGTTATTGAACGAATCAATACATGAGCCGGGGTTTCCCGCCCACTTGCCCTGTTTGTACACATGATCCACAGAAACATATTCGGTCTCCGCGTTGCCGAAATGGCAGTAGTCTACACGCATAGTGCAGTCTTCAAAATATTCATCAAAATCTATATGCTGGGCACCTGCCGCACCTGCTGCAAACACCAGCAGAACCGCCAGTAATTTCATATATTTCATAGCATACCTCCGGTTTGTTATAATTCAGTCCGGGTTATCCGGCACACCACGCCTCCACATCATCAACAGATTTTGCAATGGGTTTGCCCAGAACTTCATGGCCCGATTCTGTGATAAGCACATCATCTTCTATACGGATACCTCCGAATGAACGGAAGGTTTCAACCTTATCATAATTGATAAACGCGTCCAGGGTGTTTTCACGTTTCCACTGGTCAATCAGCTCGGGGATAAAATAGATGCCCGGCTCTACAGTCACGACATATCCCGGTTTGAGCTCGCGTCCAAGGCGCAGCGCCGAAAGGCCGAACTGGGTACTGCGTTCCATATCCGGGCCGTATCCCACATACTGCTCGCCCAGGTTCTCCATGTCGTGCACATCCAGTCCCATCATATGGCCCAGTCCGTGGGGAAAGAACAATGCATGGGCGCCCTGTGCCACACTCTCTTCCAGGTCGCCCTTCATAAAGCCGAGGCCCTGCAGGCCTTTGGTGATTACCCTGGCCGCGTGCAGATGTACATCTCTGTACGGCACCCCCGGCTTGATCATATCAATTGCGCTCATCTGTGCTTCCAGGACAATGCTGTACACATCTTTCTGCTCCGGAGCGAACACACCATTTACCGGAAAAGTCCGAGTAATATCACTGGCATAATGCAGGGGAGATTCAGCACCTGAATCAAGTACCAGGATCTGCCCGTCTTTCATCTCATTTTTATGCACATGATTATGCAGGGTTTCGCCGTGTACAGAAAAAATTATTGGAAACGATACATGGCTGTCATAGGAAGCCACAATACCCTCAACCCTGCCGCACACATCGTGCTCTCTCAGCCCGGGTTTGCTCATTTTCATAGCCAGCCTGTTCATCTCATAGCTTATATCGAGGGCTTTGACGATCTGGCTTACTTCTTCCGCTGTCTTGATATTGCGCTGCTCAGCCACAGCTGTTATAAATTCTGTCGATACATGTTTATTTACTTCATCAACGGGGATTCCCAGCATACCTGCCAGGCTGATGATGTTCTCTCCCCTGTACTGGGGCAGAAAATGGACTTTCCGGCCTGATGCGGCCCAGTCCTTTGCCGATACAGTAAGGTCATAATTTGTCTTTGTGATCGCTGCACCCACCTGGTCAGCCTTTTCTTCCACAGTGCTCTGGGGCCCCATCCATATAATATCATCAACAGTAAAATCATCGCCGAAAACGATTTCCCTGTCATTATCGATGTCAATAGCAGCTGAAAATCCAGGCTCATCTATGCCCCAGTAATACAAAAATGTGCTGTCCTGTCTGAAAGGAAAGGTGTTGGCAGGATAGTTCATAGGGCTTTCCCCGTTTCCGGGAAACAGAAGGATGCCTGAAGAAAATTTCTGTTTAAGGGCGTTTCTTCGTGAAACATACACATCTTTAGCGAACATAGCAGTTCTCCTTGGTTTATTGGTAATTCACTCAAATTATTTAAATATGGCAGACAGAATAGTACAGCCTGAAACGTGCCGGCCGGCTGCACTCTTTAGCGCAAAACCGGCCGGTAATTAAAATCCTAATAGGATATATGTTCGGTTCGTTTTATTATCTCGTTTTGCAGTTCTTCGGTTAAATCTATAAAATAATCGCTATACCCGGCCACACGCACAATGAGGTCCCGGTACGCTTCAGGGTTCTTCCTGGCTTTTTTCAGCGTATCGGCGGTCACAACATTGAACTGTATATGGTGCCCGTCCATTTTGAAGTATGACCGGATAAGGTGTACCATCTTTGTGACGCCTTCATCGCTTTCAAGAAGCTGGGGCGTGAACTTCTGGTTGAGCAGAGTGCCGCCTGTGCGCAGGTGGTCAATCTTGGCTGCGGACTTGATAACCGCAGTCGGGCCTTTTACATCACTGCCCTGAACCGGGGAAATTCCTTCAGACACAGGAATATTCGCCTTTCTGCCGTCGGGTGTTGCCCCTGTGACACTTCCGAAATAGACATGTGACGTGGTTGGCAGAAGGTTGATCCTGAACTGGCCTCCCTTTGTATTGGGCCTGCCGTCAACCGCATTGAAAAATGTTTCGAATACCAGATTCAGATGGCTGTCAGCCCGGTCGTCATCATTGCCGTATTTGGGTGTATTGTAGAGCAGTTCTTCCCGCAGCTCATCATATCCCTCAAAATCGGCATCCAGAGCCTTGAGCATGGTTTCCATGGATACATCTTTTTCCTGATACACGTGATGATGCAGGGCTGTAAGACAATTGGTGATGGTGCCTGTGCCGACACCCTGAATATAGGAAGAGTTGTACCGCGCTCCGCCGTTATTATAGTCTTTACCTGCTGTTATACAATCGTCAACCAGTATTGACAGGAATGGCGCCGGGCAGTGCTGAGCCCACATGCGCTCTATAACGATATTGCCTTTTATTTTGATATCGATAAAATGGTTCACCTGTTTTTCATACGCCGCGTACAGGTCTTCAAATGTGCCGAATGTGCGGGGATCACCAGTTTTCAGGCCGATCACCTTTCCTGTTCGAGGATCGGTACCGTTGTGCAGAGTAATCTCGAGAATCTTGACAAAATTGAAGTACCCGGTAAGAATGTACGACTCCTTGCCGAATGCTCCGGTCTCCACACACCCCGATGCTCCTCCGTTCCGGGCGTCTTCTATAGATTTGCCCTGACGCAGCAGTTCCTGAACAATGGCATCAGTATTGAAGATCGAGGGCTGGCCGAATCCCGTCTTGATGATTTTTATCGCCCGCTTTAACAGCCGGTCAGGATTTTTTTTGCTCACCTGTACCATAGAGCTGGGCTGCAGAATCCGCATCTCTTCAATAACATCAAGGATCAGATATGACATTTCATTGGCCGCGTCAGACCCGTCCTCTTTTACACCGCCTACATTGATGAGGCAGAAATCTGTATAGGTATTGCTTTCCTGGGCAGTAACTCCCACCTTGGGCGGCGCCGGCTGATTGTTGAATTTTACCCAGAACGCCATGAGCAGCTCTTTGGCCTGTTCCTTTGTCAACGCACCCGATTCAAGGCCCGACCTGTAAAAGGGATACAGGTGCTGGTCAAGTCTGCCCGGGTTGAACGAATCCCATGTATTGTATTCGGTGATCACACCCAGGTGCACGAACCAGTAATGCTGCAGCGCCTCGTGAAATGTCTCTGGCGCATGCTCGGGAACCCTGGCGCATATGCGCGCTATCTCCTGCAGTTCAGCTTTGCGCGTGCTGTCTTTGCATTCTTCAGCCAGTTCACCTGCATAGGCAGAATACCGGTTCGCGAATGTAATTATTGCGTCAGCAGCGATCTCCATGGCTTTCAGTTCGTTTCTCTTGTCCATAGCGCATGGATCATTAAAAAAATCGAGATCCGCCAGGCTGGCCTGTATATCCCGTTTGAATGCGGCAAAGCCTTTGCAGTATATTTTATTATCAAGTACAGTGTGGCCCGGTGCCCGCTGTTCCATAAATTCGGTAAACACACCAGCTTCATAGGCATCGATCCACTCCTGGTCCAGTTCGGCAAAGATTCTGTCCCGCAGCGACCTGCCCCGCCAGAAAGGCTCAATCACATCCCTGTACAGGACCCTTGTCTCATCATCGGAATGGAACGGGATCTTCTCTCTGGTATCAAGTATGTTCATATCCTGCTGGCTGTGCACGCACACTTCGGGGTAAGAGGGTGTTGCTTTAGGTTCCGGGCCCCTTTCGCCCACAATGAGCTCACCGGGGTTTATGCACAGTTCTTTATGCTCCAGAATATATGCGAATGCTCTGGCCCTTGCAACAGGCACAGGCAGCCGGGCTGCTTCATCTGTCTTGTAAAATTCTGTCAGAAGCCTGGCCCGCTCCGAAGATATAGCAGGCACTGCATCAAGACTCTGCTGGCGTAATGTTTTGATTCTGCTGTTCATTAATCAGCCTCCGATCCTGACGGAAAAACCGTTTTCCTCAAATTTATTCTTCAGCGGTTCCAGGTCTGAGGCCTGGAGCCGGGGATATGATTCCATGACATTCTCAGCGCCTATGCGCTTGTATTTGCTGAATCCGAAATGGTTAAAGGGCAGCAGGTCTACCCGTGTGAGACCCGGAAGCCCCTGCATAACCGATATAATACCGTGAATATTGTTTTCAGTATCGGTTATTCCCGGAATTACAGGAACCCGTATAATGATATCTTTTCCGGCCCGGGCAATAATACCGAGGTTCTCGAGGACAGGCTTTACAGGAACACCTGTATACAGTTCATGGTCTGCGTTGTCAATACATTTCAGGTCATACAGAAACAGGTCTGCGTACTTCATGACGTCTTCTATGACTGGGCGGCCGGCAAATCCTGTTGTGTCAACAGCGGTGTGGATATCCCGCTGGCTGCACTGGTGTAAAAGTCTGCACAGAAACTCAGGCTGCATAAGCGGCTCACCGCCGCTGAATGTCACACCTCCGCCCGATTCATCATAAAATATCACATCTTTCTCAATTTCCCGCAGTACTTCATCAGCCTTCATGCTGCGGCCTACAGCAATGTCTCCGTTGGGCATACGCGTATAGAACTCACGTAAAAACGCCTTCTCTTTGATTACATCGGGCTGGAGGTTTCTGCTTTCGGGATTCTGGCACCAGCGGCACGCCAGCGGACACCCTTTCAGAAATACTGTTGTCCGTATACCGGGCCCGTCATGAATGGAATACCGTTTTATATCAAAAATGATGCCGTGTATCTCTTTTTCCTTCAACATGTCTCTCTTGATTATCTGGTGCCTATCACAACACGGGCGTATATGCCCCCTACAGTTGTAATGTTGCTCTGTATGCCCCCCGAATGGACAAGAGGAATACTGCCGATACATGAAATAAAAACGATGTCTCCCGGATAAAATGCCACGGTTTTTGAAAGCCTGGCTATCTCCTTCCGGACAAATGAGAAAAAAATCGTTTCCCGTACAACAGGCTGTGTAACAGCCGATGCAGACACTGAAACAGAATCCAGCCCTTTCACTTCATCATGCGTAGCAATCCACGGGCCAAATCCGTAACAGTCAAAAAGTGTCTCCCTGGCCTTCATGGACTCGGCACTGCAGTTGGTCACATGAACAAACGGCGTATATCCCAGCACCATGTCCTGGACATCATCAGGGGTAACACCTGTGCACATCCTGCCCATAATGACTGCCATGCCCGCATACAGGCCTGTGTTGCTCCTGTCGGGCAGCATCACTTCCCCGTTGTGGGAGAGTAATGACTGGTAATGGTCATGCTGGACCGGGACACCGCTGCCTTGTTTACCGGAAATAACATGCCATAACCTGCTGGTTGACAGAACCGGTACAGAAAACACCGCATCGTCTACGGGAAATGCCGAGAGGTCGCTCAGCACAATATTGTGGGTTATACGCCTGAGGTGTTCAATTTTCTGGTTTTTGACCAGTCCCTCAAACGTATCAGGCAATCCAAGGCCGAACATGCTGTTCATTTCCCTCACCGGCACAACAACATTGTCTGTTACAATGCCGGCCAGCCGTTCCCCCTTTATTTCAATGCTTGCAAGTCGCATGTTATCTCACACCGGAATCGATTGCGGAATGTATGGATTACGAAAATAAATTGCAATGATTTTTTCTACTCCTTTTTCCTGAAAAACCCCTTTTTCTGCAGCCGTTTTCTCTCTTCTCTGGCCGGTATCAGCATAAAGTCCTCTTCATGTATACTGGCATCGGCCTTAATCTTTATAGATACAAAATATTTGAGCTTTAAATGCTGAAGCCTGCTTCGGACACCCTTTTTTAAATACAATGCCAGATCAGGATTGGCACGCAGTACAAGACGCCGCTCGCCGGTCTTGTTCTTCAGGTTCTGTATCTTTCGCTCAAGGGTCGTCATGATTGTATTCTTTGTCGGCACCCTGCCCAGGCCGTTACACCTGGGACACGGTTCACTGGACCGGTAAAGCAGGCTCGGCCGTATCCGTTCCCGGGTCAGGGCAATAAGCCCGAAATCATTCATGGGCAGAAGGTCAAACGCGGCCCTGTCTTTCTTGAGTTTATTGCGCAGAAAGGTCTCCAGCTTTTTTCTGTTTTCAGATTTTGCCAGATCGATAAAATCTATAACCACTATACCGCCGATATCACGGAGCCGAAGCTGTTTTGCAATAGTCTGGGCAGCTTCCAGGTCAATCTTCAAAGCGTGTTTTTCATGATCTTTGCCTTTGATGGACTTACCGCTGTTCACATCGATAACATGCATGGCCTCTGCCTGGTCAAATACGATGTGCCCGCCGTTCTTCAACCAGATTTTACGGCGAAGGCTCTTGTGAAGCTCCTCCTCTATGCCGTATTTATCAAACAGCGGCGTACGCTCCTTGTAAAACTCTATACGTGAGGCAAGGGCGGGGGACACGTCTTTTACATACCGGCGTATCTCATTGTACTGACGCCTTGAATCAACAACCAGCGAACTGATGTCCGGGGAAAACAGGTCGCGGATAACACTCGACGCCATACCCATATCTTTATGCAGCAGAACCGGCGGCGGTGTTGACTTGAATTTGGTAGTTATCTTTTCCCAGGTTGCTACCAGGGTTTCCAGGTCTGCCAGCAGAGCCTGGACCTTCTGTCCCATGGCAACTGTACGGACAATGAGGCCGTATCCTTCAGGTTTGATGCTGGACACCAGCATTTTAAGTCTCCGCCTCTCACGCCGGTCCTTGATCTTCCTGGATATGCCTATATTGTTTTCGTCGGGAACCAGCACCAGGTACCTTCCCGGTATGGAGATATCTGATGTGAGGCGCGCCCCCTTGCTCATAATGGGCTCTTTTGTTACCTGTACCAGTATCTCCTGCCCCTTCTTTACAATGGGGCCCTTTGGGGCTTTTGCCTGTTTAGATTTGCTGCTTGTCCTGCTGTTGCTCACTGTCTCTGTCAGGGCCACATACTCCTTGCCGATCTCAGCAAAAGGCAGGAAACCGTTCTGCTTAAGCCCTATTTCTACAAAAGCCGCGCGTATCGGCTTGACTACATTGGTTACGCGCCCTTTGTAAATATCGCCCACCATTCGCTCATTTTCCGGCTGTTCGGAATAGAATTCCACCAGATCCTTATTCTCAACAATGGCGATGCGTGTTTCACTCGATGTAACATTTATAAATATTTTCTTCATACGTTGTATCCTGATTATTGTAAAACTGCTTCTACCGGAGTCACCCATTTACCGTTATTTTCAGTATACAGTCCCACTCGTTCAATGTCTGCCTCTGTGTAATCACACAGCGATTCTGCAAACAGGGGCTGCAAAACTTCATACAGACGGGCGCTCCCTGTATTTCCCATCCGGATATAGACGGAAATTCGGTTCTTTTCCAACCGGATATCCCTGATAAACAAGCGGATATCAACTTCTTTGACCTTCCCCTTTTTTTCTCTTTTTACCACATACTTGTTCTGCTGGAGAAAATCCTGTATGTTCCGCCCGATCTTTTCAATATCAGCCGACTCACATACAGTTATACTGTACACAGCCATACTGACCAGGCTGTTCAGCGATTCAACCGAGCGCTCAACAGGCACGGAATCAAATACCCGTATTCCCCGGGGAAGGTTGCTGTTCAGCAGCGTTTGCAAAGCTGAAGGTATATTCTCGCGAATATCAATATCCATGTATTCAGCCCTGCTTGTAAATCCAAGAGAGAGCGGCGGGCCTGTAGCGATCCTGGGGTGGGCGTGAAATCCCCTGGAATATGCCAGTCTTATATTGCTTTTCCTCAGCACGCGCGCAAACAGCCGCATTATATCGCGGTGTGATGTATAACGGGCCTCGGCGCCTTTTGAATACGCTATACGTACCCGTTTGAGGATGACAGGTTTATTGTCCCTCTTTTCTATGCGGGATTTGGCTGAAGTGCTGTCCTGTCCGGCCCAGTCCACAAGGGTTTTACGGGTCTTCATGTTCCTGCATACCGCATGATCCATCAGCCCGCACCCGTTGCATCCTGCAATTCTGCAGTCGGGTGTTATTTCTCCTCCAAGGGCGAGCTCACGTTCCCGCAGGAGGAACTCTTTGGTAACGCCCGGGTCTATATGGTCCCACGGAAGGGATGATTCTGTACCCTTTGCTGATGTATACTCTCCAGTATCCAGGCCAAGTTCTATGAATGAATCCTGCCACAGGGCAAAATTGGCATTGAAATATTCCGACCACGCGTCAAAACGGGCGCCTTTTCCCCACACACGTTCGATGACCTGCCCCATGGCTGCGTCTCCCCGGCCCAAAACCGTTTCCAGAAACGTTATACGGGGATCCCTCCAGTTAAGGCTGCTGTTCCGTGCGTTCAAATGCTGCCGTACAAGCCGGACTTTTCTGTCAATTTCTTCGATACTGTCCAGGGCCTCCCACTGGAAGGGTGTGTGGGCCTTGGGAGAAAACGGGGAGATGGAGGCATGAACCGATGAACGGCCGTACTGCCGGACCTGCGCGGCCACTTTTTCAATAAGAGAAGCGATTCCAATGACATCTTCATCGGTTTCCGTGGGCAGCCCGATCATAAAATAGAGTTTTACTCTCCTGAATCCGTTTCTGAATCCGATATCCACTGCCTTCAGCAGGTCTTCTTCCGTATTGTTTTTATTGATAACATCACGGAGCCGCTGGGTTCCTGCTTCCGGTGCCAGAGTGAGGCTTGTTTTGCGTATGTCTGCTGCAGCCCTGGCCATCTCTTCAGTAAAGGTCTCGGGGCGCATGGACGGAAACGCCACTGAAACCGGATTCGTTGTAAAACCTCCTGTCAAAGAAGAAAGCAGAACCGGAAGACCCTCATAATCCGAAGTAGAGAGAGAAACCAGGGATATCTCTTCATATCCGGTGCTGCCGATAACATTTTGAGCGTGTTTAAAGGCAGCGGCAGGTTCCCGTTGG
>Ga0272441_10008677_pt1 | contig 16029 bp, 21 predicted proteins | sample SSMProp6N_FD_193582 | JGI IMG/M metagenome (GOLD analysis project Ga0272441, IMG submission 193582) | Marine sediment archaeal communities from Little Sippewissett salt marsh, Falmouth, MA, United States - SSM-Prop-6N | ecosystem: Environmental > Aquatic > Marine > Wetlands > Sediment ... | reverse complement strand
CTAAAGAAAGATCTGAACAGCAATAAAACGCTTAATTACTTAATAACGCTAGCTAACGAAAAAACATTAATCTGCGCAATAAAACCCGATTTGCAGCTGTTACGCTTGACTCGCTAAATACCGTAATATATTATTCAGTCTATAGGAATCCCTAATAATAAAAATCAAGAAAGGGGAACTGTATGGATTTAATCGAGATAAGCACGGCAAATCACGGTGAACTGCCTATCAGCAAAAACACTGCCTACAAATGGCACAGCCTGAAAAAATATCCACGGTTGGTCTACAAGGTGGGGGGGAAACTGTTTTTTGACGCCGGTGAGTGGGAAACAATGGCAAATCAGGCAAAAGAAGAGAATGCAAGAAAATCTGAGAGAGCCAGGCGAGTCAATTTGTGAGAGGTGGAATTGTGTATAAACCAAAAATTCAAGACAAAGATACAGACACATGTAATCATTTTGAAACCTGCTCCGCGCCACTTTGCCCACAAGACAGGGATAGCTTGCTAAAAGGTGTCTGGTTTCCTGATGAGGAAATCTGTAGGAATCGTAAATTCACCGGGCAGACATTTATACGTAAGGAACGCGCCATCAAGAAAAAGGCAAAGGATGAAACCACATACTACACCAATGCCATGTTGAACCGGGATATAACCATACGGAAAGGAATCTCTGGAATTGACCCCGATCAGGAAATCAACCAGGCTGAACTAGCAGAATCGCAGTGGATCAAAGCTCACCCGGAAAAGAAATCACCATCTCCGGAATCATTGAAAGCGAAAAAAGAAATGATGCGTAGAGTGCGGGAGGCAAGGTCAAAAAAACCGGCTTATCTTACACAACGAAACACACAAAACGAGCCTCATAATCAGGGCGAATGACCCATGGAAAAGAAAAACAATACAAACATACCGGCCAGGATAAAACAGCTCGAAGATGAGGCAACGATAGCCGAAGAAATGAAAATCTCAAAAGCTTACCTGTCTCTTTCGAATGAAGCCAAGATTATCCTTTTGCTCATGATGAACAGCAAGGAGAAAAACCCGTTTCCTTCAATGTTGGGGTGAAACCGTGCAGAAAATAAAACATCAGATGCACCAGAATAATTATGCGATTGGTAGAAAAGCGGTTCTTGATGCTGAGTTGATCTATTCAGATGCCTTTGCAGACCTTACAAAGTCATCCATCAGAGTATTGATACGGTTCTTGCAGAAAAGGGAGTTTCATAATGAAGGCAAGGGGAAAAACAAAAGAATTATATATCATAACGATCCGATTGTTTTCACCTATCACGAGGCAAAATGCTACGGTATCAGCAGGTCATCGTTCCATAAGGCTATTGGAGAGCTTTTTGAGAAGGGCTTTATTGAGATTGTCCATCAGGGCGGTAGCATAGGCAATGGTAAGGATTGGTCAAGATACAAACTAATCGAAGATTGGAAGAAATACGGAACTCCCGAATTTAAAAAAAGAACCAAAACGAAAAGCGTTCAATATAGCGATGCCTTGAAAATATACAACCACCAAAGAAGTGCCGGGAAAAAATCCAATCATCCGATCCAATGAAAAACATTTCGCAGTGTACTTTTTTACACTCGTTCGTTGCAGTTTTTGACAACGTAAGGCTTAAATCAGGCTCTGGGGTGTATTCAAAAATAACAACGAAGCAGATTGAAGGGAATTATCTGCAAAGCCTGTATTCAAGTACGATTGCGGATAAAAAGGCATCAGCTCTTTTTGAAATTTCCATGAGTGTTAAAAGCTACACTGTTTATATATATAGCCATAGGGGAGTGGTTTTTTAATAGAGGGATTAAGGTTGAATAAGTTGAATATTTAAAGACTGCTTTTGAGCATACAAACTTGACAAAAACAGGGTAAATAACAATGAAAGCAAAGGAGCGATACAGGCTTACATTATTGGAATATTTGATGAATCCCAATAATTCGCCTCTCAACCGTTCGCGCCTTGCTCAAGAAGTGCTGGGAATCAGTCAGAAAAGGCTTTACGATCATTTCTCTGGTGAAGAGATTACCGAAATACAGCAGGAAGCACTGGAAATGCGGAGAAGTCGATTTGCCAGGCATTTGATGCAGTTGGATGATGCCCTTTTCAAAAGGGCTTTAAGTGGTGATATGGCCGCTGCCCGCTTGGCCTATGAACGGTTTGAAGGAAAAATAAAACGCCGACGCCGGTAATTCTTCTTGTGTTGTTTCAATTTCAAGTTTTCTCAAGTTCGAAATGTCAGGTTTTGTCAGGTTCTAATATCGACATGCTCAAGCCCTGACTGGTTTTTCAACGCAATAAAAAGAGCATAAGGTTGAGTTTATTGACACTAAAAAAAGCACGCCCTGACCTCTATATACTCAGGATACAGCAAAGGGGCTGTCCAAGTGCAAACCTCAAGGCTGTTGACAAAAGTTGACATTCGAGAGCGCATTCAGGAGCTACGAGGGATATGGCAACCTTATAAAACCTCAGATTCAGGAACACATTCAGGACGATTTACCCAATAAAAGTTGGTTATTGTTTGGTTTTAAGAACGGTCAAATACATCATATTATATCTCTTTCAACCTATGGCGAGTTTCTCTGTCAAGTATTGGCATTATAATATCCTGATTTTTGTAATGCATGTTTTTTAGGGTATCAGGAAACATAAGGCATAGTATCGAAAGGAAATCCTCAGCTATTGATATAAATTTGGATGCGACTATATCAGCATTCTCTTTTTTAAAATGTGGAAAATATCCTAATGAGCTGATATTTTGCATATTTTGAAAAGTCGCAGTATGGACAGATGCGCATAAATCACTATAATGGCTCTTTAGAGAGTCGAAGAGGTGTCTATTAGGATTTTCTAGAAAGAATGGCAAACTGCTAACAAGGTCAAAAACCTCATATGTGTTTTTCTTTCCTGTAATATCATCAAACTCAATACTCCCTATTCCTTTTAAATAATTTTCAATACTACTTCTTAATGTTTGCTGACAGATCTTGTAACAACCGTGAAGCCAAACAAAAAGAGCACTTCCCATCTCAGATATGCTCTCGGGAATATAATTATTGAAATTATATATCAATATATCGTGATTTTCACTTGCCGGATCAATTGGGTCAAAATTTTGGTGATTAAGTTCGGCGGCAAAAACTATTAGTGCATAATATCGTTTGTGTTGCTTGGTTAAATTTAATTTAAAGTCATCGTTCGAAATACTTGTGCTCAATGAATACGAACTAATAAAGGACTCTAAATTCTCATAGTCTCGTTGACCCTCTCTTGACATTTTTTATTCCTGCGATGATAATTCCTGAATAATTTCATTCCATCTGAAATTATCTTGGTTCCTTTTTTTTACTATCTCTTTAATTTTTTTATCGTCGCCAGATATTTTACCAAGTGCCTTGACCAGTTTAGTTAGACCCTCATCATTTAAATTGTTTGCTTGACATACTACATGACCAATTATTTCAAACTTGGATTTTTTATGATGCCGAGGAATATTTATATTCAGTATTAGTTGCGCAAATTGAGCAATATCTTCGTTCGAAGGGAATAGGCTTTTATCTGTGAAAAGCCTTGGTAAAACACCAACCAAAAAATGCTTATTAGGATTCGTAGATTGAAAACTACCAATAGCCACTTTAGCCTCTATTGGCTTACCAGTTTTACTTTCTAAGGAACTCATTACAGATTTAATATTCAAATCAGAATAGCTATCCAATAACCATGTCAATTCCTCAATGAACCGCTTGAATTTACTAATATCCGATTTTTTATGCTGATTTTGCTTGCTTTTTTCCATTATTTTCTCTCCATACGATCTATAAGCTCTTTCGTTATTTCAGTAATTGAACGCTTTAGGATTATATCATTACTGTCTAAAATCAATCCTTGACGACCTTGCATACGGGCAATTTGAGTACGCTTTGGTAAATAATACCGATATCTTTTACCTTTCCAGTATCTGTTAGTATCGATAAACTCAACTGCATCTCTAAACACTATTGTATGATGCTCTGCAATTGTTAAAACAATACCAGCGCACTCTATATTTAAAGCATAGTTTTCTTTAACCCTATTAACTACTGCCCTTAACAGGTCGATTCCCGTAGCGGACAAAGGCTCGGGTTTAACCGGAATTAAATAATAATCAGAAGCTATTAGCGCACTTGCCATCCAAGCGGATGGTGTGGGGGGGGTGTCTATCACAATTACATCATAACTATGTTCATTCGATACATGTTCAATGAATCGTTTAAGGCGTACCTCTCTTCCTTGACCGCCACCCATATCAAGTCTAAATAATTCTAATGCCCCTGGAATCAAATCAAATCTGTCCTTAATTGCCCAAGGTTTAATATCTTCAATTTTAATAGGCTCTTGAATCTCAGTGCCATCGACGGATCCAACCATAGCACGTGGAGAATCATCAAAAACATTTAAGATTGTGTGACATCCATTCTTGCAACGCTTGACGTAATTTTCACCTGATATCAGGCACTGTGTTGCATTGAATTGTGGATCTGTATCTATCAATAGCACACTCAATTCATGCCGTCGTACTAAACAATCAGCAATGTTGACAGCCAAAGTTGTCTTTGAAACACCGCCTTTCATGTTTACAAAGCTGATTACTTTCATTCCATTCTCCTTATTTTATTCGGCTAAAAATTACTACACAGAACTGTCTCCGTTTTTAGATATACATTGCATAACAAATACCAATCGATATAGTACAATAATATGAGAATTGAATCAATTTATTATATTTCTACAAGCTCACATCATTAATAATAGAAAACTGAACATTGGGAGTGATAACATAACTGCGATAAATCAAAACTTTTATTAATCGATGAATTAATACACATAATTGATGAAAACATGTGTTGTTTGCCTTCTTTTCTGACCAAAAAACAACCTGATTTAGCCCTTTAATTGGCACAATCATTTGAAATAACATGGCTTATACCCCCCCCCTTCTGAAGTTTTTATTGCGAAAATACGCGTGTGGCGGGGCATGCGGTACTCAAATCAAACCAGGGAAGATCTAATACACCCCCTGGGGGGCTATCAATTTCTACTAAAAAGATTTTGTTACCGTGAGAGCAGCAAAATTCTCTAGATCGCGAAATTAACACAGGGGGTTAGCGGTAGGGAGAGCTATTTAAATTCGAAGAAGGCAAACACTTTTTTATGAGCAACATACCCCTTGCTGTCACCTTATTGTCACCCCAAGAAGTTATTTGGATTGGTAATGGCTGTAAAATGGTGCCGGGAGGGGGACTTGAACCCCCACGAGCGTACACTCACTAGACCCTGAACCTAGCGCGTCTGCCAATTCCGCCATCCCGGCGTTTTCTTTTGCTTGTAAATAAAAGTCGTTTTCCCTATACTTTTGAACCTTAAAAAAGTCAAGGATGTATATATGCAAATATTTTGGGACAATCATGAATTGGCGGCAGCCGGGATCAGCAACGCAGTGGTAACGATCGGAAATTTTGATGGATGCCATGTCGGGCATCAGGAAATATTCCGCAGGACGATCGGATATGCATCTGAAATAGGTGGAATCTCGGTCGTTTACACCTTTAACCCTCATCCGGCATCGGTACTTAAGGGCATAACTCCTCAACTGTTGTTTACTGTTGAAGAAAAGGTGGCGGCAATAGAATCACTCGGGCTTGATGTACTGGTGGTTGTGCCGTTCACCCGAGATTTTGCCGATACCAAGCCGGATCTCTTTGTAAAGCGTATTATAATTGATTTACTCCAGGCCAAGGGGATTGTTGTCGGTCATGATTTTACGTTCGGCAGGAAAGCCAAAGGCGATATACCCTTTCTGAAGCAAAAAGGTGAAGAGCACGGTTTTTTTGTAGACTGCGTAGACCCGGTATCTGTTGGCGATGTTGTCGTATCCAGTTCATGCCTGCGTAAGATGATCCAGTCCGGTGATGTGGCTGCGGTCAACGAACTGATGATCCACCCCTACAGGCTTCAAGGATCTGTCATCCACGGTATGTCAAGGGGCAAAACCCTTGGATTTCCCACTGCCAATATACAGCCGAACAAGGCATTGCTGCCTGCATATGGCGTATATGCCGTCAGGATCTACTTTAAAGATCAAATTCTCGGGGGTGTGGCCAATATCGGGAATAATCCAACTTTTGGCGATACAGGGACCTCGCTGGAAACCTTTATTTTTGATTTTCAAGATGATCTGTATGGGTCAGAGATCACCATAGAGTTTTTTCAGCACTTGCGGGGAGAAATTAAATTTTCTGATAAACACTATCTCGTTGAACAGATCGAACTGGATTGCGCTCAGGCACGCGAGGTTCTCAAAACACTGGGAAAAGCATGAGGATATTTGCCATATCTGATTTGCATCTCAGCTTCGATATGTCCAAGCCGATGGATATTTTCGGGCCTGTCTGGCATGATCACCCCCAGAAAATAAAAGATGCATGGCAAAGTCAGGTGAGGGAAGGTGATCTGGTCCTGATTCCGGGTGACATTTCATGGTCACTTAAACTTGAGGATGCCAGACATGACCTCGAGTTTATAGCGGATCTCCCTGGCACCAAGGTAATCATAAAGGGCAACCATGATTACTGGTGGACAAGTTTACGCAGGGTAAAGCAGGCAATGCCTGCTTCAATTATTCCTTTGCAGAATACGTCACTGGTTTTCGAAGATATTGGTATTTCCGGATCACGGCTGTGGATTGATCCGGATCTTAACCTTGAGGAGGCCAGTGAAAAAGATAGAAAGATCTGGGAGCGGGAAATCACACGCCTCAAGCTTTCCCTGGACGATCTTGGAGGTGGCGTCCGCAAAAGAATTATAATGAGTCATTTTCCTCCCATATCTCTCGATGGAAAACTGAGCAAAGCTGCCCGGATGACCAATGATTATCAGTGTGATATTTGGATCTTCGGGCATATGCACCTGGGAAACAACCTTGATTACAACGGTTTCAATCGGACAATAGATTCAACTCGCTATGTATTTGTTTCTGCTGATTACCTTGATTTTTCACCCATCTTGATTTTAGATGAGTAGTTGGGCTATAAAACTTAAATCTTGTTTTATATAATTTTGTATGTTTATCTTATTGTTATACTATCAATGTAAGGAGATGCGATGGCGAAAAAGGCAGACAGCCTTGGATTATCTCGCATTGAGAAATCACCCGATATCCCGACAATGGTTGCAAAACAGGTAATTGATCTGATTTCCAGCGGCAAACTCAAACCAGGCGATAAACTTCCTTCAGAGCAGGCGATGACCAATCTTTTCGGCATTAGTAGAATATCCTTACGTGAAGCGCTCAAATTGCTTGAGGCCAAAGAATATATTGAGTCCCGGGACAGAAAGGGCAAATTTGTCAAGTCGATGGCAGACAATGTGAAATCGCCAATAGAGGATATGATTTCCATAGACCATGAGAAAATATGGGAATTGCTTGCTGTCAGAAGAATCCTGGATTCAGAGATGGCCGCTTTTGCTGCTGTGAATGCCAAATCCCGGCAGTTGAAAGAATTACGAGAAATTATTAAACGGATGCAAGAGATAGGCACTGATGATGTACTTATTTCGAATGAAAGTGGCAAGCTGTACTCGGACATTTTCGATGTGCTGGCAGACTCCACCAAGAATACCATATTTGTGCATCTCAGGCAGACAATTGCAACAATTCTCAAAGGTGCTTTCCCATACAGTAGACAGAAGCTGTCAACTACACCGGGCAGTTCAAAAGAGATATTCAACCAAATGATCAAGATTTGTGAGGCAGTGGAAAAGCGAGATCCGAATGCAGCCAAAACTGCAACCATTGAACATATAGATTATATTGTTATGACCCTGAAGAAGGTGTTGAAAGGGTTTAAATAACCAACCTGCTCTCTAGTCAGGGGTGGGATCCGTTCTTGTAATTCAAGTTGCCGGACCCTAATGGTATAATTTGAGGCAGATTTTACTGCGGCACGGTTGACAAATGATCCTACAGGATTGGCCTCAGCCTTGAAAAAGATGGTATTGGCCCAGGTTGTGGCATTGAACACGATATGGTGGACCTGCGTTTCACCATTGCTTTAATATAGCGCGAAGTATAAACGTTGAAATCAGATTATTAACACAAGTGTTTTATCATCGAGCCGCAAAGAATATCAGAGAATGCCCCGGATTAATCGAGTCGTAAAAAGATACAGGAATATAATGGAGATATATATAGGATTTATGCGCATTAACAGTGTATTTACGTTTGACATACAGGAGTATTTAATGTTAATGGAACCCGCATCATAAAAAAACAGGATAATAGGAATCAAAAAGGGGAGGGGAAATGAAAAGAATTATTGTTGGGTTGATGATTTTATCGATGGTGTTCTGTGCCGGGGCAGTGTTTGCCGCTGATGAAATTAAGCTCGGAGTGCCCGGAGCACACAGCGGTGACCTGGCTTCCTACGGGATTCCATCAGCCCGTGCTGCAAAATTGGTTGTCGATGACATCAATGCAAAAGGCGGAATTAATGGCAACAAGGTAGTAATTCTGCAGGAGGATGATGTCTGCCAGCCTCAGGTTGCGGCCAATGTGGGTAATAAGCTTGTCTCGGAAGGCGTAGATATCGTTATGGGGCATATCTGCAGCGGTGCTACAAAGGCTGCGCTTGGCATTTATAAAGAAGCTAAAATTGTTACCATGTCACCATCGGCAACAAACGTTGATTTGACCAAGAGTGGTGAGTATCCAAACTTCTTCCGTACCATTTCAGCTGATGATGCTCAGGCTGCGCTCCAGGTTGATTTTGCTATTAACAAGTTTAATGTTAAGAAAGTTGCGATTCTGCATGACAAAGGTGATTATGGCAAAGGCATTGCTGAGTATGCCAAGGGCTTTTTTGAGGCCAAAGGTATTGAGGTGGCATTATTTGAGGGGATAACCCCCGGCGCAGTCGGTTATCCGGCAGTCGTGCAGAAAATCAAACGATCAGGTGCTGATGCTGTTATATATGGCGGGTATCATCCTGAAGCAGCCAAGATTGTCGGCGAGATGCGCAAGAAAAAGATGGACACCAAATTTATCTCTGATGATGGTGTCAGGGACGAAACTTTTATCAAGGTGGCTGGAAAGTATGCTGAAGGCGTGTATGCCACCGGGCCGATTGATACCAGCAAATCCGCTGCTGCTATTGCTGCTATCGAGAATCACAAGAAAGCCTATGGTGAAGAGCCGGGCGCTTTCTATCTGAATGCATATGCTGCAACTCAGTGTCTGCTTGGTGCAGTTAAAAATGCCGGTTCGACAGATTACGATGCCATTGTAAAAGCCCTTACGAACGAGTGGTACGAAACTCCGCTCGGAAAGATCAGCTTTGATGAGCGTGGCGATGCTATAGGTATTGGTTTTGCCATGTACCAGGTGCAGAATGGAGTCTATGTCGAACTCAAGTAGAAAAATTCTTTTACAAACACAAGGGGCAGGGAATCTGCCCCTTAATCAATCTTATACATCTACGAGATTTAATTAGACATCAAAGATGGAATATTTTCTAGAACTTTTTTTAGCCGGTCTTACCAGGGGCAGCATTTACGCGATCATCGCCCTTGGTTATACCATGGTTTACGGCATCATAGAGCTGATCAATTTTGCTCATGGTGAAATCTACATGATCGGTGCTTTCACTGCCCTGATCGTGGCAAGCGTACTTTCATTGCTTGGATTAAGCGGGTTATCCCTGTTTATCCTGGCAGGAGTTATTGCAGTAATATACTCCGCAGCCTATGGATACACGGTTGAGAAAATTGCCTATAAACCCCTCAGGCAGGCACCGAGACTCTCTCCGCTCATCAGTGCAATCGGCATGTCAATATTCCTGCAAAACTATGTTTTGCTGGCACAGACTTCAGATTTTCTCTCTTTCCCCAGCCTGATTGGAGAGTTTGGGTTCATGGAACCCATATCACACATCATGCGATCATCAGAACTTGTCATTATCGTAACAACTGCTGTGTGTACAGTATTGTTGACAATGTATATCAAATTCACCCGCATGGGAAAGGCCATGCGGGCTACAGCCCAGGATAAAACCATGGCTATGCTTCTGGGAGTAAATGTAAATCGGGTGGTCTCGGTAACTTTTATAATCGGCTCAGGCCTGGCGGCGGTCGGGGGTGTATTGATTTCCTCCCACCTGGGACAGATCAATTTTTATATAGGGTTTATAGCAGGCATCAAGGCCTTTACCGCTGCCGTGCTTGGTGGTATCGGCAGTGTTCCGGGTGCTGTATTGGGCGGCTTTGTCCTGGGATTAACCGAAAGTTTTGCCACCGGATATGTATCCAGCGATTATGAAGATGTGTTTGCCTTTGGTCTACTGGTTTTTATCCTGATATTCAGGCCGGCAGGTATTCTCGGCAGGAAAACGTCGGAAAAGGTGTAGGGTAGTATAGCAACAATGGAGAACGAGGAAAGATCTCTTTTTATAAAATCCCTCCTGGAAATTCGAAAATCGATTTTCATTTCACTGTGGTTTATGTTTCTGACCTTTCCCATTATGGTAATCAGGATCAAGCCGCTTGACAGGACGATCGAATGGCGCTGGATGAATCTGGTATATGTCGGGGTCGGCACCTTCTTGCTTTCATTTTTGTGGTCCTACCTTATGACCAGAAAAGATAAAAGCGGCAAGGAGGAAGAACAGAGCTGGCAGAAACGAATTGGACAGAAAATAATGTCCGATCGCAGGATCTACCTTTCTGGATTAGTTGCAGTTTGTGTATTTATCATCGTATTCCCTTTACAGTTCTCAACCTATCAGACATCAATAATGATCACGGCCCTCATGTATGTCATGCTTGGGCTGGGCTTAAATATTGTTGTGGGACTTGCCGGCCTTCTCGACCTCGGGTATGTGGCATTTTATGCTGTAGGCGCCTACAGTTATGCTCTGCTCAATCATCATTTTGGTGTAACTTTCTGGATGGCACTGCCATTAGGAGCAGCCCTTGCCGCCATGTTTGGAATTCTCCTTGGATTTCCGGTGTTGCGTCTGAGGGGTGACTATCTGGCTATCGTCACACTTGGTTTTGGTGAAATTATCCGGCTTATTCTTGAAAACTGGAACGATTTCTCATTTGGTCCCAGTGGCATAGCAGGAATATCCCGTCCTGGATTTTTCGGTATGCAGTTCAATCTCCATCAGCACACCATTTATTTATATTACATTATGATTGTTCTGGTGTTGTTAACCATAGTTGTTGTCAACAGGCTTCAGAATTCACGAATCGGCAGGGCTTGGATCGCCCTGCGCGAGGATGAGGTAGCTTGCCAGGCCATGGGGATTGACAAGACCAGAACAAAACTCACTGCATTTGCCCTGGGTGCAACCTGGGCGGGTTTTGTTGGTTGTATATTCGCAGCCAAGACAACCTTTATCAACCCGGCCAGTTTCACATTTATGGAGTCTGCCATCATACTCTCCGTTGTTGTGCTTGGTGGTATGGGCTCGATTGTAGGCGTGATTATCGGCGCGCTTATTTTGATCCTGCTTCCAGAATACTTGCGGGCATTCTCTCAATACCGAATGTTGGTCTTCGGGGCCAGCATGGTGATTATCATGGTTTTCCGACCTCAGGGGATAATCAGTGGGATAAGGCAGAGATATAAATTCACACCCTCAACAAATCAAGAGGCCAAAGAATGAGAAACATGCGCCCGGTTCTTGATGTTAAAGAATTGATCATGGATTTCGGTGGACTGCGGGCTCTTGATAATATCGATCTTCAGGTCCGTGATGGCGAAATTGTGGCATTGATCGGTCCGAACGGCGCCGGGAAAACAACCCTGTTCAACTGCGTCACCGGAATGTATGAGCCTACAAATGGACAGATGAACATTTATCCCGAAGGAAAAAAATCCCTGAAATTGAATAATCTCAAACCGAATCAGGTAACACAAATGGGTCTGGCGCGTACTTTTCAGAACATCAGGCTGTTTCAGAAGATGACCGTGCTGGAGAATGTAATGGTCGCCAGGCATTGCCGAACAAAAACAGGGATTACAGGGGCAGTCTTACGTGGAGAAAAGACCCGTAAAGAAGAATCAGAAATCGTTGATTACTCATATGGTCTGCTGGAAAAAATGGAACTTGCCCAATATGTAAACGACCTTGCCAGTGAGTTGCCATACGGTGCTCAGAGGAGATTGGAGATCGCCCGTGCCATGGCAACTGAGCCGTTTATTCTCCTGCTTGATGAGCCTGCCGCCGGCATGAACCCAAAAGAGACCCAGGAATTGGACAATCTTATTACGAAAATACGGGGTGAAGAAAAGATATCTATTTTGTTAATCGAACACGATATGAAACTGGTCATGCGTATTTCGGATCGGATATTCGTGATGGACTATGGCAAAATGATTGCAGAAGGCACACCGGAGGAAGTTGGCGCAAACAAGAAAGTGATCAAGGCCTATCTGGGAGAGTCGTTCGATGCTTAAAGTTGCCAACCTCCATACCTATTATGGCGGGATCCATGCACTCAAAGGTGTTTCTCTGGAACTTACCGAAGGTGAAATAGTTACCCTTATTGGTGCAAACGGTGCCGGTAAGACAACATCCCTAATGTCGATCTGTGGCATCGTGCCGCCACGCTATGGCAAAATCAGTTTTATGAACAAACCTATCCAGGAAATGAACCCCGACAAGATATTCTCTTTAGGAGTTGTACAGGTTCCTGAAGGCAGGCGAATATTTCCGTTTCTTTCGGTAACGGAAAATCTTGATATGGGTGCTTTTCTGAGAAAGGATAAGGATGAGATAAAACGTGATATCGAATATATCTTTACTCTTTTCCCCAGGCTGGCCGAGCGGCGTACTCAAATGGGAGGAACGCTCAGCGGAGGCGAGCAGCAGATGCTGGCCATTTCCCGGGGATTGATGAGCAGACCGAAACTGCTCCTGCTGGACGAACCCTCACTCGGCCTGGCGCCAGTCCTTGTTCAGCTGATCTTTGAAACAATAAGAAAAATTAATGAAGAAAACAACACCACCATCTTTCTCGTAGAGCAGAATGCCAACATGGCCCTCAGGATCGCAGACCGTGGCTATGTAATGGAAAGCGGCCGTATTACCTTAGAAGACAAGGCTTCTGCCCTGTTGAAGAGTGAAAAGGTAAAGGAAGCCTACCTGGGAATCTAGCTTGATTGCCGATAGCTTTTATCCGGTTTGAAAAACAATAGATTCTACAGATATCTCAGCCCCTGGTATTTTCATTTGTAATTCTTAATTCATCATTCTCAATTGTCTTTCAATTCGCATTTAGCCTGTTTCTCAATTTTTAATTCATAATTTTCAATTCTCAATTGCATTAAACCCTTCTGCCTAGAATCTCGAACTCCCAGAACTGTTCCTAGATAAAATCTTGACATTCCAATATGACCATGGTTATATGACCATGTCATAAAAATGCATAGCGAGGTTTAATTATGAAGAATACGATATCAAAATCCAAATTCAAACCACATGCCCTGGAATATTTTCGCAAGGTTGAGAAGACAGGCCAGGAGTTGATTATCACGGATAGAAATAAACCCGTTTTAAAAATTATTCCCTATCATGAAGATTCGGATCAGCTCTTAGAGGAGCTTCGCAATTCTGTGATCAGCTATAAAGATCCTACTGATCCTGTTGGATTAGAGGATTGGGAGTCTTTAAAATGATTTTGTTGGATACGCATGCATGGGTCTGGCTTGTCTCAAATCCGGGAAATTTGTCTGAGGCAGCGAAAAATTCTTTAGAGACTGCCATGGAAGAGAACGCTGTTTATGTTTCATCAATAAGTGTATGGGAAGTTGCGCTGCTGGTGTTAAGAAAACGTTTAAAATTGACTATGGATGTCAATGATTGGATCCGGAAATCAGAACAGCTGCCATTTATGAAATTTGTTCCGATAAATAATTTCATTGCAGTACAATCAGTATATCTTTCGCCACCTCTTCACAAAGACCCTGCCGACAGAATTATAATAGCAACGGCCAAATCCATGGGCATGCCTATTGTTACAAAAGATGATAAAATCCGTAATTATAAACACATCAAAACGATCTGGTGATCAAAATAAATGGACTGGGTCTGATAAATTCATAATAGATTTTCTGACATTTTTGTCTTTTGTAATTCTTAATTTATTTTGATTTTGCCGTGATTCCATTCGACATTCGCCTTCCGCCTTTAGCCTATTTTTCAATTTTTAATTCTCAATTGTCTTTCCATTTGCCTTTCGCCTATTTTTCAATTTTTAATTCATAATTCTCAATTCTTAATTGTTTCACTCCCTGCCTAAGTTCCCGAACCCCCAATCTCACCAATTAATCTCATATTATCAATATATAATGTGCGTTGCTCTTTGAGCTCATACGAAAACAGGCAGATCAGTACGATGTTTTCCATGTCCATGGTCCTGGTTGTCGGCGCAGTACGAATATCTTCCAGATCAATGGCAATATGATTCATCCCGGGATTAAGGATGCACTTTCCGTTATAGCGGTCATCAAACGACTGCTTGTGGTCCTTATCATCAATCCGTACGGTAATGGGTATTGGCGATTCACCAGTCAGAAAAACATCAAAACATAATTCAGTAAATCCTCGCCAATCACACACAAAATATTTGGTTGACGCTCCGGGGTAGGTGGCTGGATCGAGAAGTATTTTTAGAGAATGAGCTTTATCCGATGCATTTTGGATTGAACGTGTAATAGTGCTGCATTTAGCTTCCCACCTGGATATCTCGAGCGAAGTTTCAAAAGAATTGATAAGTGGAAAATTCTTTTGCATTTGCCAGGTATCTGCAATTGCAATGAATACCGGAGACATAGCGATCAGGATTGCAATCAGGCTGAAAGATTTCCCAATGATCCTAGTCCATTTCCTGTACCTGCCAGGGGTATAGGACAAAATCAAAAATGTAGCAGTTCCAACAAAATTAAGAATAATGTCTTGCAGCTCAAAGAATCTTCCGGGAATATGGATTTGAATAAGCTCTATTAAAAATCCGATAAAAACTGATACTGCCCCGGCAATATAATAATAACGGATATTTTCAACAGGCCAACTCCCCTTGTTTAATGTTATAAGAATCACTAGGGCAAGAAGTCCAAAAAGCGGCAAATGTCCGAAGTTAAACAATGCGATTGAAAGGCGGTTTTCTGGAATATCAATTCCAACAAGAATAAAAAGAATGATACCAAAGAACAATGTTACTAAGATTCCCCTATTGATTTTAACTATTTGATTACTCATAATTGTACAATATAATATTAGATGACTTGAGTCTCTACTATATTAAAAGTTTCCTTTCTAAATCAAAATATTATTATTTAATGAGGTCAAGTAAGACTTGATAGATGCCGAACTTGAAGTTATAGAGATTTGAATTACTTAAGATGTTGACTGTGAATTGCATGAATTGTCAAGTCATGTTCACCCACAATGGCGGAGCTGTATAATTATAATGATAAACGTTCGATTGGCTAATCATTTGGACAATAAAAAATGGGATGATTATGTGCTTGCTCATGAAAATGCCGGCCCCTATCATCTTTTTGCCTGGAAGAAGGCTATCGAAGCTGAGTATGGACATAGCACCTATTATTTTATTGCCCAGGACAAAGATGGAAATACAACAGGCGTGCTACCGTTAGTGAATGTAAAGCCACCACTTTGCAAAGCGACACTTGTCTCCCAGCCATTTTGTGATTATGGGGGTATTCTGGCTTCGAATGAAGAAAGTGCCAAGTTGCTTTTGGAAAATGCGATTGAACTGGCCCGGTTAATCAATGCGAAGATCGAGATTAGATGCACAGAGCAGGAAATATTTTTGGATTCATCACTAGCATTGAATCCGGTATCTAATAAAACTCGGATGATTCTCGAGTTGCCGGATACTTCAGCGCAGCTTTGGGACAGTTTTAAATCGAAACTCAGGAGTCAGATCCGGCGACCCCAAAAAGATGGTCTCAAT
>Ga0272441_10008676_pt1 | contig 16031 bp, 9 predicted proteins | sample SSMProp6N_FD_193582 | JGI IMG/M metagenome (GOLD analysis project Ga0272441, IMG submission 193582) | Marine sediment archaeal communities from Little Sippewissett salt marsh, Falmouth, MA, United States - SSM-Prop-6N | ecosystem: Environmental > Aquatic > Marine > Wetlands > Sediment ... | reverse complement strand
TTTATTCCATCCCACCGACTGGACTATTGCGGAATGGTCTGTTAATAATTATTAAAATGAGCCAGATTAAATTAAAATCCCAATCCAACCGTGAATTTTTGAATATCATTCAATACGCCGAAATCACGATAGGCATAGTCCAGTATTAATCGCAATCCACCTATGGGATAACTCATTCCGGCGCCGAGGCTCAGTCCTTCCTCGGATTCATCGTTAAAGAGCGATTTGTAACCCGCACGGATCGAGAATATGTTGTTGAACATATATTCGCATCCGACATTCACGCTTTCATAATCGTCATTCGGATGCAGTGCGTTCACCGCCAGTATCAAGTTGCTCCTCCCAATCCCCTTGAGCACGTCCACCGAGGCTCCTACACGGAACAAAAGCGGAAGGTCGAAGGCGTCTGTCTTCATATATGCCGTAATATTCTCATTGTTCCCCGATACTGTAGGATCCGGATCCATCTGCGTCTGCATATCCCTTCCGCCAATTCGCATCTTGGTGCCGTAATTGGTGATGCTCATGCCGATCTTCATTCCATAAAACTGTGTGTCAAACAAGGCTCCTATATCAATCGCAGCCCCGTTCGCTGTGGAGTGGTAAATCCGTTCATGAATGAATTTCGCCGACATCCCAATGGAAAACCGATCCGTCAAATTCCGGGCATAGGATAATCCCATCGCATAACTTCCCGCGTCGAACATTTCTCCGGTTCCGTCAGGCTGCAGGATCGTTGTCCGTTCCATCTCGTCCATGGTTTCAAACTGACCGCACACACCGATATTGCCGAGGTTACCCAGATTCACTGCCACACCCGCATAACTCATCCCAATATCCGCGATCCACTTGGCGTGGCTGAATACGGCTTCATTTTCCTTGACCCGTGCCAATCCGGCCGGATTCCAATACATTGCCGTGGCATCTTCAACCACGGAGACATAGGCGCTGCCCATCCCCACGGCGCGTGCGCCGACATCCACTTTTAAAAATGTTGCCGCCGTGGTCCCGGTTTTCGTGACTTGCTTCGCCTCGAGTCCGGCGAGGGCAGCGATCGCCAACAGGATGCTCAATCCTTTTCTCATCGTCCAGTCTCCTTATTGTTACCTGAAGACAGAGCCCGTTTATCCATCAGACTCCGTTCAGATTTTCTCACTTGATCACCGCAAATTTACCAATTTTGGTTCCCAATTCTCCTGCATCGACGTGATACACATAAACGCCATATGAAATATCCAGTTGATCTTTGGAAAGCATATCCCAGATTTCCGTCCCATCATACCAGTTCGGTGTGTCGTGATTCAATGTAGCCACAAGCTGGCCGCTAACATTGAAAATACGGATCGTACAAACCGGTGGCAGATGGATAAAGTGCAGCTGACGCTCACCCCTTCCATCCGAATAGGGATTGGCCGGTTCCCAGCCATTTGCCACGATGTAGGGATTCGGTACCACCTTGATGTTGTCCATCTCAGATTTTGCTGCAGACAAATCCATGGATCCGCCTCGCATGGTGAATTCAAACACGTCATGCGACAGGAAGGGTCTGAGCATCCGAATCCTGAGTGTATCGCCGAAACCGGGGTTACTGAGGATCGAATCGTCCTGGGTGCGCTGCAGGTAAATGGCCAGGCTTGGGCGCAGTGTATCATCCCCTGAGGATGCGTTTAGAATAACGATCTCGTCCTGCAGGGTTTTCGAACGTGAAAACTGGCCGTCGTTCCCGTCATAGCTGTGAAAACCAAAAGGCACTTTTTGCCCGTTCACCGCGTCAAGCACAGTAAAATTAACACCCATTGCCGTCAGCAGTTTGCCTTTCCGGATACAGGCAACTGAGCTGTCGAGAATCGCATCGCTGTCTCCGAAAATAATGTCCATGTCGCGGGATATCGGGCATTCTTTTTCCAAACGGAAGCTATATGGCGCGACGTTCACAGAATAAATACCGCTGTTGTTGAACCCTGTCCTGGTCTCGATGATCGAGAGAGAGGGTTCGTTTCTTAATACCAGCTCAAATCCGTCGATCATGGGCAACTCAACTTCCAGGCTGTCCATACTGTATCGATTGACCAGTGTATCAGGTAAATCCGGATTCGTGACATCGATGAGGTTCATATTCTTGGTATATAACGTATCCGGCTCAAAGTCAGCAACCTTTTGGGAATCTTCAAACGTAATCTGGTAGATGTGACCGTCTTTGACATCTGCCGGATTGATCAGATTCAGTGAAATATCGCCTGAAGTAGTACCGCCCGGCAATAGATGCAGTTCATCGATATGGCCGGGTGTGAATCCTGCAGTTGGAGCTTCCGGACGAACTTCCACTACGTTGGGTCCCTTCTCCATAACTTCTCCATCCTGTCCGATGGAGATAAATTTGGTACATTCGGTGGGGGGAACCATTTTTTCGACATCCCCGTGGTCATAAGAGGTAACGGCGTAATAATATCTAAACCCGTTGACAACCGTCGTATCCGTCCAGGAATGCCGGAGTCCGCTGTCACTGCCAAGGTTGAATTGCACACCCTTTACCGAAACCTGGGCGTATCCCTTGATATCATTATCCAAATCGAACTGGACCATGGGTTTACGGTAGATCACTTCTCCTTCACCGGAAGTAATCGGTATCATGTCATTCCAGGCCGGATCCGTGGAACGATAAATCCTGTATCCCTCGAAATCTTCTCCTGTGATCGGATCGACCGTTTGCTCCGCCCAATCATCCCAAAACAGAGTAACGCGCCTGTCTCCGGCTATTGCGTTCACATTTGGAATGAACGGTGCTTTGCAGAAATTGTAGTTTTCGGTATAGCCGACGTTCATCCAATGCTTATTTTCCAGAAGTTCGCTTTTAGTGTATGCAAGTACCAGCCCTATGGAGAACCGCTGGATATCGCCAGGCATCATGGGGAAATACCCGCAGCCCCATAACAGCTCGACATTAGCATTGATCATCGAAGCGTCGAGCTTGCCAGGTCTTAATTTTTCCCAGACGGCCTCATCATCATCCTGGCAGAATGTCGGCCATTCGTAAAGGTTGAAGCTCGTCAGGCCCAGCATATCCGTTTCGTCAATATCTGTCTTGTCAAAATGGGGCTCGCCGTAGCTTGGAATTTTATCTCCTTCACCCGGATCACGGGTAAGCGGTGCACCGTCCTGACCAAGGTCGTCCAGCTTTTCATTCCAGTCGCCGTCATTGTCAATGCCGTCATCGCGGCGCTCGTCGATCAGCAGGTTGTCCAGGCCTTCTCCTGTAAAGTAATCGATATATTTCAATTTGTTGTACAGATACCGGTGCCGATAATTCGGAGGCGTTCCATATTCAGTGCTGTTGTTCTCATCGATGAGTCCATTCAGATTATCATCCACGAGGTTGTTCTGAATTTCCTCCAGCAGCTTTCCCGGCCAGTATTTGAAAACCATATCCTCATATTGAACACGGAGTGTGTCATCCTTCATGGTGGTTTTGGTGCGTTCGAAAGTCTTGTAGTCGATGAGAATGATGTCATCATTGACATTCAAGGTTTTGGTGGTCTCGAGCATCTTTTTTGAAATTTTGGGACCTGAACCATCTCCACCATCACCGTCGTTGTCGATGCCGTCCCATGCATTTCCCGGGCTTTCCAGAAACGCGCAACCAATATAACCCACGGGAGTGAATCCTCCGCCACCGATATCGTCATTGTCATACATATACGTCAGGTCCTCATCCAAGTCATAAGCGCCACAATCATCACCGGCATCGCCCGCACTCGACGTCGAGCCGATATTGTTACCAATTTTATATCCGAAGGCCATCTTGTCGTGGTGATAGGTACCGATGTTCTCGATATCGAACAGCATAAACAGAACATTTTGCACCAGCACGTTAGACCACTGAAAACTTCGAACCCACATCCGCATACCCAGGCCTTTTCGATCATGGTCGAGGCTGTCCGGATAGAAATTGAATTCCCTGTTGTTGTAATCGTCCGCCACAAAAAAGGCCTCCTCATCGGCGTTCAACTGGTCCTTGCCGAAATACCCGTTCCATTTACCCGGCCAGCCCGGATCTACCGGATCGTCCGATTTGTCAGGCCAGGCCTTCGGCCAGGCGTCCGGCCATTTACTCATAGCGATAGAGTCTCCGGGATGTCTGGCGAAACCGGGAAGCGGCAGGAACGTCCACCATTCTCCAGTTAGGGGATCAGAGTCTCCTCTGGAATAGTTGCTGGAGCTCGACGGAGTAGTGGGGGTTCCATTGCTCATCACCGTTGAACTGATATGCTTCACTTCACCGTTTGCGTCGATCACCTCGGAAGCGACCCATTCGTTTCCGTCAATAAGCCATTCAATGCCAGAATTAATCGGCCATTCGCCGGGGATACCGCCCGACCAGCTCGGATTGGCATTGTTTGTTCCGTAAGTACCGTCGTTAAAAAACGTGGTACGGATTTGATTCCCTGCGTGCAGGCCCTTTTTCATGTACTGAAAATCGCCATGTAAATATTCCATTGCCGATTGGGCCAACAGCATGGGTACCAAACCCACGATAAAAATGCCAACGAGTGCGAAATTATGTTTCATGGTCTGCTCCTTACCGTTTAAAATCCAACCGACAATCCGAACTGAACCTGGCGCGGTGCCGAATACCAGCCTGGCTGTTTGGCCCATTCCTCAACTGTACCAATCCGCGATTCGACATACCCTTGCTTTGCCGGATCAATGGTCGATGTCACATCTGCCTTTCCCGTATCGCCATACACTGTCAGCGCGTCGCGGAAATCGAAGAGGTTGTACACATTAACAAACGCATTCAACCGCAATCCACTGACTAATAATTCGCGGTTTACAGACAGGTCGACATTCCGTCGGGTTGGAGTATACTCGCTGTTATAGGCGAGTCCGATTGCTTCAACGGCCCCAATAACCTCACCATGACGATTTGCTGGAGTATATGGCGTTCCGCTGCTTATCTGCCCTATTGCCGAAACTGTCCAACAGCCAGCATGATACCGAATCAAAGCATTCAGTGTGTGTGGCTGATCGAATCCCATCGGCATGAGTGCGAGCCTCTTCTGCTGATGATTGGAATAGGCAGTGTAGGCATCTGTAGGACTTGTGTATGTACCCTCTGCTTTCTGGTATGTATAATCCACCCTTACAGACAGATTGTTCATCATCCGCTTCTCGAGTTTGACCGTGACCCCGCGCACGTTTTCGTAATCCAGGTTCATAAACATGACATATTTGACCGCAGGATTGTAGGTCTCCTGCAATGGTGTCTGACCAACCCAGTCTCGCACATCACGATAGAACAGTGAAACATCTACACCCAGATCCTCGGTTAGCTGCTGCTGCAGGCCGATTTCATACTGGATCGTCCGCTGAGGCTTAAGCTCGGCATTCGACAGGATAAAATTACCGCCACCCAGACCCAGGTTGAAGTCAGGGCTGCTGTAGAGATACTGAAAATCAGGAATCTGGAAAAAATGACCATATGAAAAATGGATGACACCTCTGTCCGTGATGGGAAAGGACAATCCCAGCCGCGGGCTGACCGCATACGTCGACTCGGCATCTTTCTCCATGATGGCTCTGCGCTCGGCAACCGTCAAGGGTATCAGAAGCGAATCGGGTGCGTCCGGATTTTTATATGTATGCTCCGGCTTCATGGGAGTGTAAATGCTCGGGTCTGTTGGATCGGAAGGAACTACACCCCTGGAGTCGAAGTAATCGAAACGAACTCCGATATTGACTACCAGGTCCTGCAGCTCGATCTTGTCCTGAATGTATGCCGAAAACTCGAAGGGTTTCCTAGTGTATATTTTCCGCTGCACACTCGAGATGTCTGGTACATTCGGCTCAAACGGGATAATAGCCTCGCTTTTTCCCGGAACAGTTTTGGGTATAATAGAATAGGAATTGAGTTTGAGTTCATGAAACCGTGCTTCGATGCCGGTCTTGATTTGATGGATTTTGTTTACCTGGCTGGTCAGGTCTAACTTTCCAACCCAGTAGGCCGTACTTCGCTCGTAATGGTCCATAGAATTCCCATCGTTGTTGTAGCTGTAGCCGGTCGGTGCAGAATTGGAATCGGGGCTGACATACCCGAGCGGACCATTGGCATCAGGCATGAAATAATAAGTTCGCCTGGCGGACCGGACCGCCTCCAATTGGGCCTGGCCATCAGCCGCATTTAAATCAAACTCGAAACCCGGCAGGTCGGCAATAGTATCCGGCTCCACATGAACAAAGTAATTCGGCTTCACATACGGATTCTCATATAAGTATCGATTGTATTCACTGTAAAACCGGTTGATCCTGAGTTCGTAGAATGTCTTCGACGACAGCATGTGATTCAGCTCAAAGATATGAGTTAATCCGTATCCCTTCTGCATGGGCACTCCTTCAGGAACATAGGTAAACTCCTTGGAGTAGGTTTTGTCATTCTTCCAGTCGTTCAAGAAAACATTGTATTTGGCGATGAGATTGCTTGTGATTTTAAAACTCAACTTTCCATGAGCAGAGATACGCTCGTATGGATTCATCGACACGAATGAACTGTCGCCCGCATAACCGTACGGCGTAAACCATCGCCGGCCATAGAGATAGCCTTCGTTTGAAATAAAGCGTCCGTTGGTAAAAAAGCTTAGTTTGCCATTCGTGTATGGGACCGGGCCGCTGAGATTATATTCCATATTGTAGATCGGATTGAATTTCTTCAGCGGATTCTCGAGCAGGCCGACCTCATGCTGAGTGCCAGAGGCATCTGTTACCACATCAACGCGTTTAAGCAGACTGAAAGCCGGATCTGAGCTTATGTAATCCCCCACATATCCTGTAATCTCACCTGTGATCTTATTCCCGCCATCCTTTGTGATGACCTTCACGATACCCGACATCGCCTGTCCGTATTCCGCGTTGAACGTGCCGCTCACCACCTGGAGCTCCTGGATAGCGGAATTCTCAACCGTCACTCCGCTCGATCCGTTGAACACGTCTGTCGTGGATACACCATCTACCCAGTATGCGATTTCGCTCGCACGGCCGCCCCGGATATGCATCTGACCGCCGGTTCGGACAACGCCGGCCTGGAGCTCAAGAATGTCCTCCATATTCTCCACCGGTAGATCCTCGATCTCTTCCGCGCCCACACTGGAAAGCGATGATGTCATATCCTTCTGAACCAAAGGGCGCTCCGCTACCACGGTCACGACTTCGCCTGTCTCGATCACCGTTGATTCAAGTCCGGTATTTAGTGTCGTGGTCATGTCAACCGACAGTTTTACATTCTCGGTGATCAATGTTTTATAGCCGATCATGCTGACCCTCACCGAATAAATGCCCGGCGGAACATTGATGATTATATAATTCCCGTTACCGTCGGTCATAGATCCCACAGACGTGCCAACCAAAAGCACATCCGCTCCGATCAACGGCTCCTTTGTGGAACGGTCGATTACCGTGCCCACAATCTTGCCCTTCGTGCCTGCTGCGAGCCAGCTCGCGCCCGAAAGCATGCAGAGCGTCAACAATGCCGCAATCACCGGAAAACGGTTTCGCTTCATAGCCTTACTCCTCCAATTAGGGTGTTAAGCATGATGGATTATAAATATTCAATTCACGAAGTGTTCTGCTCTATTCACTTTGGTGCTGATTAAATTTTCCGGAGCCTAAAGAAAAGAACCTTTTATTTCAACAGCATCATCTTTTTTGTAAAAATTTCTTGATCGTCGTTCTGCATTATGCATAGATAGATCCCGCTGGGGAGATTCGAACCGTCGAATTGAATACTGAACTGACCTGCATCCTTGACTTCGTTCAGAAGTTCGGCGACTTGACAACCGAGCATGTCATAGACAGTGATATTCACTCTGGATCGTTTCTGTAACTTATAGAAAATGTCCGTACTTGGATTGAATGGATTCGGGTAGTTTTGCATTAGACCATATCCCTCGGGAACATTGGCAACGGGACCATCCACAGTGGTGATACTCCCTTTCTGAGCAAGAAATTGAATTTCATCGGAGGTTAAAATTCGATCGTAAATATTACACTCAAAAATCTTCCCTCTCCAAGTGGCATCACCATTATAACCACTCTTGGATAAATAACAATGGATCGGAAAAAGGGCATCGATGGTATTACGCGCTTGCAAAGGTGTACGGCCCGTCTCGACGCCATCAATAAACAAAGCGATTTCTTCATTGCTCAACGTGCTCACCATATGATGAAGAAGACCGTCATCACATTCGGGACCATTTGCACCGTCTTCACCCTGATAGGCCGTTTCAACCCAGCACGAAATGGCGGTCTTGCTCACATTGTCACCTCTTGCGGGTGTCATGAAAAAGCCGTTGTTCCCCATATCTTTCTGCGTATCTCCAAAATAAAAAAACATGTAATAATTGGTATTGAGGCCTTCAAAGGACTGAAATAAAATTTCAACAGTAAACTCTGTATATGTCTGCAGAGCAACATCCTCTGCAAGCAAATCCATATATTGATCCAGTTCGGCCGTAACGAGTGCACCCTCTTCGATTACGGCTCCTCCCATCAGGTAACCATCGGCGCCTCCGACATAATCGTTGGGCGTCCCGTCCTCGAAGGTCCAAGAGTGTGTGAGATTCTGAGTACCGGGATCAACCTGAGAAAACAAACTTACCGTCAACATCAGTAGCGATGATAACAAGCAAGTTGGCTTCATGTTCATCTTGTACCTCCTCTGAATGTCAATAACTTGAATATTATTTAAGATAGTATAATGATATTGCGAATTGCATACAAGCCACATTATTACTTTTTTTAACCATATTGCGCAATAATAATGCCCATATCCTCCACGAATTAACCTTGCATTTTCTCATCAGTCGAATGAATAACCTGGTCGGAATGAATGGTGTATATTGTTTAGTTTTCAGGACAAGATAACTTTATATAGGATTACACAAAGCGAGAGGATTAGCGGGAACAGATATTTTATTCGCAGTTGCTCTTCCAAATGAATCGATCTTTAAAATTTTATTTGTAATTGATGGTTGTTGTCATAAGGACAGGGAAGTTGCTGCAATGTTATAATTAAAAGGATACCTGTAAATTGTCGAACGTCTTTGTTTTAAATTAAATATCTATATCCTGTTATTGGATTTTGTGATTACTTGCATTTTATCACAATACTGGCTTCGATTAAACCGGGTGATTGTGCCTGAACCGTGATCAGACCCGGATCTCCCGATTTCGAGCGAATAATAACCAGAGCCAGACCACTGAATGCATCACGCCTGTGTGATGAAAAGGGCACAAAATTGGTCGGATCGCCATTGTCCGTGGCAACGATTTCTCCTGGTCCCGAAATTTTTAACAAAATGGGATTGGTTGCGGATGGTACGGTCAATTTATTCTTGTCTGTCACCCGTACTGTGATAAAAGCCAGATCCTTTCCGTCCGCCAGAATTACTTCACGATCTGTCGAAAAATCGAGCTGAACCGGTCTGTCCGTGGTTTGTACAACATCTTCAGCCCATTCCATCCCGTTCTTATAAGCGACGACTCTGAGTTCGCCCGGATTGTATTTTACATCATCCCAGCGAAGCCGGTATTCAAAGGGGCATTTTTTCTTACGCCCCAGGGACCGGTTGTTGAGAAACAGTTCAGCTTCATCTCCTGAAGTAAACACATGCACTGGTGTGATTTTATCGATACGCTCCGGCCAGTTCCAGTGCGGCAGGATATGTGCCATAGGATAATCAGGCCGCCAGTACGACTGGTAAAGATAGAAACGATTTTTTTTAAAACCGGCAAGGTCGATAATCCCGCAATATGAGCTGCGACATTCATAATAGGGTGTCGGTTCGCCGAGATAGTCCCATCCGGTCCAGACAAATTCACCGGCAACAAAAGGATTCTGTTCAATCGATCGGAAGACCTTGTCTGCAGACGCACTAAAATCCACTCTGCATAAAAGGTCCTTGAATGGCCCAGTCATGCGGCAAATTTACGTTCTCCCATGAACTGTCATCAAAATGATTCTGAACAAACGGGAAATCACCACCGGGATTGCCCTCCGGACGAATATGACGTTTGGCGGGATCTTTTATAAAAGGATTCCCTGTTGGAAGGATCCAGAGTTTGAGTACCCTTTGGACTGCATTGGTCTTTACTGCCTCGGTTGGTTTGGCATCAGCGGGCCGATCATTTTGATGGGCTTCGATTTCCGGACGTTGATCATAAATGAGGTCATCTTTTTTTTCACCTGAATCATACTTAAAAAAGCACCACTTTTCGTTTAAAGAAATGCGCTCCCGAAAGCCATTGTTCATGCCTGCCTTCGCTGTTTGCGCAATTATTGAAATGCATGCGAAGAAAAAATGATGTAAAAACATGCGAACGTTTTATACATGATAAAGAAATTAATAAGACAGGTTTTTAATTTATTGTTTTTCATTCATTCCACATTATTTTCCTTCTAAAACGGTTTTAAATCAACGATTACTATTTATTTTGTAATATTATTGTTGATTTTTAAAAATCTCGATCTTCCGGATTTCCCATATCTATTCTGAATAAATCTTCAGATGATTCACCACTGTAAACCATATATAGGAAATTATCGTATCCCCATAAGAGTTTACTTGCTGCTGAAGGAACAACCCCTTTGTAGATAGCATCAATATTGCCAGTATCTGGATTATAATAAAGTATTGGAGCAACATTATCAGAACCGATATAAACGCCGCCTTGCGGATCAACTGCAAATGTTACAGGGCTTGATTCTTCATATGATTCTCCGGCAGATGCCCAATCAAATACCAATTCGGCATCTCCTAACGTACCTTGATCATCCTGAATTTGATGACGCCAGATGGCTGTTGCCGGGTGCGATGCATCCGGATTTCTTATTTCAATAAGTGCATAAAGCATGTTGTCGACAATGCGTAAACAAAAAACTTCATCATCGATATATAATCCCGCCATCTTTACTGATGTATCGGGAAGTATTATGTTTATGTCGGCTCTTTTTCCAGTTGCATAGAGTACGCCATGACTGTCAAAAATACCCGTATTAACCTTATTTAATAGCTCTGTATACTCCAATACAGTATCAGATTCCACAGTATAAATTTCTTTCCGGTTTCTAAAATAGTAGAGTTTTCCATTGGGATCAACTGCAGCTTCATAAATAGTGCCCACACCGTTGCCAACTTGTTCTTTTTTACCTGAAGGAGTTACTTTAAAGAAATCATGTGTTGATGAATTTTCTACAAGATATATGTTTTTATCTTGATCCATTGTAAGACAACCAAGCGCTGTTCCGCTTAAAAATTCTCCAAAGGGCTCATAAACAGAGGAAATGGCATAGGGTTCCCATCTTCCAAGATTAACAGTCCCGAAAACGTCCACTTTAATTGATAATGAGTCACCAGAGCGATCCGGTCGCCTGATCATAATTAACGAGTCGGAGAAATCAACGATTTCTGCATTATAGCCATTAATATATACATTGACTTCATCCTGATTGTCTGTAAAATTTTCACCATGAATGGTTAAATAATTAATGCCCGGAATAGCTACAGATGGAACCACTTCCGTGATTTCAGGTGAATCGGTCTCCTCCTCGAGAAGATTCCATGGTGATGTGGGTCCTTCATATTCACACCCTGTTATGATCCATAATATGATCATCATGATCATGAAGATTTTTATCATCGATTTCATTGGATTGACTCCTTCTATGTTTATCGTCTCTTCTCTACGTCTTTCAAACCCCCTCAGGGGGGAGCGAGGGGATCCCTGAGTCCCCCTCTGACAAGGGGGACCTCGATCCGCTCTCTGGGAATCGAGGAGGGGGTTACAGCGAAAACCGCGCGGTCATCCGCTGCACTTTGTCAAAGACCCCGAACGGCGTATACGCATAGTCAAGACCCAGACCATAGCTGTGAACGCCCACGCCAAAGGACAGACCGCTCTCATTGTTGTTCGTGATATACCCCCCGCGTATCGACAGCAGATGCATCAGCTGATAATCCAATCCCACCTTGATCTGCTCAGCATGAGACCGGTAATGGCTCGCGTCCAGGCTCAACAGCAGAGAATGATCGATCGTACCGGGTTCCATAAAATCCAGCACGTCCATCGAGATCCCTAAATTGAATACCAGCGGAAGCTGAAACCCTTCCTCTACATATTTGATCTCTTTGGAAAAGTTCCGTACGCTCATCCCGAATACCAGACTCTTGAAACCCGTCTTGAACTGGGTCCCGAAATCAAACGCCAGGGGCGTCAGACTGTTCTCCGTCTCGCCTTCTGTTGTGTCCAGATCCGTCGATATCACAGGAATGATGCTCTTCCCCAAATCCTGCTCGACCCAGCGTACCTGTCCGCCCACGCTGAACCGGTCCGTCAGACGCTTCGCGTAACCCACGCCCGCGGCCATCGCGGTCAGCTTGAATATCTCCGTGTCCACATAGCCCAGATCTGTCGATTTGTCCACGCGCGTTCCGTAAAAATCCCCGTAATCCACGGTCTGTAAGCTGAATCCCAATACCCCGTATTCTCCGTTCGCAAGATTCAGCGCCAGACTGAAGGTGTTGTGACGGATGTCTGCGATCCACTGGTTGTCACTCGCTGATATGTCGATCAGACCCTCCATGTTCGCCATGCCCGCCGGATTGAAAAACAGCGCGCTTGATCCGGTCTCCAGACTCGTCATGGCTTCCGCCATCCCTGACGCACGCGCATCCGAAACCACACTCAAAAACTGAAATCCCGTCTGCGCCAGCTTCTCATTCTCCGATGCGATTCCAGAGCTCACGCCCAGAATGCATGTCGCCAATATGATGATAATTGCTCGCTCTTTCATGTTTATGCCCCTTATCGTATGACTACAAATTTACGGAAAACGGATTCACCCTTCCGGTAGATCAGGTCCCCGGCATCATAAAGCACCGCATCCTTTTTGTATATCGGCTTGCCGCCCGGATAATACCGGTACCCGTAATGGTCTTTGTATTCTGTCAAACCGGATTCAGAAACAAGCGTGTCCGTACGGGTGATTCCGAAATCACGGGTTGTAAAGGCCGGGTCGTAGTAATCCTGACGGGCTTTGATTTCCTCTTCTGCGTAAATATCCTCAGTGACTTCCACATAGAGAATGTAGATCCCGCTGACGATGATCTGTCGGGAACTGGTCAGACTGTCCCATAATTCATCTCCGGATCCGTCCGTGTGGTCTTTTTCCCAGATCAGGTCTCCGCGTTCAGTAAACACCTTCACCTTGCACATTCCTGGAAGCCCGTAAAAAGCGATCCGGTCGTACTGAAAGTCATCTCCGAACTGCAATACACGTGAACGAATGTCATAGGGATTCGGCACCACTCGGACTTCTTCGATAAGCATACCCTGAGGACGCCTCAGATAAGCGGGTTTACTGGTTAAAGTGTAAAACAGACTGCTTCTTGAAGTGACTCCGTTATTGGTTGCCTTGGATTGAATATAGTAATAGTAATCGAAACCACGTGATGCAGTAATATCATCCCATTCTTGCACAAAATCAGATCCGTCACATTCAAAAACATGCGTGTATACAGTCTTAGGTTCACTGACATTGCCCTCTGACCGATAGATCACATAGCCGTCAAATCCTGGATAAGAAGCGGCGTTTTCAGCCCATGTCAAACGGATTCGGTCGCCGCCGGAGGTGATGGTAAATGTTTCAGGCGGAGGAGGCGGCTGTGGAATGTCGTATCCGGATTCAAAATTGAGACGGGCATTCTGAAACATTTTTAATATGGAATCTTTACAGGTAAGCACCCAGGCTTTCTTGTATTCGGTATGATCTGCAGTGATTGAACCATCCGGGAGAACAAGATCAGGAAGATCTGACTGTTTTTTATAATACTGGTACCAGTTCAGTCCGACTTCCCGGTTCTTCTCGCGGCTGATGCCTGCAACGCCGCCTGAAACAACAATGTGAAGGCTGTCGCCCGGCTCGAGAGTATAGGGCCCGAATCCCTGAACGGACCCGGTGCCGCCTATTCCGGGACCCCATGCGTCCGCGGGCAAACCCGACTCTTCAACGAGCTCGGCCTGTGTTTTTTCGGCATGCCCCATGGACATGTATTCATAACGATCCTTCATCAGAGGTTCATTATACTGAGACCCCGCTCTCTGGGCCGGATCGGAATCGACATCGATGAAATGTGTGGTTACAGGCTGCTTCGAATCATCGACAGGATCTCCCGGAGCCCGATCGGCATAAAGAACCGAATGTCCCACGAATTTTGCCGCAGCCATAATACCGTCATCCTGATCGTTCGGACAGCCCCAGTCGTCTTCCAATGTCTGCAGGGAACGTTGGGAATGCGGTCCATACCAGGCATAATGCGCACGCAGCCGGTAAAGCGGAGAGTCCGGATCATTAAATTCAGGATCATCCGTATCTGTCCCGATCACATGATTCACCACATTGCGCCCCCAGGAAGAATTGTTGGTTCCCCACCCCCTCATGACATTGCTCGCATCATCCCAGACCGATTCTCCTGAAAGCGCATACCGGTACAGCAGATAGAAATAGAATCCATTTAATGTCTGTGTATTCATTGTTCCTTCATTGTCAATCATGCCTGTGTTTTTTATAATATAATCGTATATATAATAATTGTCATGATCCTGCTGGGTATACACGTACACTTTTTTCGTGACTGTGGCTCCGATGGACGTATGATTTTTCACCACGAGCATGCGGTCCGCGATTAAATCCGGATCCACTTCATCCAGAACGTCGTAATATGCTGTATTGGAAGCCAGTTCTCCGTCCACGGACACCACAGGATGATCAAATTTACCGACCAGCCTGAAATCAACGGCGTCAAAGACGGGTCTCTGCTCATATTCAGTGGTTTTGTAACCGACATTGGTAACAATATAGTCGAACGTTCGGTCGACTTTTGAATCATAATAATTACGGGCACCCAGCCACATTCCGTTGGCACGCATTGTCGACTGAATAATGCCGTACTGACCCGGCCATGAAAATGTAATATTTCTCAGTTCGGTTCCACCGGTCTCTCCTTCAGCGCCCTGTTCCGAAAAATACGTATGGAGTTCATTCACACGCAGCCATTTGAGCGCGCCTGAAGCGCCGATTGCCTGGGAATGAACGGTCTGTGCACACAGGAAAAAGAGGAAGCAACTTAATACTGCCGGCCAGTTAATTTTGTCTATTTTCTTCATAGATCAAATCCTCTGTTTTAGATTATTGAAGATCAAACGAAATCCGTAAACCGAAAAAGATATATCGCGGATTAAAGAATGTAAATGAACTCAAGTTCGGCATATCAATATAGGCCTTGTTTTCTAAAATTTTATTCATTTCTGCATCATTCACCACGATCCAGGTTTCTTTCTGATCAAAGTATTTTAAATAGAGTCTGGACGTCCTGTCATAATAGATAATACCCTCCGTCCCTATATCTTTGGCAGGATCAATAATCCCTTTATTTTCTATGGGCTGAAATTCAACACCGGGTTTCCTGTATTCACCGACCCGGTCATTTCCGGGAATATTGTCATAAGCATCACTTTCCGGCAAATGAAGGGTTTCGTAATATATTCGCCGATCATGAGGTGAACCGCCGAAATTGGTCAGCGACATCCTGCGCCTGTTGAACAGATTAACAATATCTGCAAAAGCTTGAATCCTGACTTTATTCAACCGGAAGGTTTTACTCAGCCTTAAAGTTGCATTAAAATGATCGGTTTCCTGAACATTATTGGCAATGGACGCAAGTAATTTAGGATTCCAGGTAACCCAGTCTCCGGCACGCCAATCCAGCAGTAAATTGACCATCCAATCGCTCAGAGGCAATGTGCTGAAAAATGAAGGGCCGAAATCATTCGGCGTGAACATCGAAAGATTGAACCGGGCGTAGGGAGCCGGCGTCGGCCTTTCCTGATAAAGATTGGTGGTCGTTTCGTCATAATGCTTTTGACGGGAAGGATCCTCATAAATTTCAGAACGGCCAAAATGTCCGGAGGTACTCACCTGATAG